>Ga0209515_10000461_pt1 | contig 74953 bp, 29 predicted proteins | sample Subgroupgradi54m_FD_187454 | JGI IMG/M metagenome (GOLD analysis project Ga0209515, IMG submission 187454) | Subsurface groundwater microbial communities from S. Glens Falls, New York, USA - GMW60B uncontaminated upgradient, 5.4 m (SPAdes)... ...
GCATACCTTGCAGTTCCAAGATAAAAACCCACTGGCCTTTCTCAAAAAGGCTTATCTCGAACACCGCCAAGGCAATCCTCTTCCTATCCTCGAAATCGCTTCAATCGGCTAAACAATTACGTTTTGCCAACCAAGAGTTCCGGGGAAACCGGAGAATAAGGCCCGTTTTTCCTGTCCTGCCACAGTAGGCGATTTTTTCCAATCCGCTCGATATATTTTATTTAATAAATTTAACTGATTTTAATTTTATAACTTATTGTATATAAATATGTTATATAAATTAACTTACTTTAAAAAGTTATCTAAATAAGCTTGAATTTCTCTATATTTCAGGATATAATTTAATACTTTCTAAATTTTGTTAAATAAGTTTCCTATGAACTTAAAATTCAAAAAAACCACAACCTTTGCAACCGCTCTATTATTTATATCTAATACTTTTGCTTATTCTGCCCCGACACTTCCGGATTTAACCCTTTTAAATCCACAAAGTTCGCGCAAAGAGGCCCTGCTTCCCGTTTTTGAGCTTGAGATCCCGAGCGTCTTGGGAAAGGTGGAACATGTTTTTCAAGCCCCAGGAAATGCGGGCTTTGTCATTCACATTCAGGATGCGCACGGAAGTTATGAAGCCCAAAAAAATATCCAGCGCCTGCTGAGCCATCTCAAAAAGAAATACGGTGTACAGCTCGTTTTCCTGGAAGGCGGGGCCTCGGTCCTGAACCCCGGATATTTTCATTTTTTTGAGGAACCGGCCCGGAATCAGCGCATTGCGAAACGGCTCATGCGGAAAGGGCTTCTCTCCGGCGCCGAGGTGTTTTTGATCGAGCAGGGAAAGGATGTGGAGGGCTTTGGAATCGAGAATTCCGGGACTTACCGGCAGGATATTGAGCTTTTTCGGAAAGTCCTGAATCGGCGGAAAGAAAGCCGGGAGTTTATCGAGGCCATGGAAGATCGCTCGCAGATGCTTGAAACCAGAATCATGGGCCGGGATTTGAGAAAATTTTTAAAAGCCTGGAAGGCGTACCGGAAAGATCCTTCTTCGCTTCTCAGGTTCACGGGAATACTTGAACGGGAAGCTCAAAAAGTCCTGGGGCTGGATCTTAAAGATGCCGCCATTCAGGACCGGTTCCCCTCGCTTTTGAGAATCCTGAAGGTCAAAGATTTGGAGGGCACGGTGGATGCTTCCAAGGCGGCTGAGGAGAGGGAGGCGCTTATCCGTTCTCTTGAAACCAAACTGGGAGAAAGAGAAAAGCGGCTGCTTCGTGCCCTTGAAAAATCAAAAAATCCCCGCTTTATATTTGAGAAAATTTTCAAAAAAGCCGGCGAAATCGATTTCACCGCTTATCCCAATTTTAAACGGTACGCGCAGCATCTTATTTTTCAATCCGAAATCGACGGCCCCGGAATTTTTCAAGAGATCGAAACTTTAAGCTCCGGAATTTTTTCCGGGCTTGCGAAAACGCAGGATGAAAAATCGCTGATTGAAGCGATTCGCCGACTTTCGCTTCTTGAAAAACTTTTTGCCCTCGAATTGACTCGCGAGGAATACCCTCAAATTTTAAACGCCTCTTTCCGCCCGTCATCCCTCTCCAGTTCGCTTGACCAGCTTTCAAAGAATAATCATGATTCCCTGGAACTTTATGCGGACTTGAAAGAATTAGACGCGCTTTTTGAGGATGCGATTGATTTTTACCGGCTGGCGGAGGAGCGTGAGCGGCATTTTCTCGAAAATGTTTTCAGAGTGATGAAAGAAAAACAAAACGACCGCGCCGCGATTGTCACCGGTGGATTTCATTCGGAAGGCATCACGCAGCGATTCGAGGAGAAAGGTCTTTCTTACGCGGAAATCAGCCCGCGCCTGAAACCGGATAAAAAAGGGCGGGAGCTTTATCTTGAGACCATGCTGGGAAGCGCGGCTTATCAAAAGGCGCAAATTGCCAATGTGGTTGAAATTGATCCGCTTGAAACGCAGGCGGAGATGGGCGCTTTGCTTGACGAAAGAGTGCCGCAAGTGCTGGGAGAAGTGATTCAAGAAGGCGAACGGGGCGGATTGAGCCGTGAGGATGTTTTGAGCCGGATTGCGGCAAGCGATTACGGGAAACAGCTTTCATTTCACTTTGGAAAAAACAACGGTGAAATTTGGTTTGGCGGCAAGCGTCTTGCAGACTATCCAGTATTGCCGCAGGCCGCCTCTCTGGGAACGCAACAATCCACACCAAACCCTAGTCAGCTTCCTAAAAATACGGTGCATTTGAGCCTTGGCAAAAAACCTTTTTATCTCTTTCTGAACTGGTACACGTCTCGCCGGGTTGCGGTGGATCGAAGCGGTTCCGGGCAGGGGGCCGTAAGAATTTATCCGGCCGCTGAGCCCCACGGTACGACTTACCTTGAAATCGCCCGGCTGCCGATTGAAGGAGAGGGGAAAATTACTATAAAATTTGTCCAGCAAGGCAAGACCCTTGCCACGAAGGAGGAACCTGTTCAGCCCGGTAAAAAGCCACAGGCCTTGGCCCTTCTGGATTCCCATGATGCGGGTCAAAAATTTCTTGACTGGATTGCGGGCAGGGAATGGTTAGGTTTGGAGGGCCCCTTGGCGCCGTCCGGTCCTGAGCGTGCGAACCAGGTGTTTCGCCTGCTCACCCAGCTGGAAAGAGAAAATCCCGCCTTATCCGAGCCGGTTACAAAGGCGCGTCCGTCTATTGGGGGGCTCAATATTCTGGTCGAGTTGCGTATTGCCAAAAGAGACGTACCGGTTCGTCTTTATCGCGACCGCAAGGGACTCAGCCGGTTTGTTGCCATGGTCGATGAACTTCATCCGGAAAATCGAATCGTGTTTGAAGTGCTTGGAGAACGAAAGGTGCGTGTTTTGGGCGATGACGAGATTCTCACAGCCGGAGCCGCCGACGATGTCCCCATCCATAGTTTCGTAGCGGGAATAAGATTTTATGAGCAGCTTAAAATGCTCAAATTGTCGCTCCTCAAGGAGCAAGATGACGAAAGAGGTTCCCACCGGGGACAATTGGCAAAGGGAATAAGGATCAATTTGACGCCCATGGCAGACACTTCAATCAACCGTCGCTGGCTCACTCCCCTTCACTATAAGCGCGGAAAAGCGCATTTTAAAGAACCGCTGCCCATTTATCTGATTGACACTGAGGCGCTTGCCAGATACGCCGATGCGTTGCCAACCATGACGCAAGTAGAGGCGTCTCAGGGGAAATTCATGACCGTCTCCGCTATCCCGGATTGGGAAGCGCCGGAGTGGATGGCTGAGTCAGAGCATGGTCAGTACCAATATTTTCAAAAACTTGGCATGATCCGGGACGGGGAGAAAGATTTTTGGATTTATCGCAGGATCGATGAAGAAGATCGCATCACGGCGGTCCGGATGCCTGCAGGCCGGAGTCCCATGACTCCGGCACGCTCGCGGGGACTTGATGTCCCCGTCTCCGCAGGCGCGGCCTTTTTCACTGTGGACGGCCTTGAGATCGACGGCCGGCCGCTCCGTTTTGAAATCGGGCATGTGCAGCTGAGCGTGCTTCTCTATTTGCTCACAGACGCTGATGAATTGGGCGCTCTACCCGAGGCCGTGCAAAGAAGGATCCATGTGGCGGAAGGGTTGGCTCCCCTATTGCCTGATCTTGAGATGATTTGGGACAGGCGCCGGGCCGTTCTTCCTTCCGAGTTGCGTGCCGGGCAAGCGCAAGACGCTTTGCAGTGGACGGCTCGCGATTATGGGGTCGTGAATTGGTCGGGCGGCGATCCGGAAGATTTGGAGGAAAATATCGCGCGGACAAAGCAGAGATTGATCCAAGCTCGCCAGGAACTTTTAGGGCCCCTTTTCCCTCAACCGGATGCCCCAGCGGCCCTCTCCTTGGGCGCGCAAAGATTAAATTTGCCGGCTATTCAGGACTCCTTGCAGGGAGTTTTGCTGAAATGGGATGAAATCAATTCCAGGCTGAATACGGGAAGAGAGCGGCCGACCTTGGCGATGATGGACAATATCGCCGCCGGCTATGAGGCCTTAGACCGGCTTCTTGAATCCGGGGAATCCCTTGAGCCGGAGGATTTGTTCCGGTGGAACACGGACGTCCTTTACGGGGGTGATTTCAAAGTCCACCTAGAGTATAACGATGCGATTGAATTGGCAAGAAACAAATTTTACGGTTCTTTTGATAAGGAGACCGGACTTCAGATAGCCGCCGGCACTATCAAAAAAGTCTGGCCATGGTATGAGCGCCGGACATGGCGGCGTTTATGGACCGGCTCTCCTTTTTCTCACGCTGCCGCAGTCTATGCCCAGGGCTTAAGCCGGCCCCAGCTATTTGTGGAGGGTAATCACAGAACCGGTGCGATTGGGCTGAGCTGGGTTCTGGTGCAGGCAGGACTCGGTCCCTTTGTCCTGAGTGCAGAGAATGCGGTGGAATATTTGGATCTCTCTACGGACATTAAATTCAGCAAACGCGAGAACTGGACAGTCACTCCGCAATTCCGGACCTACCGCAGCCGCTTTGCCAAATTTCTCGAGCGTGAAAGCGAATCTTTACGCCAATACCTGGCGCATTCCCTCGGCAGTGCTCCCAAGAAAGTCATGACACCCGATCAAAAAACCGCGCTGGAGGAAATTGCCGACATGTTGAACCAGGCGCATCCTGGGTATGAGGTCCGCGCGATTTTTGTCCCGCTGATGAATCGAAGTGAGGAAATTGATCCGCGTTTGAGAGATTCTTTTATACATTTTGTGACGGCCCTCAATGAAAGATTTCAGGTGACGGACGCGGATGCCAGGGAAACGTTTCAGAGAATAATTCGGACATATTTTTCTCACATCCGGGAAGTGCTTAACGAGTATGACTACACTCTCGAAATGCACGATGGGGAGCGAAATCCTTTTGCTGTTGTCCCGGCCGCAAACTCCCTCGGCGGGGAAACAGCCAAATCGACCCGTGAGGAAGAAAAAATCCAATCTTTGATTCAAGGCGCAAAGGAAACTTTGGATATTCTGGATGGGAAACACCTCGTGCCCCCGTTCAAGCATATGCCCCTTGAGCTTGTCGGTATCGCAGTCAGTGCCGCGCTCATCGCCGGGGCATGGATCTTGGGTTATTTTCTCGAACCGGGCCCGGCCAATATTCTGCGCTGGGGAATCACGGCCATCTCGGGATTGTTTGTGTTGGTGTTTACGGCTTCCCTCATTTTGGGAAGTATCAGAAAATTGAAAAGTCCGCGCAGGCAGGAAACCTGGGGCGAGCTCGCGGATTTTTTCGCCGGAGAAGCACAACGGTTGCAAGGTCTTTACAATGTGCGGGAAACCCGCATGGGCGGAGAGATCGACTTTGAGTTTCCTTGGGGCCGCTGGTACGAGAATATTCCCTGGGATCAGGTGTTTTTGCATGACAGCTCAAGGGAAGATAAAATCCTGTCTCTTGCCGGAGAGCGGGCGCAAATATGGGCGCAGCACATGCGTCATTTGAGCAGGGCATGGTTTGAGGAGTGGCAGGGGAGGGAAGCTAAATTCAAACCGGCCCAGAAAGACCTTTTTTATCAGGCCCTTCATGACGCCCTCCTGTTGGGTGCCAGCCGTCTCCGGGCCAAGTTTTTAATCGAAGAGGTTAAAAAATCCAAAGCGCTCGGCGGCGATCAAAAATTCCAGATTGATTTTCATTTAACAAGGGCTGTGCACGATGCAGAACGAGTTATCAGGCCATGGCTAGATCTCCTGGACCGGGTGAGAACAGAATCTGGTACCCAAGCCCCCTTTCCTTTTACGAGGCAGAAAATCACGATCACAAAGAATTACGGCCCTGCTTTTAGCGATGCTCTCAATGATTTCAGGAAGGGCATGCAGCAGGTTGCCGGCCTGTTAGGCGAGGCGGATCTTGAATCAAGAGCCAAAGAAACGGGCGCTTCTCTCGGCACCGAATCGAAATTTGCCGAGGAGCTTTTCAGAGTCATGAGAGAAGAGCCGATTCAGGGAGGCGCGAGGCACCATGAGGATTTGAGCCATTTTCTGGCACATCTCGAGCGCGGTGAGGCGGTGAAAGGGATTTCCTATGAACATTATCTGGATATGGTCGATTACGTGTCGAATCATTTGGCCAGGATTCTTTTGGCGGCTGTCCCTCCCCGCTGGCCTTTGGCTGCCGACGAAAAACAGGCTTTCAAGAAACTTCTTCTAAGAAATATTCGTGATTTCAGAAAGCTGGACATGTACCCGCTTGCCATCCGGCTTGCGCTTATCCGCATCACGCCGCAAGAGGCGCGGGCCACGCTTCAGAATCTGAGGCGGACTGTGATCGGCATCAGCCCGGACGGAAAGAAAATCAAGCTTAAAAATACGGAAGCGCAAACCATCCTGCATTCCGCGCTTAAAAATCGCACCGATGCCTTAAATTATATAGGCAGTTATGTGAAAGGCCTGCAGGAGGCGTACAAGGCGGCGGTCGAAAGATTTCTCGAAATCAGAAATGAGACACAGCCCCAAATTGCGACACTTGCGGAGGATTTGCCGGATAAGGATCGGCAGAAACTTTTGATGCGGAACCGCGACAATCTTTCCATTCATAACATCGCGAGAACCATCGCTATAACGGTGTACACCAGTCCCGATCCGGCCGCTAAAGCCAAAGAAAGAGTGGATACGATTTTCAACGTGACGGATCATTTGCTGGCCAAGGAGACGGAGCCGCGCTTAACACCAGGCTCTGTCTGGATGATGGCGGTGCGCGCTTCGGAGCATGAAGATCCTTATGCCGCCGCGAATATTTTTGCTTCGCGCTGGCAGGGAGCTTATGCCTTGGCCGAGGTGCTTGAGGTGAAGGCCAAAACTAAAATCGCAGACCAGTTTTATACTTCCAGAGACTGGGAGGCCAGAACCAGAATGGCCATTCAATACCATGGCGTGGCAAAAAAATATGCTGTGACACTTGGCTATGCGGATCTTGCCGGATCCATGGCCAGAAGTGCCATGTTTGAAAAAGGCGAGGATGCGGTCCGAGCGCTTGTGGACCGGCTGGCGTTACGTGAGCAAAAGGCCAAGGAAGCGGCTCAAAAAACCGAGCTTAAAAAAGTTGAAAAAAGCGTGGCTGGGCATGCGGTCATCGTCGGAAAAGGCGCGGAGGATTTTGAGGAAGCGGTTCTCATTTCGCTTGAGCGGGAGAGAAAAATTCAGGGAAGGCGTCGGGCCAGGCGGGAAGCACGGCTTGCCGGGCTTACGGCTTCGGAACGTTTCAAAACCATGATAACAGCGGAAGTTGAAAAGGCCATTCGCGATGCGGTGCAAACGCTTACGGATCAAAACAAGACCCAGGGCCTGACAGGCGAGAGAGCCAAACCCACGGCGGCAAAAGTCGAGGCCGAGCTCGGTCTTAATGCCGGCAATCTTTTCCATATCATGCGCTACCGCCGTTACCGATTAAAAAATCCTGCATTCCCGAATTTTACAGAGTTCGGAATACGGCCGGATGCGGAATGGTTCAATCTGGAGGATCCGGCCTCGCTTGAACAAAGAATCCGCGACACCATTGCCGAGCTGACTGAACAAAATATTGCGGCAGGCAAAAGTTTGAAAAAAGGGGCCGCCAAGCCAACCGTTGCCGAAGTGGCCCAAGCGCTTGAAATCACGCCGCGTCAACTGATGGATGTTGTGAAACGGCGGCGCGTGCGGGGCACCGTTCCTTTTCCCTCCCTGATTGCAATGGGAGCCAAGCGGGACAGGAGCAAGCCTCCGGCCCAGGCCGCGTCTTTGGGGACAAACAGCCTCGAGGATGAAATTGGAGCGGAGAAAGAAAAGGCGAGCTTCTTGATGGACCGGGTTCTGGTCAGGCTGAGGGGTCATCATCATGAGGATATCGCAATCCTCATGAGCAATCTTTACCCGATGGCGCTTCCTTATTTTGTTGAGAGCCGTGCGGCGAACCCCATTTATCATGCGGCCGAGGTGACGGATTTTGCGTCGGAAATTTTATTAGACGAGGGCGTTTCTAAAAACGAATTAAAACGCGGTTTGGTTGCCGCCCTTCTTCACGACGCGGGGCTTGCAATCGCCAAAGCCGGAAAGCTGAGCAAGGCCGCTATCATGCAGGCTCCGGCTGGGCCTGAGCGGGAGCGTCTGAAAAAGGAAGCCATCCGCCTGCGCAAGCTCCACATGCGGGACGGCTCCAGACTTGCGGACGATCTTCTGAAACAATACACCGAGCGTTTTGGCCCGGCGTTTTCCGAGCGTGACATTCGCGCCATCAAACATGTGATTTTTAATCATGACAATCCCTCGATCCAGGAATATGAAGAAACGAATGACGGACAGTGGCTCTTCAAACCGGAAGACCGGCTCTTGATGTTTCAACGCGAGGCAGACCGGCTCACGATGCTTACGGAGAATGAAATGGAGATGGAACGGAAAAAGGCCGAGGGGAAAGGGCAGCCTTTTGATGTGAAAGAAAAATTTCTAGGTAATATTAAACGGCATCAGGAAGAAATGGGACTTTACCGCGAGGCCTTTGGGGAAGAAGGAATAAAGGCTTACGGTTTCAAGGGAGACACTCTTTACCGGACCGCGACGGGCTATGAGATTTTCCAGCGCCTCAAAAAGCAGCTTTCCGGGAAATATGGAATATCCGATGCCAAAAGTCTAGACATCCCTTCCGTTGACGCTAATCTGCTTTTTCAAAGATTAGCACAGGATAATCTTCACGAAGGGTCCGTTGAAGTTCTGCCAGAGAATTACAGGCTGCCTAGAATTAAACTCTTCGGTTTCCATTACAAATTAAAGAAAAGCGAAGCTGATGATTTCCCAGGTATCACGGGTTCCGATTTCGCAACCTCATTGACCGACAGCCTGATGGTAAAAATTACAACGAAAGACGGGTTAGACATTATGACCCGGGGTCACATTGTCGATGACACGTGGGTTGTTACGGTGATGGAAGGCAACTATGGAGGGCTTTCTCCTCAGGAGAAGAAAAAATACCGGAATTGGCCCGCTGTCACTTTGTTAATTTCTGAATATTACGCTCAGCTCCTAAAACTGAGCCGTGTCGCCGTATTGTCATCGGGGTATCAAATAGACCGGTGGAAAGCAGGGGAATACCTGCATCTTCCTTCGCTTCAAGGTGATTTTGAATTTAATTACTTCGTAGGACTTGTGATTGGCTTTAAGAAATCCGGATTAGATCCGACAGCGGCCTATTGGAAGGCAATGCGTCAGATGTCAACCCCTGCTCCAGCGATCAATCCACAGCTGGCCGAAATTGTTTATGATGAGCATCCCCGCAAACTCGGGTATCGGATTACAAAAGAAGTTCCTGCCGATCTGAAGATAGAAAATTATCCTGTTTCGGAATGGCGGGTTAAGGATTTGCCGGAAATATCGCCCGCGCCTCTTTCATTTACGGAATGGCTGGCACACCGTGCGCAGTCACTGGGTAGTCAGCAAGGCCCCTACCGCCCCAAGCCTGTGGCTGAAGGCGAGGAAGATCCCGAGCTTTTGATAGGAATCATTATGCGGGGATTGGTCGAGATGCGTCAACCTTTGGAGGAGATGCTGAAAAAACTTCCCCGCCAGGAGCCTGGCGAGAGTGATGCGGAAGACCCCTTTGGACTTTTTGAAGGGCTTCCCTGGGGCAAGGCTGATGAACCAGCGGCCGTGCCGGGTTTCGGTTTTGAGCGGGTGGAAGATTTCAGGAATCGATACGAACAGCTCGCAAGCCTTCACGATCAGTTGGCGGTCATTTTGGGTGCCGAAAGCGGCAGGGTGACAACCTTAGGCCGGATGCTCGGCTGGACAGATTTCCAGATCAAGCGGCTGGAAAACCATGCCCGCGGACAAGGATCATCCCTTGGCACGGAGCAGGGCGCGTCTTTGGGCATTCGCCGCATTGCCGCGATTGCCTTGACTGCGGCTGCGCTGGATTATGGGACCAAGCTTGCAGTCAAGGCTTCAAATCTGCCGGAATGGTTTTCCAATTCGCCGCAGGCTTTTGTCGTTCCGCCCGCCGGTATCAGCATAGCAAAAGTCTGGCAGGTCCTGAGTCTCTCTTATGAGGCTCTTTTTTCTTTTGCCGTTGCGGCGGCAGTCGGAGTTTGGGCTGTTGTTGCCCTTGAGAAAGCCCGCACATTTCTTGGCAAGGAATACAGCCGTTTTTATCTTTTTGGAATGGGGCTGTTAGCGGGAGGCGCCCTTGCTCAAACCGCGGATATGGCTGCGAACGGGGCCGTGCTTGACTGGCTTGTGATTCACCGGGGAAATTTTCTTGTTGCGACGAATCTGGCGGACCTTGCTATTTTTATGGGGCTCAATCTGATCCTGACCGAATTAAACAGATTCGTCGGGTATTTTAAATCGAGTATCCCCAATCCCAAATTTCATGCTGCGATATTATTTTCCGGAGGAATGATGATCTTCTTCGCATCCGCATCCGGATGGTATCTGGCCCCGGCGGATGCCATCAAGGGAATCATTCTTTCAGCAAGGGCAGGGCTTTTTTTTATTTCAGCCAGTTTCTCGCTCGGGCTTTTTGAACGCAGGGGAAACAGGGAAATTCCGGCCCAAGATAAGACAGGGGCAAGTCCAGCGGCGGAAGAAGAAACTGCGCGATTGATTCCCGGTAGCTTGGGCACTCTATCCGAACTTCGCCAGGGCTATATTCTTACCCTTGCCGCTCAGGAAGATTTGGACCCGATCATTTCTCTTGTGAAGGCGGGCATTTTCCAAGAATTGAGATACCGTTTTTCTCCTGACCACAGGACAGACACCGTTCTTTCTCTGGATGAGCCCCTGGAAATTCCTTTGGAGAGGGAATTGCGTTTTATCGTTTCCAGTATGAAACAGAATCATAAGACCGACAGTTTTGAATTGTGGAGCGGGGAAGAAAACGGCCGGCATTTTTTGAGAATCCTGCCTTCAGCCGCGTCGCTGGGGGATGTCAGCTGGGAGCCCGAGAATCTTCAAAAGATCCGCGGTTTTGTTGAAACGCATGCCGGGCCCAAACTTATTTTGATCTCAGGCGAAAAATCAGGAGTTGGCAAGACGACGCTGCTCAGGCAAATGCGGCAGGGAGTGATTGACGTCGGGCTCAAAAACCGGAGCGAGGATTATTTCATGGAAGGCGCTCCGTTTGTGCGTATGTTTTCCGATTATCGACAGCAGGGAGAGATTCAAACAACTTACGCGGAACCGGTTCCCATGCAGATCCTGGAAAGGGACCTGCGCGAAAATCAAAGCGGCACGTTAGATTTAGAGGCTTTCAAAGGGATGGACCAAAATTATTTCCCGACATTTATCGCCAGGCACAGGCAGGAGCTCTTCCGGCCCGAGAACGATTATCTTCTGGTTTTTGAGGATTTTAACGCCATCGATTGGACATCCGACGGCTGGCAGTGGAAAAGTTTTGCGGCGGATACTTCTCAAGATTTTCTCTCCATCCCAATCTTAAGAATCTACCTGCAGGCCGATGCCTCAGGCCGTCGGGTTATGATTTTTGATGAAACCACCATGGCCGAAGAAAAGGCCGGGGCCGAAAGAGAGGCATCTCCTCCACAAGCTTCGTCGTTGGGCAGTGATTTGATAGGCGCGCAAGAGGAACAGCTGGCGACTTATCTCAGGGAACTTTCCGAGAACCTGCGTCGGGGCATCGTTCCCCCGGATAGCCAGATTGCGGAGCGGCTGACCCTTTTCGATCCAGAGCGGGGAGGGGTGGCGAATGTGCGGGTTCTTTTGAGATACCTGAGGCGTTATCTCGAAGATAGCACGAAAAGAAATTATGCGGGCCTGCTCTATGCTGAGGATATGTTGAATGGCGAATTTTTGCATCCCGCAGGTTTGCACATTTCCCTTCATCCGCATCCGTTTGAGGACGCGACTTTCCCTTTGATGGTGATTTTCGGCCCGGTTGTGAAAGTGTCAGAGTATCGCCACTGGAACGGCCTGCTGTTTAATGTTTATCACGTTGAAAACCTGATTGACTTGCCGGTCCCGGAACCGGAGAAGAGATTTTTTGGGGTGGGGGGCTTGACTAACTGGCTGGGCGATGAATTCGCAGAGCCCGTCGTGATCCGGCAAAGTGAAAAGGTCCGCCACCAGACGGAGTTTGCGAATGTTATGAAGGTTCTAAAGGCATTGCGAGCCAAGGGACCCGCAACCCTTCGTTATGATGAGATTCTGTTTCTTGCCGCCTATGGGGATTCCGATTTGGAATCATCGGCCGGCCGGCAGGCTCTCGAAGAACAGCTTTATCTGGACGGTGAGCTGGAGGAAGCGGCCCATTTCAATACTTGGGGAATTATCTTTCCCAAGGGGCAAGGCGAACCCGGGGTGTACGATGAGTATTTTGGACCGGATGATTTGATTATAGGAATTTTGAACCAAATTCCAGGCGGGAAAGGTTCAGAGCGAGAGTTTTTTGCCTACGATATCGCGCAGGAAATGTACGCTCCTCTGGCGGTCATGAATAGAAATCCGAATCCGTGGGCGGAGCTCGAAGACATTCTAAATCTCACCAAAAAGGTCTTGGCCCAGTTGTCGGGTGGACATACGGGCCCCTGGAATTCGAATGATTTGGCCGCCGTTCCGGTCACGCAGGCATTGCTCAGATATCTTCACCGTGTTTTGCCTGACAATCCTTTTGGTGCTTTTCAGGGTGTAAATTCTTTTAAAAATTTGGACCCGGAAACTTTTGAAACTCAAATAGCCGATCCAATCGCTTCCTATGTAAAGAATAAAATGTTGTCCGCCGCTCTTCTAGCAGACTTTGCGAAAGAAACTCTGGAGGTAAAGTTCCATAAACTCTTTATCCTTGAAAAAATTTCTGACGGCGCGTCGCTTGGGACAAAAAAAGAAGCGGGCAATATCGACGCGTCTTTGCTGGATGAGATGCGGATGAATCTGGACCCGCGCTGGGGGCCGGACGCGGAAAAACTTTGGCAGAAGCATCAGAGGCATGAAGTCTGGATGGCTGAAAGCTTGGGAAGGGCGGTCAAGGGGCTTTTGTTTGACGATCGCCATGAAATTCTAAAAAGAGACGCTGGATGGGAACCGCCTTCAAAGGCAGAGGTCCAGTTTCCTGTGGACGCGAGAGCACTCCTTCAGCGTGCAAAAGATCGTGGGATCGTTCTTGAGGTGGAGGCCCCCGTAAGAATTCTCGATGGGCCGGGGACCAGTTTGGATCTTCACGATTTTCAGATCGGGCTGACGGAGGCCGGTACGAAGAGTTTGAAAGAATTGCCCTCTACGCTCACTGTAACGGGTGAATACACCATCAAATTTCGATTCGAGCTTGCGAATGATCCCCACACGATTGAATATGTTGCGCCTCAGCTTGGAATTCACGAGAGTGTCGTGGGTCCCGTCCAGTTGATGCCTAATGGGAAAGTCCCACGCGGTTACGCGGATGCACCGGCCTATATTTTTAAGAACATTTTTGGGCTTGAGGGAGTCAAGATCATCTTGGAAGACACCCCCGCCATTGCGCAGAGTGGCGGGATGGAAACCTCCGACATTTTCCTTGACGGCCTCTTTGCGGCGGCGAGTATGCTTTCCGGTGCCAACTGGAGTTTGTCGAAAATTGTGGAAGAGCGCGTGCGCTTTGGGAGGGAAAAAGTGGGGCGTTACACGGGCGCGCAGGCATCCCTTGCCATCATGACGGGAGGCATGCGCCGTCAGGTATGGCTGAGCGGCGTCAAAAATGAAACCGGGAATCTCACCAATCCTTATTCGGCATTTTCATTTCCCTTGGTGGATTCAAGAGACTACCCTTTTTATGAATCGCACATGATGCATGTGATACCCGGCAAAGGCAAGGAGCCCGTTGATCGCGGATTAATGACGGTGCTGTGGGGGGATCTTTTGAAAGATAAAGACGCCGAAGCCATGCCGTTGTTCCGCCAGTTGGTCGTGAATGCGCATGAGTATATGGAAGCCCTCGCACGCAAGGATATGGCCACTGTGGTGGAGGTGGTCAATCGGGAAGTTGATATCCGCAACGCGCTTCATAAGCGATGGCTTACTTTAGCGATGATGTCAGCTCGGGAGCAGCCGGAGTATGCCAGAAAGTATACGCAGCTTCTAAATACGCACCCCCTTCTTATCAAATACCGGCAAATCTATGGGGATAGCCTGTCCGATAACAGTCCTTATGCCCGTGAGGTGAGGGATCTCATTGAGGCCGGAAGGAAAGAAGGCATTGCTCTGATGCCTTTGGGGCAGGGAGGACCTGGAACCGTTTTGATTGCGATTTCTTCTCAGCCGAATGTTTTACAGAACTTTCTTGAGCGTCAAGGTTATGGAGCCTTCCCTGGGAAGGGAGAGGATCCCAAAGGATATGCACCGCTGAAAATTACCAACAAACGCGTCGAGTTACGGGGCTTTAAGGAATTGGGCTTAACGGAACCGGCGGCTCCTTCTGAGGCAGTGTACAGTCAATTGACGGGTAAATTTTCCGTGCCCCCGGTCCAGACATCTCCTATCACAAGTATCTCTCAGGTTTCTTTGCCACAACCGGGAAGTCTTCCGAATAAGAAAATTTTACTGGTTTACGGAGGATTGGGAGCTGTCGTGCCGCGTCTTTACAAGGAGGCCTTCATTGCGCTGAAAGATCTTTACAATATCGAAATTCATGCCTTGGGGAAACAGCCGTCCGACCAGGCTTGGCAGAAAATCCGCGAATTAGGGCTTCCCTATACTGCCTATCACACGCATCCGCCTGCCGTCAAACCCGACGGCGTTCTCATTGTTACGAGGCCGGACAGTCACTTGGATGTCTTAAAGTGGGCGGCTGAGAACGGGATTCCAGCTTTCGTGGAGAAACCTTTGGGTCTGCCGCAACATATCGGCGGGATTCAAACCTTATATCAAGCGAACCCGGACAAGATGATGGCGATTGAGTTTTTCCTCGACAATCCGGCGGTACTCGAAGCGGTTCGACTTTTGAATGAAGGACATATCGGGAATTTGAAGGCCATCACCGGAAGAGCGATCGAATCCAACCCTGTCGAGCCAGGCAGAGAATGGCTCCTGAAGCCCGAGATTAGTGGTGGCGGTATTGGGATGATGGATATTATGGTGCATTTGTTCGCAATGGGAGAGTTGGGAATACAAGGACAGGGCTTGAGTTTTTCGGATTTTGCTGTGGATCCACAGAAGACACTTCTCTTTCGATATGACGGCGCATCTCCCGGCACGGAAACTTATGCGCGAGTGGAAGGAAAAATCAAGGATGTTGCGGTGTCTCTCAGCGCAGGGAAAGGTGTTCATACGACGGCCTACGATATGGCATTCGAAGGCGCCTATGCCAAACTAGAAGTCGATCTTGGTTTTGGAGATACAGTTCCGTCGGTTACGATCAAGGATCTAAAAGGAAATATCCTTTACCGCAAAGAATTTTCGGATACGAAAGACATTGGTTATCACAGCACGGTGCGCAAAATTTTTGACTCGCTGCAAGGCTTGGGTCATGTGAATCAGGTAGAGCGCGATTTCCGCCTCAAGGTTACGGCTCTCTCCGTCCAGGTCGTCGACAAAATTCAGCAAACTATTGGTGCTCATTACCACACACATCCATTAGGACAAAACCCGCATCAAGGGATGCCAACCAGCGGTACGCAAACAAGCCAAGGTACCATTTCCAACTCTAAAGGGCTGCTCCGCGGAAGTGCCGGGTCTCAAACGGCAAGGGCTGAAGGTGTCCCTCCCGGAAACGGTACTAGTGCCGAATCGCTGGGGGAGATCAATCCGGCGCTGTTGGATGAGATGCGGATGAATCTAGACCCGCGCTGGGGGCCGGACGCGGAAAAACTTTGGCAGAAGCATCAGAGGCAGGAGTCATGGACCGCGGCGGACAACACATTGTATGAAAAAATCCTCGGCCGATATAACCGAATCGTCAAAAGCGATGACACAGAATATCAGCGCCATCCCGAGATTGTCCGGGCTATCAAAGGCAGCACGGTGATTGCTTCCACCATGGAGGCCATGTTAAGCGGCACGCGCCTGAATGGAGAAGTGAATGTGCTGGGAGAAGTGGATGCTCTTTGGCAAAGCATGGACGGCAAGCTTGAGGATTCAAGTCATCTGGATGCGCTTAACCAGGCCATAGGGAGTCTGAAGAGCCGGGTCATTGAGGGAAAATTTGTTTCCAATTTTAACGGCGGGCTTGGAGTGTTGATGGGGGATGAATTCGGCGGCTGGGCGGATCTTGGCGCGCCGAGTTCACTGAGTGCGGCGGATGAAAAGGAGAAGGGGAATTTTCTGGCTTTCGGCCTTTTCTATAAACACGGAGTTTTCATTTCCAGCGTGGATGCCAAAGGAAGGCAGCGCCTGACCTTTCCTTTTCAGGACCAGAAAACGGAAAATCCCGTGACGGAGACTCTCCAATATCCGGCCGGGCATGCCAAAGCTGGCCAGGATGTCGTACTTCAAATCCCGCTCAAGAACGGGCATACGGGCAAGGTCGAGATCGAAGTGGCCAAGGTCGGCCGCGTGAAAATGCTTTTATTCAACCCGGATATTCCCGAAAACGACAACAATCCGCTCTTTCGCGAAGCAACAGGCCACGTGTACAAAGGCAAAGAAGGCACGGATGAGCGTTTTATCCAGGAATGGATTCTGGGCGTGGGAACTATCGAGATCATCAAAGAATTTGGCCTGAACCCGGGCGCCCTGCATCTTAATGAAAGCGCCAGCGCTTTTGCCCTTCCGGCGCTCATGAAATATTACATGGACAAAGAAGGCGTGGATGATGATCGTGCCCTGGAGATGGCTTCAAATAATCTAGTTTTTACCACGCACACCCTGGAGCCCGAGGCCCTGGGGCATTATTCACAGTATACGGTTTCCCTGAACGAATATTTTAAGACGCTATTCGGCGACGAGGAAACAGCGCGGTGGTTTCTTGAGATGGCATCGGACAATGGGGAAGTATACCCGGCTCGGTGGCTGATTCAGCAGGCCAAAAGACGGAATGCCGTGAGCACCTTGAATGCCAGGGAAGCCACAAAAAACTTTACAAAGCCATTTGACGGTATTACCAATGGCGTGAGGCGTCCCTTCTGGCAGGCGGAAAAGCTGCAGGATTTGATCGAGACTTTGCCTTCAGGGGTGGATGATCTTCTGGATCCGCAAGATCCAGGCCATCGCGGAATGTGGGAGCAATTAAATCCCGGCAGGCCGGTTGCTTTGGGGGCAAAAGGAATACCGGATGAGACCCTGCGGGATAATAAGCTGGAAATGAAAAGGCGCATGATAGGCCTGGTCCGGCTTTATAAGGCGGAAGCGCTGATTCAGGATATCAAGGAATGGGAGGCCAAGAACGAAAGAGACAAGCCCCGGCTGGCCAAGCATCCTGACGAAAAACTTGCGGCCAAGGTCGCGCGGCGGGAGGAGCGGCTTAAAGTCATGCGGGAGCGGCTTAAAAATATCCCGCAATTATTGGATGAAAACAAGCTCACGCTGACCTGGGCGCGCCGGATTGTGGGCTACAAGCGGCTCTTTTTTGCCATGACCGGTGAATTTCTGCCTGAGATTGAGGAAAGAATCAAGGGCGGAAATTTAAGCGATGAGGATATTGAAAAGCTGGTGCTCAGTCTCAAAGAACGGGGCGCATTCAATAAATTTCAGGCACTTATCCAACAAGGAGCGCAGTTTGTTTTTGCCGGCAAAACGCATCCGGAATATAAAGAAGGCCTGGTGATGCTCCGGCTTCTGCATTCTATTATTCAGCATTTTGGCTGGGAGCAGAGCGTGGTGTATGTGCCGGGTTATGATGAAAGGCTGGCCAAAGCGCTGGTCCAGGGCAGCGACATTTGGTTTGCCAGTTCCGAAATCCCGCGCGAAGCCAGCGGCACCAGCGGCCAGAAGGCCATGATGAACGGCACTGTGCTTCTTTCCACCAATGACGGCTTTGCGAGAGACGGGGTCGAGCATCGCGTGAATGGACTGATTTATGGAAAAGACAAAGCTCCGCCGGTAGATTCCATAGCCCGGAAGCAGTATGTCGCGGATGAGTATGCAAACTGGCATCAAGTCATGGGCGAGGCGTTGGCCATGTATGGTTCGCAGGATTCACGTGCTTGGACCAACCTGATGCGGGCCTCAATTTATTATTCAAGCCGCGTTTTCGGCATGGAAGGGGTGGAGCTTGGAAGAATCGTGCCGCCCGAGGGAGAGCAAACAGGGTACATGCAGCGTTATAGCGGCGCGGCATCCGACAGCTCGCGGGAAATTTTTATCATGCGTTTCAAGAATCATGAACCGAAGGTGAAAATACAGGCCTCTGCTTCTTCCGATAAGGCAGAAGTGCGGGTTGAAGCCAATATTGCGTTCAAGGGAAACTTTGATCCCGCCGGTTTCGATTATTATTTCTGGTACGGTAAAACAAGCGCTGCGGTTTGGGAGCCGACTCCTGCGGAGGTTGCCATCTCCGAAGGGGAGCTAGCGATCTCGGCAAAAGTGGAAATCCCCCGCGAAGACAGGGAAACCACCTACGGAGTCACTTATTTTGCCGTCCCCAAAGGAACTCCTGTGATCGGGGTGTCTAAAGATCATTGGGGTTTGGGCAACGCCATCTGGCGCACCCGCAAGAACAACCAGGATGTCTATTTCCAAATGCCTGCCGCTCCGGCTCAGGGCGCGAGTTTGGGGATGCCTACCATAGGGGGCGTCTTGGAGAAATACCGCGCAATGCTTCGGCAAGGCGCAAGTGCTTATGAGGTGATCGGCAAACTATTTGAGGAGGCCCGTGCGTTGCATCCCGGTCCGTTGCAGTCAGAGGATGCCGGGACATCAAGGTGGGAAGTGCTCGGCCAGTCTCCAGAAAAGGAAGCTAGGATGCTTTCGCATCGGCATCATGATCCCAAAGCGCTTGAATTGTTTCAGACTTGGGTGTTTGATGAGCTATTCGAGGACGGACAGTTGAAGAAGCATTCATGGGGGATAGGAATCGAGAACGGTGATCTTTACGAGCGTTTTCCGGACGCGCACTTTGCTGGGAGAGTCATTGAAGTGATCTATATTATTTCAAAACTTTTAGCTGTCCCAACGTTTGATCCGATTCGAAATTTCAACAATTGGGAAGTAATGGCTGAGATCCTTCGCGAGATTGAAGACCCCGCGTCTCTCTATCATTCGCAGTGGACAAAGCGTGATTATCTCATTTATTTTTTGGCGACGCATGCGCTTACCAGCCGTGCGGGAGATTACGAAAAAAGGGTAGAGGCAGATTTGTATGAATTTTCAAAAGTGTGGGATGATAACCCAGACATTCAGAGTCTTATGGAGGACCTGCAGGGCTATCGTCCTGACATCCTTGACATCATGAATCGGTGGCAGGAGCCCGCTGTTAACAGAAGGATTCATGAAGCAGATAAATTATTGGGCGAGACTATGTTTGAAGCTACGAGCCGTTTAGTTCAATCGGCCCTGCTGCAAATGCCCGATGTAAAACGTTTGCTGATTGTCGGGGGGGCGGGGCATCTTGAAGAAGTCAAAGCAGGGATTCGCGAATGGCTAGGTATCTCACCGACCGGCGCGAGTTTGGGAACCGAGCAGCAAGTGATTGCGGATTTGCGGCCAATGCTCGAACAAATACTCGGGGGTGAGAAAGTTTATGGAAATAGCAAAAAGACTCCCGCCAAGCCATTAAGAGAATTTCTCACCGATGCTCATATCAAGGAACTCATCAAGCTGGAGGTTTTGAACGGAAATGCTGTTGAGAGCTATCTGCTCGCGAGTTTTCAGCGTGAGAATTCAAATCATAAGCGGAATGAATTCACGACATTGATCCAAAGAGGGAGCAAGGGCGAAAAAATCGCCCAATTTCTTGCGGGTCATGAAAAGGTCCGCCTGCTAAGAGGGAAACCAGCTGCGGTGCCGGCGCCACCAACCCCTGCCGCAAAAACAACAACAGGGGATTGGGCTCAAGGCGAAGGGGTGAGTTATGATTTTACCTATGCAGTGACTGGCTATCATCGAACCATGGCGGACTTTCAGATCCGCGAGCCTTATATTTTGGAAGTCAGACAGGATGCCATTGACAGGGGAGTCGCGCCCGCAGATGTGTTGCTTTGGGATGAAAAAATTTTTAGCGCGTCCGATCTCGAAAAAACGCTTATTGAGCCTCTTGCCGGTGCATATTTCCAGTTTACGCAACAAGGAAAGGAAGCCCAGGCCCAAAAGTTAGGAATCACCGTTCCCGATTTGAATATTCTTGGGCAATTTTCTATAGCATGGACACAAACTCCGAAGCTAGAAAATTTTGTCAAAGACCCTCGTTGGGAACCCGCCTTTAAAATCATTGCCGCAATCCTCAATCATATTCCTCTTGAATGGGTGGAAGCTCAAGATTTCAAGGCGCGATTGGAGCAATTTGCGACCGATCATGGGATGAAAATCATCCGGGAAGAGTTCACTGTGGATGTGGTGAAAAGTAAAATTCTAAGAGACCTTCATTCCCAACTTGGGCTTAAAAGCAAATTAGAGGGGAATGAAGCAAACTACCGGAACCACATCGAATTATTTTCACAATACCAAAAACAGTGGCTCGAAGCGCGTTTCCAAGCCAAGTTGCTTCAATGGGAAAAAATCAAAAGCGAAAAGGCGGCTACGGCGGTTATTTTTCTCGAAGGCCCCGGCCATTTTTTTGAGCATGAAAAATTCAAGAGCGAAGGATTCCGTTTGGTGTCGTTTGAACAGCCGGATGTTGTCCAGGCAGCTTATTTTAATTTGGACCCGGTTCATGCGGATATCCTCAATGATGTCAAAGAATTGTTGTCGCCTTTGGTTGGAGCCCAGGAATTTGCCTATCGGCTTGCCTATAACCTTTTGTCTGGAAAAGAGCTTGCGGCTGAGATTGACAAAGAACCAACGGCCATTCTCTCTTTTTCTGAAATTCAATCTCTTGTCAAATGGATTAGCGATCGGAGATTGCCGAGCGGCTTGCATCGGCAGGTGCAGGAGGCTGTGATTGCTTGGCTAAGAGAAAATCGCCCTTGGAGGGAGGAATATGACGCGCTTTTGGAAGGCCGGTGGAAAGCAGCCGAGCATTTAACACATAAACCTTTTGTGAAAGCAGCCAGTATGGGGACTCAACCGTTGCCAAAGCTGCCCCATGACATAAGGAAAAGCATTCAATATGAAGGCCTGGATACGGCAGTGCGGGATTCGATCCGGGCATTTTTGGACGAGCAGGCGGACACGAAAAATTTTCTGATTAGATCGGAAGAGAAGCTTGTGATGCGCGTCGAGCCTTTGAAGCTTGGCTTTTGGGGATGGCTGCGTAAGTTATTCCTTCGCCTGATGAGACGGTATGAACCTTATCGGGTGACGGAGATTGAAGCGGTTCGAGGCAAAGACGGGAGCGTATCTGATCAATTCACTTTGTACTTGGACTTTGCGATACTCAAAACAGATGATAAAAAAATCCACGCGGTTCTGAATAAAGTTTTGCCCGTTCTCAAAAGTAAATTCAAACATGCGGCGGCCCTCCCTCAACAGCTCCACATGGGCGATGCAGAATTCCAAAGGGAAATGGATGAGCGTCTTCGAGTTCTGGAATTGTCACTTCCGGGGGTTTCTCCTGCGGGTTATCAAGCATTTCTGAATTATCCGGAGGCCTTGCAGACCCTCAAAGCGGATGAAGACATTAAGGCCATTCAGGCAAAATTCCCTTTATCCAAAGTGGCAAAAATTGCCGGCGGCCATGGAGCCAGTTTGGGAGAAAAGGCGGATTCTGAAGCTCGGGAATTTTTGGCAAGGGAAGGGCGGAATCTGGAAGCGGTGCTTGAAGTGGCGATCCGGCTGACGGACGGGATTCTTTATATTAAAGGAAGGCCGGAGGCGCTTCGATGGGCTATGGAGAAATTGGGATTGTTTAAGGCGCAAGCAAAATCGGATGCCGACACACCGCTCTCTATCCGCCGGTTCAATGACGGCGTGCTGGATGAAGCGATTCTCAAGTATCTGGGCCGTGATTCCAAAGTGAAACAAACGGCGCATGGGAATATGTCTCTCATTGTGTTTGATCAGGTGTTTGATATCAAATTGAAGGATGTTCAGAAAATGACGGCGGCGTTTGCGAATCAGCTTGAGGGGGGGGATTTGGTGGCCATGGTTTGGAAAGGAAAAATGCCGAACGGCTTGCGAGAGCTTCACCGCTTGCAAGCGCAAAAGAATATTGAAGTACGTGCCGTCCGGGAGGAATTGGCCGGTGTGGAAATTCCTCACTGGACCAAGCGCTTTCGGGAATCTCCCCTGGTGGTCAGCACGCTCAAGCGAGGGATGGTCGAACTTGATGTCCAAGGCGGGAAGATTCTGCTTGATGTGGAAAAACTGGGGATTAACCCGCTAAAAATTCTCGGCCTCCTTCGGCAAATCGGAGATGACGTTGAGGCCTTCAAAAAATTGGGTTTTGAGCAGGATGCGGAGAACGGCTACTGGATTGTCGGCGCGCAGTTTGCGGAAGTGATCCGCAAGCTTGACGCCGAACGCATGGGTTCCACTCTCACCGGGAAAGCGGCGTAAATGAAAAAAATAATTCATATCACAGCATGGCTCGTCCTAATTTGTTTTACAGGGACAAACTTGAGTTGGGGTGTGCCTGCGGTTCCCGAAGTCCGGCTGCCGCGCCTTGAAGTCAAGGTCCCCCAGGAATTGGGAACGGTTAAGGAGGAGTATTGGAATCACGGCAGCGCAGCGATGCTCGTGCATATCCAGGACGCGCACGGCAATTACGAAGCGCAGAATCAAATCAAAAATCTGATTGCGCATCTCGAAAAGGCCTACGGATTTTCCGCACTTTTCCTCGAAGGAAGCGACGCAGAGATCGATCCCTCGATTTATCATTTTTTTAAAGAACCCGCTTTGAATTTGCAATTGAGCGACGCGCTGCTGAAGGAGGGAGAATTGTCCGGCGCGGAAATGCATTTAATCGAACAGATGGAAAGCCGGTCTAAGAGAATAAGCGCATACGGCATTGAAAAAACGGAATTTTACAAAAACGATTTACAACTTTTCAAAAAAGTTTATGCGCAGGAATCTAGCGCCTCTGAATTTTTAATCAATATCCAGAAGCGATTTGAAATATTAACCGGCAAACTTCTTTCCGCTCCGCTCCGGAAAACGGTTCGCGCCTGGCAGGGATTTGCTGATAGCGGCGAGCTTGTCCGGTATGTGGCTTTTCTTGACGGTCAAGCGCGGAAGTTCCTTAACTTGAATTTGCATGATCCCGAGAAGCAGAAAAAATTTCCTCAAATCATCCGGCTGGTCCGGCTCAAAGAGATCGAGCCGCAAATAAACCGGGATGGCGTTGAAAAAGAAAAGCAAAAGCTCGTTGCGCTCCTGCGCTCTTTTAAGGAGGGCATCCCTTTCGCTGAAAAACTGGAGAGCTTGATCGCCGGGCAGCCCTTGAGCCGGCCTCAAGAACGGGGCGAGCTTCCGCGTTATTTTTTCGAGGCGCTTTATGACGCGGCCGCGCCGCATGGACTTGCCTTCAGGGATTACCCGAGCATTTCACTCTTGGGCCAGTATCTAGTGTTGCAGTCCGAAATGGATTCCGAAGCGCTTTTTGAGGAGATTGAACGGCTTTCGGATGATTTATTTTCCGCCCTCGCCAAGACCGACCCGGAGCGCGAATTTGTCCATTTGATGAAAGATTTGGCGCTTCTTAAAAAACTTTTCAAACTCGAGCTCACCCGCAAGGATTATAAAAAAGTTTCCGGTGATTCTAAAGATTTGAAACCTTCGGTCATAGAGCGTCGGTTGGCTGTCATTCGTCCCCTTCGCTACGCTCAGGGTCAGAATGACATGGATGAGTTGTTCGGGCAGGCGCTTGAATTTTACCGGCTGGCGGAAAGACGGGAAGAATCCTTTCTTGAAAATATCATTCGCCGCATGAAAGAAGGCGGAAGCGAAAAGGCCATCCTGGTCACCGGAGGTTTTCACAGCCAGGGCATGGCAGAAAAATTCAGGGAGCGGGGAATCTCTTTTATTTCCGTTCAGCCGAGAATTTCCAGTTTGGAGCAGGCCGCAAGCGCTAATTACCTGAGCGCCATGCTGGCGTCGAAGAAAACAATTTTTGATCAATCTCAAATCAGCAAGGTTTTAACCGCGCTCGGAGGATCGGGGGTGGCGGCAAGGCTCGCGGAAATTTCCGGGGATCCCGATTACCCGGCCTATGTGGCGAAACAAATTGTTGAAAAGGCCCTGCGCCTGGCGCCGGACGCCGTTTCTCTTTTGGCCGCAGAAGATTTCTCAATATCGCGGCTGGTCAAATTGAATTTTTCCGTTTCTTTAAGGGATCAGGATCAGTTGATTGTTTCCATGAGTTTTCCCGGCTCCAAAACCGGCCGTCCGCAAGTCCGGCGCTTTTCCCTGGAACTTTCCCGGCTCCGCCCCGACGCTTCGAAATTCCTTTCCGGCCTTGCGCAGGCAGCGTCCCTGGGCGGGAAAAAAGACAAGGGGCATAGAAAGAGGCAGATGGAAAAGGGCCGCCGGGAAAAGAATGAACCCGCGGGGAGAATGTTCTCGCGCCGTCAGTGGCTGGTGGCCGGAGGGCTTTTAGGTTTGGGGGCGATAACCTGGGGAGTGATAAGCTCGATAAGCGATGACGGGGGGAAAATGGATCGCGCCAAAGCGCTCGCGGAGACGCGTGTTTTACTTGGAGAACTTATCAAAGAACTCAACGGCCAGGGGGATCCCTTGGGGCCGTACGCGGAAAAGCTGCTGGTCTCGATGAAAGAGAAGGATCCCTTTGTCGGTCTTCGAGTCGGCTTAATGGGGGTCCTTAGAGACCCTCAAGCTAAAACCATCGCTTTTGTCCTTAACGAAGAAGCCTGGATCCCCCTGCTGGAAGAAGCCGGGCGGGACAAGAGATACCGCGAATTTCTGAAAATGTCTCTTTACAAGGAGGCAAGCCAATGGCAGGTTGCTGAAAAAGATTACGCGCCGCAGATTCAATCTTCGGAAGACCATGTAAGAAGGGAGATTATGAAGGTGAACGATGAGGTGATGCGGCTTACCCGCACCAAAGAGGGCGATAGGGTGGGCGTGGTTCCTGACGAGACCCTGGTTCGTTTCTATAAGATAGCTTTTGCAATACGGATGCATGAGGAATATCTGGGGTTTTTCGATGCCCTGGAGTACTCCAAGCGGCATGGTTTTGTGAGACAGCCGGATCCCGGCAGACTCGATCTTTTGGACGATTCTCCTATCAGGGCATTACGAGACAGAGCGCTTGAGGAGGGCAAAAAAAATCTGGCAGGCAAGATGGGGACTCATTTGCATCTGCTCGGGCACATTGCCATGGCGGGAAGAACCGGATTTTCCGGCCGCAAAGCGGTTGAACGGGGAATCAAAATTTCGGGGAGTATCTTGCTTTTTATGAGAAACATGGATGACTGGCTGAGTGAGGACTCCTTCTTTTATCAGACCCTTGATTCTCTTCTGCAAATTGAGGAGAAGGCCGGCCGGGCCGAGCTGGATTTGACGGCGAGGCGCATCAAGATATCTAATTTACCCAACGGGGATATCCTGCCCGCCTTTTTAGAATTTTTGACCGACGAAAATTACTACGACCCACAAAAAATCGGAACTCTTCCCGTATTGGATTTCGGCAAAATTTTTGTCCCTTCGCAAGGCAAAGGGTCTTCACTTGGCGAGGAGTTTCCCGATTATCCCTACTGGACCAATATGCAAAGGCGTCTTGCCCGGCTTCGCGACCGCGGGTTTATTGACGCGGCCTTTTATGACCGGCTTTTTCAATACCACGCCATTCACGAAAAAGATGTGAGTATCAAGCCGTTCGGCGGGCCGAAGGTCGTTTTTCGGGCCAACCGCATCCAGCATACGCTGTTTCCCGGCCGTCCGGCCAAGGGAGGCATCCGCGTGATTTATGCGGATGAATTCGCGCGCGACAAGAATTTTATGAAAGCGCTTGATGAACTTAGAGCCCAGGGTGCCACCGTCGAGCAGGCCAATGAATTCCTGCATCACTGGATCCGCCAGATGACCATGGCGCTTGCCCTGGAAATGAGTTTCAAGACAGCGGTGATGGATTTGCCGCTGGGCGGGGCCAAAAGCGTGATCCCACTTTTTGAAATTGTGGAAAAAGACGGAAAATTTGTTCCTGAGTGCGTTTTTAAAGATGCGTCTGGCAGCCGGCCTTCAGGCGTGGAGCTTGCGCTTGCGGCACGGGCTATTGCACGTTACTTTGCCGAAGAGGGCATTGTGGGTTTTGACATCGATATTCCGGCGCCGGACCGGAATACCAACCCTCAGTTTATGGCCTGGATGCTGGATGAGCATTTGAAAGTCCTGGCGGAGCTGGAAAAGAAGGGGATTGAAACTTCCCTTCATAACAAACCCGGATTGATACGTGAATTGCAGATGGTGAAGCGTACACATGGGCTGCAGATTCTGGATCCCATCAAGACCCCATTTGCAAACTATGCCGCAGGATATGCCGTTGGAAATAGATTCAAATTGCCTGAGCTCGCCACGTATACCGGCAAATCGATTGAGCTGGGAGGGCAGGTCATCCGCGATCAGGCCACCGGCCTGGGCGTGCTGATTCTGGCGAAGCTTCTTGCGGAACAAGGCGTCTGGAAAGGCGAGACCGATATGCTCCGGGGAGATACCCGCAATCCCCTTCAGGGAATCCGTGCGGCTTTTCAAGGATTCGGCAATGTGGGGCAGAATGGGGCCATTCTTTTTGCCAAACACGGAGTCCAAGTGGTTGCCGTGAGCGATGAGACGAAAGGTATTTACACAACTTCCCATTATACCTGGCAAGCTCTCGCAAATTTGGCCAATTATGTGAATCCGCAGATTGACCGTCCGCGGAGATTTCTCAGGGATGTTCCCTTTGGAGAGATAGGAATCCCCGTCACTCTCCAATACGAACCCGACGATTATCTTACGGACATGCAGCCCGTGGATATCCTTATTCCCGCTGCCGTGGAAAACGCGATCACCCAAGACAACGCGGATAAAATCACGGCCCGGGTTATTCTTCCGGCTGCGAATGGCGCTGTGACCATTGAAGCCGAGGAAATGCTTTGGAACCGCGTGAATCCCGTATTTGTCCTGCCAGATATTCTAACCAGCGCCGGAGGGGTCACCATGTCTTATCGGGAAATGCTCGAAGGTATCGGTGCCCCGCCTTGGAAAGGCAAAAAGTCCCAGAGCTGGCTCAGCCAAAAATTCAAAGCCAGTTTTGACGCCCTATGGCAAAGACTCGACCGTCTGAATCACATTGATTTTGGTTTGGCGGCGGACATTGTGGCTTCCGAAAGAATTAAAAAAGCCATGGAGCATACTGCTTCCTCGCTGGGCCGGCCTGATCGAGCCGTGGGCAGAGGTCTGATCGAATCAATTCTGGAAGGAAACCTAGAAACATTGGAGGAGGCCTGGAAAAAAGCGGGTTTGCCTCCTTGGGATATTCAATTGGCGGGCCGCAATCTGATTCATTTGCTCCCTTTGCCCCAGAGAACGAAAAATGCTCATCCTCGCAGCGAGGCCATTAAACAGTTTCAGACCTATGCTTCGAGAGGAATTTTCATCGCTGATGAATCTGCCACCCGCGGCCTGTCCGAGCCGGCCTGGGAAACCCATTTTAATCCGGACTTTGGTTTTTTTATCTCACGAAAATTATGGGATTCTCTCGCGGACAAAAGAGAATTGGTGAAGGTCATTGTCCGCAACATGCTTCCCGCAATGAGTGCGAGAATAGCCAATGTCCCTCTTAATGCCTTGGCGAGCGGCCATCAGGCCCGGCCAGCCCCGCATTATCTCACCGCCACTTATCAGCAAATGGAGTTTGTGATCAACAAGATCAGCCAAGAAAGCGCAGTGGATGCAGGAGCGGTTTTGGATGTGATTGACCTTTTGCGGCATACGCCCCTGACGCGGCCCCTCCTTGACCTTTTGGTTTCCAAACTGAATGAATTTTATGATGAAGTGGAAACCGCGATGAACAAAGATTTCCATAAATCAAAGCTCAAGCATGAAATGGGAAATGCGGATGAACCGTTACGGTTTAAGTCCATCATGAGCCATATTCGGAGTTTCGCGGCAAGATGGGGTGTGGTGTATGACCGGGACATAAAACGGTCTCTGAGGTATCTCAGCAACGCCTTTTTTATTGAAAAATCTTTTCTCCGGAGCTGGCTCGAAATGCTGGAGATGTATATTCACCCGGAAAGGGATGAAATCCTGCGAAGGAAATTTGTGGAGGCCAATCTTGCTTTTGATTTAAAGGAACTGGCAGCTGAATATCAGGCAAAGAAAGTGAAAGTGCCGGCCGCTCTGATGGCTCAAATGCGACGCTCGGCTGAAAAAAACATCCCCGCGGACAACACGGATTCCTATTTCAATATCAAGGTCCGCCGCATCCTGGATGAGGAGCCGCCCAAAATCCTCCAAAGAATTAAAGACAGATACCGTCATTGGATCCTTCACTTTTTCCATCACGGCGGCGTCAAAGAAAGTGAATGGACGCCTCAGCTTGAAGACACCGTTCAAGTGTTTGCGCAAAAAACGGAAGCGCTTGTCCGCGAATTGAGGCCGCTTATCAAGCGCATTCCCAAAATTGCGTTTGTGCCGGAGCCGGAGGAAGCTGAATCTGTGAAAGGTTCTTCCTTGGGTCAAAATGTGATCGTCAGTTTTAAGAGAGGGGAAATCACAGCTTCCTATAAAGATGTCCCGCTTCTTGAAGAAACGCCCGCCGGTGAAAGGGAGTTCCCGCACGAATTGCGCCGGTTTATTTACAAGGGGCCGGATGCCCTGGATGTAAGAAAAATGCTTTTGAATCATCCACGATTTAGATTTGATCCCAACGTCAGCGCTGATAGCACAAAAAACCGGCTTCAAACCAATTGGTGGCCGGGTCCTCTGGAAAACCATGTGGGGATTCAGGGCTCATGGGATAGCGGTGTGGTAGTTGCGGCTCCTCAAGCCGCGACTGGCAAATCGATCAAGCTGGCTCAATACTTCTTCCGTTACGAGCCTGACAGCAAAACAATTATTTTTAATTATCTCGGCGAACTTTGGCAGGATGAACGGGTGCGCGGTTCCGGCTTTTTTGTGAAGCTTCTCCGCCGCATGCTGGTTGAAAATCCGCAAGCTGAAAAATTAGTTGTGCAAGAACTCCCGGCCCAGGTGATTGAAGATTTGCCGGAGACATCAGTGCCCAGAATGTCCCCGGGCATGATGCGCGGTTTCTTTGCGCCGATTGTGGAAGCTTTTGGATTTTTGCAATGGGAAAAGACAGATATTCAGGACGAAAACACGCTTCTCGCCTTCCGGATTGTCAGAGCGAGGCTCTCCTCCCGGCGGGAACTGCCCGCCGCGGGAAGCAGCCTGGGAGCAGCTGCCAAATTGTATTTTGAAAACAGAGGGTATGGCACCCAAAATTCTTTAACGGCCGAGATCGTAACCCGGGATGTGACCGGAAACATCATTGACCGGTTTTTAATCGAGGCGGAACCGGCTGTGTTTAAATATCTGTTTGCGCGGTTGTTCAGTCCGCAGAATCCCGTATTTAAGGAACAATCCGTGGCCGCATTTAATTCGGATATCAAGCCCGCTTTGCGTTATTTGGGCATCCGCCTGAGCGAAAAGGGAAGCCCCCTGATTTTGGAGGAGGGATTGACGGGAAATGTCATGGATGAGAAACAGGCGAAACGCATCATCCAAGTTGCCGGCCGGGGCGGCGCGGCCATTCTTTTGGGAGAAAACCCTTCCCTCCGCCGCTATCTTGATCAATATGCATCTTCGGAGGGAATTTTGGTGAAATATTTTCCGCTGCAAACGGTGAATAGCGCGGCCTTGAATCAGGTTTTAAAAGATTATGCTCTGCCGGCCCTCGCGCTTTCGACCAGGGATGAGCCGTTGATTCTGGAATTCAACGGAGAAAAAATCAAACTCGACCGAAAATTATTCGATCAGCATGGAATCGACCCGCTTCAGGCCCTGGCCCTGTTCAAGCAAATCATCGATAACCCCGTCGAAAAAAGAAAAGGACTTTTCTTCAAGGCCGGCCTTGATTTTGACCAATCCGGCGGCTATTGGACCGTGTCCGAGCGATTCATCACTTCTTTCCTCAAGTCTGTCTATTCTGCAGAAGAAGCCCGCAAGACGCTTGCTCAAGCGGCTTAAACCTTGCCACAGAAATAAACATTCGCGCCGATACATAATGATATGAAAAAGATTCTACTCGCATTTTTAATACTGGGACTGGCGGGCTGCGCCGGGCAGAAGCAAATCGTAAAACCGGCAGAGGCGCCTGTTATAAAACCAGCGGCACCTGCTGTCAACGAGGAGGGCATTGTGAAAGTTAAAATCGAAACAACCAAAGGCGTGATTGAGGCCGAGCTTTACGAGAAGGAAGCGCCCAAAACCGTGGCCAACTTTGTGAAGCTTGTAAATCAGGGATTTTACAACGGCATTATTTTTCATCGCGTGATTCCCGGATTTATGATTCAAACCGGGGATCCGACCGGCACAGGCATGGGTGGGCCGGGCTACAAATTTGCCGATGAGTTCTCGCCTAATCTTAAGCACACCAAAGCCGGCGTGCTTTCCATGGCCAATTCCGGGCCCAATACCAACGGCAGCCAGTTCTTTATCACCGAAGCTGCCACGTCCTGGCTGGACGGCAAGCATTCGGTTTTCGGACAGGTCACTCAGGGAATGGATGTCGTTCACGCCATTGCCAATGCGCCGCGCACACCGGATGACCGGCCGATTGAGCGCCTGGAGATGAAAAAAGTTACTATCTTATGAAGCTTCCATGGCGGTGGCGAGATTATTTCCTGGCCGTGGTGATGATGAGTTTGGCCTGGCCGCTCAGGGGACAATTCGGGCATCTTAAAGGCGCGCTTATCCCTGGCGCAGCAGCAGCGGCCATCGCGGCTTTTCTGGGCCGTGATGATTCATGGAAAACCTTATTTCCTCGCGCCGTTATTTTTGGCGCTGCTGGTTTTTCCCTCGGAGGGCATTTCAGTTACGGGTGGCTTATTGAGCGGCTGCTTGACTGCCATTACGCCTCCTGCGTTTTCATAGATCTGGCCCGAATCTTTGCGATTGGAGCCGTGTGGGGCGGACTCGGCATGACCTTCCTTGGCTTTGTTTTTTCCGAAAAACATTTTGGCCGCCGCGATTTTCTTCTTCTTGCCGGCTTCCTTCTACTCGCTTCTATATTTTTGGATTTTTTCGAACAGGAATCTTTTGACTTTACCGTTCTTTCAGCCGGCTTATTTCTCCTTCATGTTTATAATCTTATCTGGAAACGATCCCGCATCGTGGGGGTTTTCGGGCTCTCAGGCATTCTGGGCTTCGGCCTTGGATTTGCGGGTGCCGTATTCCTTGTTTATGCCGGGAATAACGCTTTTTTTAAAGGCCCCTGGGCGTGGTGGACTTTGCGGGATCAAATTTTTGGAGCCGCGGGAGGGATTGCGGTTGCGTGGGCCGTCCGGAATTTGAGCGTCCGCGGTTTTGTGCCGTTTGATGTTGCGTTGCCTCAAGCGGAAACTTGGGCTGGATTTTTGGCCTATGTATTTTTTATTCCGGGGTTAAATACAGTTTATGTTATCCGTCATTGGATTTTAAAGCATGCGGCAGCATCGTCTTTGCTTTTTTATCCTCTGGCTGTGGCGCTGGCCGCAGTGCTGTTAATCTCCTTTGTCTATTTTTATTTTCGCAAATTCAACCTTTTCTCCTCCACGCTTTTTTTTGTTTGGTTTCTGAGTTTTCTAGCCATTGCAAAGATCTGTTTTTTCTCCGGTTTTAAGTATTGGGAACCTGCTTTTGTACTTTTCCCGGTCAACGCTTTAACTCTTTCAATTCTCCTTCCGCTTCGCCAAAAATAGACCGATCTTCCCCAAAAGCCGCTACTTTAGACCAATTTTTATAACTATAACCTGTTTATTTTAAATAAGTTACAATTATTTGTAATAAAAAAGTGACAATATGATAAATTTATTTTGCAATTTGTTGTTTTTGTGGGTACCTTTTCTTATAGATTCAAGAAAAGGAGCCCGGAATGGAAAACAGGAGAAAGGCAGAAGAGAAGGGAATAAAAGCCGCGGTTATGGCGGCATTTCTCCTGGTGATAGTTTTTGCAGGAAATGTTTTTGCGCAAGCAGATGGTTCTAATCATTGGCAAATTCTTAAAGGAAAGCATTTCTTTGTTCATATGCAGGCCGATGATTCCCAGGCCCTTTTCTTTGGCCAGAAAGTTTTGACCGAAGCCGAACGCTTTTATGACCGCATCCAGACCTCGCTCGGGCATTTGAATCAGGATCCGTGGCTGTGGGAAAAGCGCTGCCATATTTACCTTTACCGTGACAAACAATCTTATGTGACCGAAGCCGGGCGTCCGTCCTGGTCAAGCGCTTCCGCCAGTTTTGACAAGGTCCCGGTGATTGATTCGCATCTGGGCGCGCAAAATTTTCTTGAAACAGAATTGCCCCATGAGATCACGCATCTTCTTTTCCGCGAGTATGTGGGCGTTGACAATGCCAAAGTTCCGCGCTGGCTGGATGAAGGCATTGCGCTCTGGAATGAGCAGTCTTCCCGCAGTTCACTGCTCGCGAACATAGTGCAGCAAAAAGCTCGGGAAGGCCATCTGATTCCCGTGACCGCGCTTTCCGGTAATTTTAAGGAAATCGAGTTTTCAGGCTCGGGCGCGGGATGGGGAAGCCAGGAATCTGTCACGCTCTTTTACGCCGAATCTTACAGTATGGTTCAGTTTCTGGTCAGTCGGTTTGGCCAGCCGCGTTTTGTTGAGTTTATAAGATCCCTTAAAAACGGCGGGACGGTTGAAGCGTCCCTCCGTAAAACCTACGGAATCCGCTTCCAGACGCTAGCTTCCTTTGAGAAAGAGTGGTATCGCTCACTCGACTTCTCAAAGGCCTCTTAAGAATTTGTTTTTTCCGCCGATTTCCCCCCTAAGGGGATCTTATGCCTATTGCCAAGATACTGATTGTGGATGATGAGGCGGATTTTGCCCAGCTTCTCGCCTTTGACTTTAAAAAGAGGGGGTATCAAGTTGTTCTTGCCTCGAACGGCGAGGAAGGCCTGGCCAAAATCAAATCCGAACAGCCGCAGGTTGTGATTTTCGACATTAAAATGCCGCGCATGGACGGCTACACTTTTGTGCGCGCGGTCAAAAAAGACGCTGCCTTCGCGGCCCTTCCCTTGATTGCCCTCACCTCGTACGACATGAAGGATATGTTTGAAATTGAAGGGGTGAATCACTACTTCATGAAGGCGGCCAAAATGGACGGCCTTTTTGACGCCTTGGCCAAACTTGTCGCCCATGGCTGAGTCAAAGGATCCCAAGCAATACGGCAATTGGCTTAAATTTCTCGGGCTCGTGCTCAAACAGCTCCGCCTTTATTCCGAAAATCATCCCTCCGTCAAGCAGGCCATGGAGGCTCTCAAAATAGAGTTTGCTACGCTCTTAAGTCAAAAGTCGAGTATCACGCTGGGGATTGCCGGCGACAAATTCATTATCGAAGGCGCGGTGATGGATTCCAAAACCATGGGCTCGGATTTCCTGAATGAATGCCGGCGCGTAGGCGTGGAAAGTTTTTGCTTTTCTCAGGGCCTCGTGCCGGTTGAAATTCAGATTTTTCTTAAAATCATGGCCATGCGTCCTAAAGAATTGGAAGCCAAGGGCGGGTTCAAGAAAATTTTTGAAGCCGCTGAGCTTCCGCATATCAAAATTCTGTCCGCCCGGTTTGAAATAGTGCAGGAGGGACAAAAGGTAGTAGCCGGGGAGGTGAGCGGCGAGAGTACCGGTTCTTTGAGAACCGGTACTGGGGGGACAGGTATCTCGGTGCCTGGATCCATGACAGAGCTGATCAAGGTTTTCAAGCAGGAAAGCTCGGGCGAGGTGAGTTATAACTACGACAAGTTGAATCAGGAGCTCACGCAGGAGCCGGGATTTGTGGCCAAGCTGATGATCAAAAGTGCGCAGACACCTCAGGAGTTTACGCGTATCATCGAGCGCATGGGAACATTTTTCAAAGACGAGGTCACACCCTATCACATTAAAGCCAAAAAGGATCTTTCCAAAGCAACTTCCAAAATTGTAAGTGAATATAAAAAGACATTGAATCAGACTGATATTCCGGAAGGGTTCAAACTGGTGGGCGAAAAATTTCCCAATTTGCTGGAGGAATGCGCGGACAAGGTCAGGATTGAAATCATGGCCGGGATTTGTTCGGAAACGCGGGGAGACTTGAAGTCTCTTGCCCAGTGGGGGGGGAAGCTTTTCAAGGAAGAAGAGGTGAGGAAACGGCTTAAGGAAGTTTTGCGCGAACGCCTGCATGGACTCGGACTTTCCGGAAGCATTTTCGGGCAGTTGTTTGAGGGTATGGGCCAGCCTGGTCAAGCCGCGGGTGGCGGCCTGGACAAGCAGGCTATGGCGGGTGGCCTGGGCCAGCCCGGTCAAGGCGCGGGAGGCGGTCCGGGCGAAAAGAGGCCGTCGAAAAAGGCAAAAAAAGAAGACGCGCTCCAGACGGAAGGCGGGACTGGGGTGGAGGTTTCGGCTGAGGAGCTGGTGGAATTACGCGAGAAGGCCAAAAAGCTTGAGAAGCTTGAAGGAAAATACCTTTTGGTTGAAAAAGAGAAGAAACGGCTGGTGGATGAAAAGGAGCGCGTGGATACGATTATCCGCAATCTTGCCGAAGGCGTGGTGGTGGTGGATAACACGGGAAAAATTCTTCTTATGAATCCGGCTGCGGAGAAGCTTCTCGGCGCGGGACACGGAAAAGGCATAGGCGAAGACATCCGGGAGAGTTTGAGACAGGAACATCTCCTAGCTCTGGCCAAAGGGCCGCTCCGCGGAGGCGAGGAGACCGGCAAACAGATTAAGCTTCAGAGTTTAAACACGGACACACAAAAGGTGCTGCAGGCCAGCACGGCCATTATTGAGAATGAAGACGGCAAAACCGTGGGCATGGTCTCTGTTTTAAGCGACATCACGCGGCAGAAAGAATTGAACGAGATGAAGTCCAAATTTGTTTCCCATGTCTCGCATGAATTAAGAACGCCGCTTGTGGCCATTCAAAGGTCGCTGGCCCTGCTTCTTGAGGAGCAAGCCTCAAATCTCGGGTCTGACCAGAAACAGTATCTTGAAATTGCGAACCGGAATATCGGCCGGCTCGGCCGGCTCATCAACGACATTCTGGATCTTTCTAAAATCGAGGCCGGCAAGCTTGAAATTCATCCCATGGTTTTTTCGCTGCCGACGGTTTTAGAAGATGTTAAAACCACCTTTGTCACCTGGGCTAAAGACAAAAAGATCGAGATCGCTTTGCAGGTACCGCAGGGATCCGTCATGGTGGAAGCAGACCGGGACCGCATCAATCAGGTGTTAGCCAACCTGGTTAGTAACGCACTTAAGTACACGCCCGAAGGAGGGTCCATAACGCTGGAGGCCCTTCTCGTGCGGGATGAAAGCATACCTTCAGGGGATTGCGTGGAAGTCGGTGTCCGCGACACGGGGATAGGGATTTCGCCGCAGGATCAAAAACGGATTTTTGAAAGATTTGAGCAGGTGAGCCTGAGTCAGCCGGCCGGAATTTCAAGCACGGGGCTGGGGCTTAGCATCGCCAGGGAAATCGTCGAATTGCACGGCGGTAAAATTTGGGTGGAAAGCCAGGAAGGAAAGGGAAGCCGTTTCGCTTTCCGTATTCCGCTTAAAAGCAAATCAGAGCAAAAGTAGCTGCTTTCATTTAAAAAAGAATTCATACGGCCGATCGAAATAGGCCGCCCCGCCTTTTTCCCGCAAGTCACTGTGCAATCCCCCAGGAATGGTGAGAAAATCTTTGGGTTGAGTTGCGGCCGCAAAAAGCCGCTGGCCCATTTCGTGAGGGCATATGTCGTCTTCCGTTCCGTGAATGATGAAAAGAGGGCAGAGAATTTTGCCGATCTTTGCGAGATTATCCATCTGAAAATCCCGTAAAATGAAAGAAGGTATCCAGGGGTAATGTTTTTTCGCCATTTCGCGCAGGGAAACAAAAGGCACTTCAAGAATGATCCCTTTTAATCTGGTTTGGGTGGCAAGTTCAATTGCCGGCGCCGTGCCCAAAGATTCGCCGTACATAATCACTTCAGGGTAAGGAATTCCTTTAGCGTCCTTTAGCCATTTGAGTGCCGCAGCGCCATCCAGATAAAGATCCATCTCGCAGGTGATCACGCCTTCGCTTTTTCCGTAGCCGCGGTAATCGATTAAAAACACGGACACTCCGCGGTCAACCCATCCTTTGGCTTTGTCAAGGCGGCTGGAGATATTGCCGGCATTGCCGTGAAGAAGCAAGAGTGTGGCCTGGGGATTTTTTGCCGGCAGGTACCAGCCGAATAGTTTGACACCGTCGTTTGTGACACAGGTAACGTTTTCCGATTCCAGTCCGAGATCTTGCGGCTGGGCCAGGAAGGATTCTTCGGGAAAGAAAAGCAGGGAAGTGACGATCATATGGCACAGCCAATTCATCATAACCCTTTTATAATGCACGGTTTCCGCCTAAAAGGCAAGCTTCCCCTCTTTCTTTTTTTGAAATGAGTGAGTATACTAATTATATACCAGAAAGAAACCATGTATGGAACCTGACGGGAAAAGAATTTTACTTGTCGATGATGAACCTGAAATCCGTGAAATAATTACGCGCCGGCTAAAAAAATTCGGTTTTTCAATTTTAACGGCCGAAGATGGAGAAGAAGCGCTGCGGTGCGCAAGAGAAGAAAAACCGGATCTTATGATACTAGATTTAAACCTTCCGCTTCTGCCCGGCGAAGAAGTTTGCAAAGCTCTCCGGGAAGATTTTGATGGATCATTGTGGGACATGCCCATTATCATGCTCACGGGGAAAGACAGCGAAGTGGACAGGATTGTGGGGAAGGTTCTTGGTGCCAATAGCTATCTGGTCAAACCCTGCCCCATGGACACACTGCTTGACGAAATCCGGCGCTTTATTGCTTAAGCCTCATTGACGGCTATGAATCCATCAAATTCAAACACACCAGCCGGTAATCCTTTTCGGAAATTTGATACTGCTTTCGCCCTGATGGCCGTGGTGCCCATGCTCGGGTTTGTTTTTATCCTGACGCAGGACGGATCCTGGGAAGCGTTTGAAGGCCGGGGCGGTCTAGTGATCCTGCTTCTAATTATGATCAGCCTGCTGGGGTATTGGCTCGGCTACCGCGTGATCCGGCGGCTTTTTGAGCAACTCGTGAATTTCAACCGGGCTATTAGCCGCATGAACGAGCTTAAAAATATTTTTGTTTCCGAAGTTTCTCATGAAGTGAAAAATCCTCTGGTGACTTTGCAGATCGGCCTTTCTTTCCTTAACGAAGACATGATGGGAACGCTTTCGGAGGATCAGCGCCAGGTGATTGCGGGTTGCCAGCGTAGCGTGGGCCGCCTGATCCGTCTGACTACGGATCTTTTGGACCTGGCCAAGATCGAGGCCGAGACCATGCCGGTCAAGCACGAAAAAATTTCTTTGACGCCGCTCTTGGAGGAAGTTTCGTGTTTCATGAAACCTCACATTGATAAGAAACATCTGCAATTCACGGGCGATTTTGCGAACGGGGAACATTTTCTTAAGGGAGACAACGACCATTTGACGCGCGTGATTATTAATCTTATGGACAATGCCATCAAATACACGCCCGAAGGTTTGTCAATGGGGGTCCGGCTGGTTCCGGGGAAAAAATATTTTGACCTGGATGTGTGGAATGAGGGAGATGAAATCCCGGCCGCTAAGCGGGAAGAAATTTTTGAGCGTTACCGCAGGATTGAAACAGGCAAGGAAGGCGGCACCGGGCTTGGCCTTGCCATTGTGAAGGAGCTGGTCAAACTTCACGGAGGCGCGATCCGCCTTGAACGGAGCGATTCCAAAAATCATTTCATCGTCCGTCTGCCGCGAGCTGTGCTATAATACGCCCTTCATTTTCAAAGAAATTTGTTTTCAAGGAGGGTTCAATGACAGGGCAGGAAAGCGCTCCCAAGAGCCAAAATATTGTCTGGCATCAACATAATATTACCAAAGAGGATAGAGAAAAGAAGTTCGGCCAGAAAGGCGTGATTCTCTGGTACACCGGGCTTTCCGGATCCGGAAAATCCACGCTGGCCAACCGCGTGGAGCAGATTTTTTTTGAGCGCGGTATTCGCACTTATATTCTGGACGGCGACAATATCCGCCACGGGCTGAACAAGGATTTGGGATTTTCGCCCCAGGACCGCGAGGAAAACATCCGCCGTATCGGCCAGGTCGCGCATCTTTTTGCGCAGGCAGGCGTGATTGTGATGACCGCTTTTATTTCGCCTTATAAAAAAGACAGGGATCAGGTGCGCGCGCTTGCGCCTCAGGGAGAGTTTATCGAAATTTATGTGAAGTGCTCGCTTGAGGCTTGCGAGAGTCGCGACACCAAGGGGCTTTATAAAAAGGCCCGCGCCGGGCAAATCCCCGAGTTCACCGGAATTTCCGCGCCCTATGAGGAGCCGGAAAAACCTGAGCTGGTGGTGGAAACAGACAAGGAAAATCTGGAGCAAAGCGCGGCCAAGGTGATCGCATATTTGGAATCCAAAGGGATTTTTAAATAGGAGGGCAGGCTATGGACCCTATTCTTGAGATGCTCGAAAAAGACTCGCGGCTTACGGCTGAAGAAATTGCCAAGGCGACGAAACAATCGGCGTCTGCGGTGAAAAGCCGGATCAGGGAATACGAAAAAAAAGGCGTGATCGTCAAATACAAGGCGGTCATTAACCACGAGCTTGTGGAAGAGGATGATACGACGGTGCGCGCCATTATTGAGGTGAAGGTGACGCCTGAAAAGGACAAAGGGTTTGATCATCTTGCAGAGCGGATTTACCGTTTTCCCGAGGTGTTGAGCTGTTATCTTTTGTCCGGATCGTATGATCTGCTTCTCGTGGTAGAGGGGAAAAATATTCAGACCATTGCCAATTTTGTGGCCTCGAAACTTTCTCCTCTTGAAAATGTGCGCGGCACGGTGACGCATTTTCTCCTAAAAAAATACAAGGAGAGCGGCGATATTCTGAAAACCGCTGAGGAAACGAAGCGCATGGCCGTTTCGTTTTAAACTATCCCGCCATGTCTTCCAACAAACCCTTGATTCAGCCGGCCGAGAAAGTTTTGTCCATGCCTCCGTCCGGGATCCGCGCTTTTTTTGATCTCGTGCTGGGCATGAAAGATGTGATTTCTCTCGGCGTGGGAGAGCCGGATTTTGTCACGCCCTGGGCTTTCCGTGAATCGGCGATTTATTCCCTGGAACAGGGATTCACGTCCTACACGTCCAACAAGGGATTGCTTGAACTCAGAAAAGCCATTGCCTCTTTTCTTTTCAAGCGCCGCAAACTGGAATACGATCCAGAACATGAAATCCTGATCACCGTGGGCGTGAGCGAGGGCATGGACCTTGTGCTTCGCGCGCTTCTCAATCCGCAGGACGAAATTTTAATCGCGGAGCCGGCTTATGTTTCTTACAGCCCTCTCGCCAAACTTGCGGGCGGAGTGCCTGTCTCGATCGCAACTTCTGACAAGCGGCATTTCAAGTGGGGCGTTTCCGACCTACGCCGCGCCATCACTCCCAAAACCAAAGCCATGCTCATCAATTATCCGTCCAATCCCACGGGCGCCTCTTACACGCGGGCCGATCTTTTGAAAATTGCGGCCCTGGTTAAAGAAAAAAAACTGGCCGTGATCAGCGATGAAATTTATGATGAGCTCACTTATGAGGGGACTCACACGGCTTTTCCTTCGCTTCCGGGCATGAAGGAAAGGACGATTTACCTGAACGGGTTTTCAAAATCCTATGCCATGACCGGATGGCGCATCGGCTATGCCTGCGGCCCGCGCGAAATTATCAACACCATGACCAAAATTCATCAGTATTCCATGCTCTCGGCGCCCACTATGGGCCAGTTCGCGGCGCTGGAAGCGCTCAAAACTGGACAGAAGCAGGTTCAGGAAATGAGAACCGAATATCTTCGGCGGCGTAATCTCGTGGTGGAAGAGCTGAACCGTATGGGCCTCCATTGCCTGATGCCGGCCGGGGCTTTTTATGTGTTTCCCTCCATTCGCAAAACCAAATTAGGCTCCATGGCTTTTGCGGAAAAACTTCTCAAAGAGGAAAAGGTGGCGGTGGTGCCGGGCGTAGCGTTTGGCCCCAGCGGGGAGGGGCATGTGCGCATGTCCTACGCCACGAGCTTCGAAGATCTCAAAGAGGCGCTGCGCCGGATTAAACATTTCGTGCAACGTCGATAAGTCATTCTGAGGCCTTTAGGCATAAGGTCATCCTGAGCGTAGCAAAGGATCTCCGTTTATAGATTCTTCGCTTGCGCTAAGAATGACCAAAGGAAGAAAAAAGGAGAATTTATGACCTTTGGAGAACGCTTGCTTTGGGCATCAGCCATTGTTTTGGTGGATTTGGTGATCTTTGTCCTTCCTTTGACGGCATTATTTGCCGCCTACCTTATTCTGGCTCGGCCGCCCTGGTTTCGGGATTGGGTTCTTGATTTGTATTCGGAATAGTCGGCTTAACTATATATAAATAAATAGTTTAAAGTGTTGTTCCAGCCCGGTGGAAGGACTTCGTAATTCTATCTAACTTATGATATACTTATATGTTGTGATGATTGTCCAAAGTTATTTGGGGTTATTTTTTGTCCCAATGTTTAGGACTTTTATAACTTTTTTTAAATTTAAAAAATAGGTGACAATTATACCCTTAACCCCATGAACTGGACACGATTCTGGCGAAGCGCCATCAGTCTTCTTAATCTAATTTGTTTTGTCTCCGTGTCTTTAGCCGGTGCCAATCCTCCTCTGCCGGCCATTGACATTTCAGCCAAGTATCTTGAGCCGTCTCTTGAAACGCTTCGCCTCCCCGATGAATTTGCGAAAATTGAAGACAAGTTCAAGGGAAGCGGGAAGGACATGGTGATCCTGGTCCAAGACGCGCACTGCAATTTTGACGCCCAGATCAATATCCAAAAAATCATCGGTGCGTTGCAGGAAACCTACGGCTTAAAGCTTGTGGCCTTGGAGGGCGGAGCGGGGGAGCTGGACCTTTTGCCGCTGAAAGCATTTCCTGATGCGGGAGTGAAAGAGAGAGTTCTCAAAGAATATGCTTCCCGCGGTGAGATTTCAGGCGCGGAAATGGCTGCAATTCTGAATCCGGCCGACAGCACGTACATTGCCATTGAAGACCAGGCCATTTATCAGGAAAACCGCAAGGCCTTTCTGGAGGTGGACAGGAAAAGGGAAGGCCGGGAAAAGGCCCTGGACGAACTTCGCGATAAGCTGAACCGGGTCCGGGAAACTTTATGGTCCCCTGAACTCATAGAGCTTGACGGCAAATTTCAAACCCATGACCGGCAGGGCAGTGATCTCATCGATTATGTCCGTTATCTGAATGACAAGGCAAAGGCGCTCGAAGTCAGTGCCGATCCTTATCCTGCTGTTTCAAATCTTATCCGGCAATTTGAATTAGAAAAGGGATTTGATGCGGATGGCGGCCTATCCAAGCTGGCCCTTGATTTTATCCGCGATGCCAAAGACCAGATCGCACCCCTGCTTGAGGGAGATAAAAAGACCGAATTCGGAAGCAAGATGCAGGCATATCAGGTCGGGAATATTTCTCGGCTTGAGTTTGTGAAATATCTTTCACGGCTTGCTGACGAGCTTAAACTCCAAATCGAAAACCAGGAATCGCTCAAGGAAGTGCTTGGCGGATTTACGGAGCTTTCCGAAGCTCAGGCGCCGCAATTTTTTGAAGAGCTTGAGAGCTGGACCGGAGCCATCAAAGGAAAACTTTTCAGAAGCGAAGGCGAAAGGGCTCTCGACAAACTCTACCGGCACTTCCGCATTCTGGAGAGATTATCCCGTCTGGAAGCCACGCGAAAAGAGATCAGCTATTACCGCAGCCGGAAGGCCGAATTTACCCCCGACTTTTTTAGAGATTTTCTTGAAAAATTCAAAGACACGGCCGGAGAATTTGATTTTTCAGACGCGGAACATTTCTATGAACTCGCTCTGGCCCGCGATGAAGCGCTTTTTAAAAATCTCCGCCGTGTTATGAAAGAGAAAGAAACGTCTTTTGCCATGGCTGTGGCCGGAGGTTTCCACACCGAAGGATTCAAGCGACATCTCAAAGATGCGGGGATTTCTTACGTCGTGGTGACGCCGCGCATTCATGATATCGGCGATGAAAATAATTATCTTCGTGTCATGCGCGGGGAGATTTCTTACCTGAACAAAAAACAGTTGAAAAAGGAAATGAGGCTTGAAATTGATCGCAGTGACCCGAGGCTTGTGGTTGAGCATCTCAAACAATGGCGCACGGCCATTATTAACGAGGCGCTCCGCAAGGGGAAAATGGCGGTGGCGGGAGAATACACACAATATGTGGACGCGCTTTTTGAAACCCTGATTGCAAAGACCTCCGCTTCGGCTTTAGCGCCTGAAATTATTCCGCTGGCCAGCCCGGGAGCTCGTGCTGAATACATCGATTCGATGGACATGGATTTTCTCCGCGGACTCGCGGAATCTCTCCGCGATCCAAGCGGTGCGATAAGTGTTGAGAGTTTAGTTCCTAAAATTGTTGACCGATTCAAGGCCTTGGTCGGCCTGCAAGTTCCGGTGGCAGACCGCACGGTTGAAAAATTCCGGAATGCCATCCGGCAGGATATTGCGCGCCTCCGAGAACAACTTCCTTTGCTTGAAGCGCTTAAACGGCAAAACGGGGAAGTCACTCCGGATCAATTCAAAGCCGCTTTGCTGGGTGATTCCGGGGAACCGGGCGTCTTGGCAGGATTGACGGAAGCGCCTCGGACCTTGCCGCAGGTGACAAACGGCGATGAATCACTGATGCTTCAGCTTGCCTCCAGGAACAAGGATCAGCTTCGCATGGTGATGACCGAATACGCCGAGCGAGTGCTTGGCATTAAGGACACGCAAGTTTTGGCCGAATTCGACGGATTATTCAAAGCCGCCAAGGTTAACTCTGACGAAAAGCGCCTGGCTATTCTCCGTGCGGCCCTTGAGCGGCAGACCGGCACGCGCGCCTTGCCTGTTGCTGCCTCGCTGGGGGCAGAAGCTAATCAGCCGGTCGATTTCTTTACCATTTTGAGTAATTTGAAAAAAGTTTCACCGGAAGATCTCAAACTTTTCCGCACTCATTTTGAGATGAGCGGTTTCAAGCTTAACCGGCTGTTAAATGAGCATGAGACCCACCCATTTGAGAACGCGGATGAGCAACCTAGGCTTGCAGTGCTTCTGAACCGGATGGCCGCAGAGCTCAAGAAAAGAAATATGGCAATAGATACTGTAGATTACAGCGGCAGGGCAGAAATTTTTACCAGCCGTTTCATGAAAAGTCTTACCACCCGGGAGTCTTTGTATCCGCTTGAAAGAGCCGGCGAAATGATCCGGAAAAATACGCTGGAAGAAGAAGTGCTCATCAACCTCTATCGTTTGAATTCATTAAGGGAGAGTGCATGGGACCAGCCAACCCGGCAGGAATATGAGTATGTCCTGGAATTGCTGAGCCGTGTAGGCAGACATGTGAATGAGGATTTAAGGGAGGTTATGCGGCGGGAGATTCTTTGGTTCATCGAGGTGGCAAAGGGCAAGAGCAAGCCCGAGCAAAAAGAAATACTCGCCCCCCTCCTTGTTTTTGCCTATGAAGCCTCGCTGATCGATCCTCAAGTAAAATTATCCAACCAAAAAGTGTGGGATGCCATTCTGGGCCTGGGCATAAGCCCCGAAAAAATTCTCTCCTCTCTCTCGTTTGCATTGCCTGAAAAAGCGGCTTCTCCTGAAGCGGATTCTATTCCGCTCGAATTTCCGACCGTGGAAAGTTTGGATGGATTAAAAACCTCGCAAGATTTAAAAACAAACCGGAACTGGGAATGGGATGAGTCGTCGGGTTCCAAAAGAGAAGAAATCAAGGAACGCCTGGCGTGGCTTTTAAAAGGCGGCTTTATCGACTACCTGAAAAAACAAATCGCTTCCATGTATCCGGAGAAAAAGGTTGATATTGAACGCATTGTGGTCCGGGGAAGTTATCTGTATGGCCCGATCGAGACCATAGGAACCGACATTGACACTACGATTTATCTAAACGGAGATACCGCGGGGATGCCGGAAGTGACGCATGCAAGTTTTGATATCAGCGGAGCCGGGCTTCTGCCCCACGATTACCGCAGGCCGGTTGACAAATTAGATGCGGTTATCAAAACCACGTCCGAGGGTGAGGGTTCGCGTTTGGGAGGCATTACAATCTGGGGGAGCGGATTCACGATTTACGGCAAAGACCCTGCGGCAAGGCGACCGCCGGCTGAAAACATTCTGTCCGTGTCTCTGCGGTTACTTAACAGCGGCGTTCAACATATGCGTAAACAGCCGTTTCCCCGTCAGGATAAAGCCCTTTTGGTCAAGTATGGCAAGGTCGTTAAGCGGCTTTCGGAAGGGGCTAAGGCACTTCAACAAATCAATCCGGCCGCTGGGCTGCGAATTCTCGACTATTATCCCTCTCTTATTCATTATCAACAGAACGTATCGTCGGCTTTGCCCGGGATGCGGCAGGAGTATCAGAGAGAATTTGAACGCGCCATGAGAGAAGGTTATTACGAAACGCTCAGGGCAATCTTGAAAACCGCCGGAACTTTTGATGCCAAGTTTGCCCTCGCCTATGACGCAGCCGCGCTGTCAGTCATCAACGGGATCGATGAGGTGACTTATGAGCGCGGTTTGCTCAAGACGCCTCCCGCTCTTTACCAGGAACTAAAAGCGAAAGTGAGCAGTGAAAGGCGTAACCGAGTACAGGATCTTTTGGAGAATGCCGTACAGTCGGCCCCAGGCGGCGCAACAGCCCCTGTCGATGGCGTGTCGCTGGGCGAGGAGGAAATCGCGTATCCTCCCGAACATCCACTGCTCAAAGGGTTGTACGGATTCATGGGGCCCGCAGCGCCCGATCCCGGGATGCGGCTTCTGAATACCACCCATTTTGGATTCTTGGAGGATTTTGTCCAGAATCAGTCGCCCTATTTTGATTTTACGGCTACTGAGCTTTTGAGTCTTGTCGAGTCGCTTTTCAACCCCGCCATCAGCCAAAATCTGGTTAGCGCCTTGACTAATTTTGAAATTACGCCAAGTTTGGAAAAGGTTTTGCGCACAAAAGCTTTCAAAAGTCAGGAAGGGGTGCTGCTCGGCTTGTATTTTGCCTATTGGCTTGAGCGTATGACCGGCCGTATGGAGGAGAGGGAATATAAGTTGAAATACAACGTGGAAGCCGTTGAAGTTTCGGTAACAACCCGGACACTGACAGCCCGGAAAGAGAATGCCAACCCGGACGCCATTGTCCGCTCCGAGGAAAACGAGGGTACTTATCTTGCCGAGTTCAAAAGCGCCAAAGACACGAGAAGTCTCAGCGATCTTTTCGCAACTGGGAAATGGAAAGACCAGATGCGGCGTTATATCGAGGTGGTTCTAACCGGCAAAACCAAAGACGAAGTTTATCCTCAATATGTTTTTTCCGATCTTCCGGACGGCGTGATCATGGGGCTTCCGGATCACTTGGTGGATGAGACACAACCCGGCAAGGAGCGCGTTACGGTTCAGGGGCGTATTCAGGAGTGGTTTAGTGCGCGTGTGAAGGAAGTCCGGGCGCAGTTTGCACCCGAGGATATCCGCGATGAATTTAAGACCAAAGACCCGGAACTTCTTATTGAATTTTTCCCGCAGCCCAGACTGGTTGCCCCGACCAAAACCGCCCGCGTTTCCGGATGGCTTGAAAACCGGCTGGCCCAAAGAACGGGGATCGATGACGCAAAATGGAGTGAAATCCGAAAAGCGCTGGGCCGGATCCGGAGCAATCCCACGGTGCTTCGCGGCGTTTCAGCCAAAGTCGGGCCCATGCCTTCCCAGCAACCGGCAGTTCGCGCCGCAAGAGAGGTTCCGGCCGGTCTCCCCCGCGAGCGCCTGACTCCGGAACAGCGCCTTGAAAGCGAAATCAACGATTGGGCGAATATTGTGCGAGGACATTTTAAGGTTGAAGACACCAAAGAAATCGCAAAGCGGCCGGATGAAAGTTTGAAAGCCGCCGTGGAACGTCTTAATAAATTACTGGCCGGAACGCGGCATGAGCAGGCAAGTGTCGAGCTTGAAGCCCGGAAGGCTAGGAATGAAATTTCGATATATAACCAAGTGCTTGAGCTTGAAAAAATGCTTTTTGAGATTGTTGACGAGGCTGCTGTTGAGGTGATGCGAGCCTATTGGACCTCCCGTCCCTGGGCTGAGCGGGGAAAACTGCGGAGCCCACTGCAGGATATGTGGAAAAACGATCGTGACGGCACCTGGCTCAAACTGCGGCAGGATTGGGTGACCATGACGGCCCAAGGCGCGTCGCTCGAAGCTGATCAAAAGCCGGTGATTTCTTTTGCGGATGCTTTAGACAAATATTCCGGATTGGAAGCCGTCCTTTCGGCAGCGGGAATTTCAAAATACACGGATCCGCAGGCTCTGAATCTTCAGCTTGAATCCCAGCAGGCCGCGCTTTCGTCTTTTGATAGGAAAGAGCCTGTGGGCGAAGATGATGAGCTGGATTTATCGGCATTCATGGATCCCGCTGCGATAAAGCAGGAAATTCAAAGACTGTCGGATGAGATTAAGAGACTCCAGGCGCTTATGCTGGAGTATCCGGATACGGAATTTGATCAGCTCCGCGCGGTGGAAAAACTTCCCTCCAAAGAAAATTTCAGGACTATGGCCCGCCACCCAAGAGAAATTGATTTTTATCAGGAAACAGACTCCGGCCGCACTTTCTCCTATTTGGGGCAAGAAGGGGATGCCACGGCTCCGGCTCTTTATGATCTGGGCCGAGCTAGGCAATTGAGCGTTACGGGACATCACCATCCGGGATTACGGATTCCGCTTCCGAGTTATGCTTATGCGGCCGGAACCGGGTTTGAGCTGTTTTGGGGAGATTTGAATTTTGCCTGGGCCGCGCCGTTTAATTTCGTGGCTGCCGGCGAAGGCGTGGTGATGTACCGCATCGATGCCCGTTTTCAGGATAAAAAAAGGGAAATATGGCCCCTTTACCAGGAATTGGATGCAAGGCGAAAATTAGCTGAAAAAGGCAGCCCCGCCGAACGAAAATCAGCGCGCGAGTTTTTCCTGGAAAACCGCGAGCTTATCCGGCAAATGGAAAATTTCGGCCTTTATCTCGAGTATAAGGATTTTGAGGATTCTTCGTGGCAGGGTATCGAAGATTGGACAGCTTCCGCCCCCCGCGTTTCCGGGGCGTCGATGGGTGAAGAAATCCTGGCCAAAATCCGGACGGAAGGGATGACGGCAACGGGCGTGTTGCTCCGTCACGAGTTCTTTAATTTTTTCAACAAAATGGATACTTCTTTATTCGGCTTGAAAACAATGAAAAACAAGCACGCGGCATTCATGCAAAGATTTGCCGATGCCGCGCGCGGCGCGGCGGCCTTTTTGGAAGTTTTCAATCCGGAAAAACCCGGTCCTTTTTATCTGACGGATTATTTTAAAACATTATCTATCAGAACAGACACGACGCCGGGATACAAGCCGGATGAAGGTATTCTTTTGACTCCGGATCAAGTGAATGAGCTTAACCGGGCGGTGAATTTCGCTCAAATTTACAATGCCTTGCGCCCTCTTTTAACCTCCTTGCAGAAAAAAGCGGATTCCGTAACGGGAACCCTCGGCGAGTCCACGCCTCTCGCCAACCCCGCCGATATTCAGGAATTGGATGCCAACTATCAAGTGTTGAAACAGGCTGCGCAGGAATTAATCAAACGTGTAGAAGAAAGCGGACCCTCGGTTGTTGCCGAACCCGGAGCCCTTCCGGCCGCCGCGTCGCTGGGATTAGCAGGCAATCATGCGAATTGGATGAATTTAACGATGCTGGCCCGGCTGGCTGAACCGCGCAATCAATTAAGCCGCCGTGATTTTCTTAAGCTGGCAGCGGCAGGAGGCGTTTATATTGCATTAAGGCCTTTGGATGTTTTTGCGGCGCCGCTTGAGGCCACGGATGTTCCCAAAACTTTCTGGCCTCAATTGACACCGGCCGAGCGGCTACGGCTGGCGCAAGTCATTGACGCAAAAAGCGTAGTCGCGAAAACGGGCGTGGGAGTTCACCCCGGCACGGGCCTTCCCTATGATGTGGTGCTGGCGCATAAAAAAGAGGGCCGCCTTCAGCAAGCGGCCTACGCTAATCCCTCGGCCGCGGGATTTTACATGCTATTCCTTGCCAAAATTGCCACGGGCGAAGTCAAGGTCTCGTGGATGACGCCGGACCAGGCTTTTAAGGAAATTGATAAAACATTGTCCTCATTCGAGAAAGTGGAAAAGTACCGGGGATATCTTTATTGGCTCGTATTCAATGAAGACCCCAATTCCAAAGAAGTAAAGCCGGCGGAGGACCGCGTGGTTTCTTACTGGGATAATAAAAATCCCACTGCGTCGCTCAAAGCGATTCTGGGCGGGTTTTTGAAGCATCCCGAAGTTAAGGTCCCTTACCGGTTAAAAGAAAGGATGGACGCCTTTGTGGACGCTCAAAATCCCAACGATTTTTATGACCCGAATTTTGTGGACCTTGAAAGCGGCAAAAAGGGGTTCATGGCGGACATCATCGACGGCCGCAAAAAGAAAGCAGTCACGCTGGGCAATCTGACCAGTCTATATAATGAAGGCACTCTGGGAATTTTGCTCGACGCGGCGGAAGATCCGAAATTAAGGCCGGCACTTGAAAACATGCGCAAGCCGACCGGCAGGTATGTCACTCCCGACGGCAAAACGATCACGGGCCCGCAAAGTTATTTTGGCGCGACTTTCCAAATGGGCTACCGGCTTCTATTTTTTGATGAAAATAAACTTTCTCCCCAAGGGTTAGGCAAGGCCAATAATAATTTCATCGCGATCCAGATGCTTGAAGCGAAACGCCTCGGTATCCCCGCACTTTTTACCTCGACCTACTCTCCCTTTACTATGGACCGGGAACTTTACAGCCCTTTTCGCGTGTATCTCGAATTCGGCGGCCCCTCGGCCCTGGCGGAGAAACACGCTTTGGCCCAGGCAGGATCTCCTTCCGGAAATGCCTTTGTACTTCTGCAGAATCCAAAAGTCGGATTCAGACTGGTCGACGAATTATATAGAAATCATCCCGAATTGATGACTGAAGCGGGTACGTTGGCTTCCATCGGCCGCAGAAATCCTGGGGATCCGCTTCTGATGTCTAACACGATTTTAACCCTGGATGATTTTGCGGAATTAGTTGCCCTTGCCGGAGGGGCAAGCGATTGGATGGAAAGTTATCTCCGCTCAAAACGGCAATGGGATAATTTCGAGGCCTATCTTAAAGGCATTCGTTATGATTTCGCGGCCGCGGAACTCAAAGATTTTTCATTGGATCCAAAACCCGAAAGGGCGAGTTATCCAATCAAGGACACCGAAAAGGTGCCCCAATCCGTCGCCCGTGATGTGCTCAAGCCGACCGACGAGGTCATTTCACTCGATACTTTTGGAAAGATTGAGGCGCGCGGCAGCGCTACGTTGGAAATAAAAGGGAAAGACTTGATTTTGACTTACGATCTTTCCCGGGAAGGTTCCGTGGCCGGCGTCCGTATTATCACGGATAAATTGCTCAATCTTTCCGAATATAAAAAATTATTTTTCACTGCATCCAGCCCGGATTCAAAAGTTCCCTTTCCCGTCCGGCTTCAGTTCAATAAGGAGGCCAGGCCCCAAAGCCAAATTCTTCTCGAAAAAATATTACGCGTGAAACCGCAGGAGCAAAAGTATCAGATTGGTATCAATTTATGGGGGATGGATGAAGTGGTGTTCCAGCTGGGCCGGGCACTGCTGCGGAACGCGGGCGCGCCGTTAAAGGGAGTTTTGCGCATCCGGGTGCCGCAGCTTGAAAAGGCCAAAGAAGCCGTTGAATCTGAGGACATGCTTTGGGATCTTTCCAAACCTTCCGGCAAAAGTCTGGGCGCGGAGGAAGAGAGGATTGCGCCTGCAGGTGAAATACCTCCGGTTCAGGAAAGTCTTTTTAGACCGCCACCGCTGCGTCTCCGCAAAGGAACTGCCGCTGAGGGCATCATTGCTTTTTCCATTTCAGCAGCTCTTTTCATAGGGGGGTTGGGCGGCGCGCTTTGGGACAGCACCCGCAAGACGCCGGAAAGGGCGCGCTTGGAAGAGCGTTTTGCAACTTATCAGAATGCGGCACCTGTTGAGTGGGGAAAAGACTTAAGTGACGGGCAGGGGGTGCACCAGCAGTTGAAACCAATAGCTTTTTATAATGAGGACACCAAAACGGTTCAAATGTCAGGTAAGAATCCTCTCGTTGGCGGTTCTTCGGATGCAGGGCTTCGGTCCACGCTCCAATATCTTGCGCATGAAGTTTATCACCAGAAAGCGGAGGCCTACTTTGGATCGCCCAAATCTGCTATCAACGGTGAATTAGAGGAGTTTTTTCACATTGTGGAAGTTCTCGCAAAGGAAGCCCCTACTCTCTCTCAAGAGATTCTAGACATCATTGAGATGGAGCAGCGGCTTGCGCCTCTTAACGAAAGAATGAAGGGGTACCGCTTTGAAGAAGTCTTCGGCGAGTTTTTTTCCCAGATTGCGGAGAAAGCTGAAAATCCGGATTCCATCACACAGGACTTGTCCAGTCAAGGCCACGGAACCACCTTGCAGATGGGCGGTACGCTGGCCAATCTGAGAGCAAAAACAGCCCTTCTAATGAGCGGGGTGAATGCGGGCAGGTATCCGCAAACGCAGAACGCTTTAAATGAATATTTCACCAAACTCAGCCATCCGGCTGGCGGAGAAATAGGCCGATCGCTTGGGGAAAAAGCACCGAGTCAAGCGGCTGTGACCGGGCAGTCGCTTGGCAACGAAGCAGCCCTTGCCGGGGGCATGGAATCCCGCGTTTTGCCGCCGGAGGAAGCGGACAGGATATTCGGTAAAGCACTTCTCTCTCTCTTTGACGAGGCGGAAAAGCTGAAAACCGGCAAAGATCATGCCCTGGCTTTGAAAATATTCGGGGGGGCACTTCGTACGGCGGTGCTCAAAGCCTACGTGGATTCCAAAAAGAATTTTGGTTCGTACGGGTCAGATGTGGATGGGGTTCTCTATGATCCTCAGAATCCAGAGGCTGAAATCGCCGATACTATCAAACGCCGGTTTTATGAACTTGCCAGCAATATTGTTAAGCACGAATATCATAATTTGAGCCCGGATTATTTTGACGCGGTATTCACCCATGAAACGAATCTGGTTCTCAACCGCCTGAGTCTGGAAAAAATCTCCGAAGGATACCGCCTCACCGGGCCGCAAGGATGGCTTGACGATTTGGCGGGCCCCCGCAAAACGCTCCGCCTTTATTTCCCGCCAGATATGAAGGTGGACACCAGCGCTCCGGGTGTGCAGCTCAGTATGTCGGCCATTTTGCCCTTGTATGCCCTGGTGGAACTCCTCATGCCGGGAGTTTTTGAGATGGACGACAAGTCGCGGGAGCATATCAAAGGACTTTTCATGCAGTGGAAAGCCCTGCCGGATTCCGAAAAACCCCGGATTGCCGCAAGCGTGATCGATGCCATGGAACAAAAAGCCACGTTTGAGGGGGCTTACGATTTTATCCGTTCCATGACCTGGCTTCCTTTTGATCCCCTTGAGTTTTACGAGGGCACTCCCCAGAAAGAGATGCTGAAGCGCAACGATATTTGGCGCGAACCTCGCGGCGCATCGCTGGGAGCAGTAGCGGCTGGAAAGGCTGTGCCGATGACCAGAAACAGGTTGTGGCTGGCCGAATGGGCAAAGCATTTAGGCGCGGATGGATTTCTAAAACGGAGAGGATGGTTTTCCGGGCTTGCGGAGTACATTGCCGGTTCAACGGAGAATTTACGGCTCGTGGAAATAGCGGCATCGGCGTTGCATTCCAATATCGTCTCTCTCGGGCAGTTTGAATTGCAGGCTCCCTGGCAGCAGGTTGCGATTGAAGTCATTGGTCAAGAGTCGGTTTCCCTCACGGGAGGCAATGCGCCCAGCCTTTTCAAATATTTGAAGCCGATCACGGTGCCCATTGAAGGGGGCGGCACGGCAACGCTGGCGAGTGAGAGGCATGTGGTTCTTATGCCTTCGGACACGCTCAAGGAAGGCGATGTCCTTATGACGCAGCATGCTAAAATTTGCTCCTACGATGCCGGTCAGGTTATTACTGGGGACGGTAAATCGCTGTATCTTATGTCGCATCAGCAATATTCCGCTTATCTCACCCTGAAAGTCCTTGACCACCTTTATTCCAAGAATCTTATCAAAGCGGTTGATCTCGTATTTGTACCGTCCCCTCGGCAAAGCGTTGACGATATCCGTAATCTGCTCCGTCAATTTGAGATTGACCATCCCAACTTGGATATGAAATTTAAAATCCAGACAACTTATGGCAATCAACGGGCCCTGACATTGCAAAAGAGCGGAAGCGAAGGAGATTGGCAAGTTCTTAATTGGAGTTCCAGGCGAATTCTGTGGGAACCGGACTATACGCCGATTGATTTCAGCGTCAAGACAAAACCTTCTTTGATTTATCAAGGGACAGCGCCTGTTCCCAGTCCTGGCGTCCGCGCCTCTTCGCTGGGAACGGATGAGCAAGAGGCGGTTGACGCTGTTGCCAGGATCATTCTCAATAGCACGGTGGACATGGAGCAGGCGCAGGGGCAAAAACCGGATCTTTTGGATATCGAAAAGGTAAGAGATCCGAATCAATTGGCAGCATTTATCGTGAATTTTGGAAGTGGTTTTTTTAGTGCTATAAACCCAGTTCCTGAAGCGAGAGATGCTTTTTTAGTAAAAATTCTCGACAGAATTCTGGCTGATGAAAAAGTCAACCAAACGCATTACCGCGACGAATACCTTCAGGCGCTCAGAATAGCCAAAGAAATGGGTCAGGCCATTCGAGGGTTTCAAATTCCTTCCTCTTTGATTTGGCGGCCCTATGATGCGTCAAAGCTGCGTGCTTCTCTTGAGGCTATGAAAACCGTTTGGACTCCGGGCAAAGCTCAGGTTCTACCATTGGATCAAATCAAGGTGACTTCCCTGGGGCATGGTGTGCAAACAACTCATACGGAAGAGGACGATGTGCAGGAGACTGGGGATTTGGTGGATGCTGGACGTATTTTGAACGGGGTGGTATCGGAAGGGAAGCGGCTTGCGGAGGATGCGTTCCGTTCTATGCACTATGAGCTTGCGGCCAATATCACAGTTGTGGATCCTGTGAGAAAAACTCCCCGCCCGGCTTTGCGCGGCTTTTACCGTTCGGCCACGGCTTTTCGGGATCTTACCCAATACCCTCCCTTTGTGAGCAACGTAAGTGCTCAAGAGTCGGCAGCAATATTCGAACGTTACGGTGTTCCCGAGGTTGTGTCGGAACCGAGGCAGAAAATAGAAGCAGCCAGAGCTAAAGAGGCCCAAGCTCGGAAGAATTTAGACGAACTGAAAGCAGCGCAGGCAGGACAGACGGCGGAAGGATTAAAGGTTGAGCCAGGCGTGATAGAAAAAGCTGCGTTTGATTTGTCACAAGCCGAGGCAGAACTACTTCAAGCCAACGAGGAGGGTATCACCCTCAATCGTCTGATGAAAAAATTCTTCCGCTGGCTTGATACCCGGCTGGATCAGATAGATGCGATTTATGAATCGGCCGTTAAAACCGGCACCGTGCCGCAAGAGAAAGGCTACGCGCATCCGGCCGTTCTTTTGGCCGCCGAGGCCTTCAACCGCCTTATCAACATTCATCCGTTTGAAAATGGAAATACACGCGCCTCTTGGCTGGTTGCGAATTATGTGTTACTTCGTTACGGATATCCTGCCTTTATTTTGTCCGAGGAGAACCAGAAAGCCTTCTTTAACATTGAGCGCTTCAGCCGGTTTAACCGGGAAATTTACTGGGATACGTATGGGCATGATATTAAAACATGGATGCCTATCCAGAACGCGGATGAAGAGCTCGCCGCCCTCTTTGCCGATGAAATTCTAAAGAAAGGTCAAATCACGGCGGCCTCCTTGGGTACGCAGCCGGCAGCGCCTCTGGATATGGAAGTTGTCCATCCGGAGATCCAGCCCAAGCCGAAGAAAATACTTTTTGATTTTCACGGGACCCTTACGGACGTAAATGAGATTCAAGAAAAAGCTTTTGGCCGTCTCTACCGCTGGATTGTTCTGGGGAAGACGGATGAAACCGGAGAGGATCCTGAAGCGCTCCGCCGGGAGTTTGCTTCTGGAATTGATTTTGCAAGGCAGACAATAGGAATGGGGCGCCTCATTCGTGAGCAAATCACGATGCTGATCGGAGATGCCCTGCGAACCTTCAGTGAGGCGGATTTGAGGAAAGTGCTTGCGGATTTGAACGCGCAATACAAACTTTCAATCGACAGCAATACGGTTGACCTGGTCACGGGCTTTGGAAGAGTTTATGAGATTTATTTGCTTCAGGAGATTGACAGGAATCCTCCGCCTTTAAAAGACGGGGTGGTTGAATTTTTGGATCATTTGCGTGATTCGAAGATTCAGCTGACCATTGGTTCCGGCATGGTGAAAAGCGGCGTGGAGCAAATCTTGGAATACTGGGGAATCCGCCACTATTTTGAGGAGATTCACGGAGCTGATGTTACAGGCACTACGAGTTATCCAAATGGAAAAAATGATATGCTCAATGCCAGCCAGGCGGATATGGTGATTGGCGATAGCGCCATTGACATGAAAGCCAAAGCCGGCCGGCCGGGCGTGGTCGTGGCCGCCGTGGGGGTCCATAATCATCAAAGCGAAGCCCAAGAGGCCTTACGGCAGGCCGGAGCGGATTTTCTAATTCCTGATCTGAGCCGGTGGAAAACTTATCTGGGGCGGCTTGGATTGCCGCCGGTGATTCCCAGTGAATTTTTAGATCGAGCTTATTTTTTAGCAGCACAAGATGCGGCCCAGCAAGGTCGAGAAGTGCCAACGATAAGAAGTATTGCCGATGCGCTTCAACTTTTCAACATCATCGTCAATGAGCAAGAATTGTCAGAACATCTCAATCAAAAAAATGGTTACCTGGCCGCGGATAGCCAGGGACAACGGCAGGGAAATCCCGTTCCCGCGGATCAGAGTGAAATAATTCTTACCGGGACATCCGGAAGAAACGACGTTGTGGCCCTGGGCGAGGCGGTTCAGGCCGGGGCTGTGGCCCGGTTACCGGATCTCCCCATCGTGCATCCTGAAAATGCTCCGGATGTTCAAAAAGCCAAAGTTCAGGCAGAGTTGGACCGTTTTCAAAACATCTTTGAGGGGCAATGGCGTGATGAGATGAAAGATCCGGCCAATTTTCTCACAGCCTATCAAGCCATCATCACATCCGTTATTGAAACGGATGAGGAAGGGATCAACGGGCAAGGAGAGCTTACGTCCGAAGAGTGGCACGCGCTGGTGGCCCAAATCTTGAGCAAAGTTCCGGAAGAAGTGGAGCAGTCGCGTCAGTTTTTTGAATTACGCGGAGAGCCCAAGCAGGAGGTGAGGCAGCGCCTGGCCGCTGAGATACAAAGTTTGAATGATACTTATTGGCGGGTGGCCTCGCAGGACTTGGCAGAGCCTGAACGTTCACAGGCTCTCCGGCAGGCAGGTGAGGATCAACGGCATGAGATGGAGAGATTTATATGGGACCACCTTCCCCAGGAGATTGTCCAAAAGCACCATAGCGCTGCTTATTTGCTAGAGATTTTTGTCGCCAACGAGAAAGCCAAATTACCGTCCCTGCCCTATCGCGATCCTCCGGAATTGTTGCAGTATGTCCGGGACAGTGTGAGACGATCGGTCATAGAATTCCTTGAGCAATCCGTGATTCCGGATCTCAGGCACCCCTTTATCCAACGTGAAGGGAATGCGGCAGAAATTGCCGAAGCTGAAAAGCTGAAACTCATGACAGCGGTTTTTGCAACCCTTTTTGATTTTCCCTGGGGCATGGAGCAAAAGCGTGCAGAGCAGCGCGATGTTGAGAGAGCGCTGACCGAAGCCTACAAAACGCTCATGTTTGATTCGACCATCCTGGCGCCGAACTTGAAGCAGATGACTCCGGAAAATGTCCGCGACCCCGCAAAGAAGATGAATGCCTATGGAGTTATCGATCAGATTGCAAACACGCTTGAATCCAAAATCACGATCATCCGATCAATGTATGAACAAAATCCAAGCGGCATGCTTCGGGGAATCCTCGAGAAGGCTTTAGAGGCAAAGATTTATTATGAGCAGAATGTGCGTTCCAGATTGGAGACAGGCTCTTACCTTTTTGACCTCAATGATGATGCGGAGGCGAGAGACAGAAAAAAACGTGCGGCCGTAACGAGCTTTGAAAGATTGTTCAACATAGCCATCCTCCATATCGTGCTGGAAAAAATGGGAAATTCGCCGCAGTACGGCTTGAGTCCTGTTGAGTGGAAGTACTTTCTTGATGAAGCATTGAGCGAAGATATTTCGGCCAAGTCAGCGGCAGCTGCTTTTTTTGAAGAGCAATATGACAGTCGCGAGACGCTGCGGCGGGAAAAACGAGACGAAGTGGTCCAGCGTGCCAAAGAGATGGCGGATGAAATGAGAACGCAGTTTCAGGAGATGAAAAATTATGTGGAGGCAGGCATTCAGGCAGACGGCAGGAATACCGAGCGGCTTCTGGCAGAATTTGTGGCCCGTGAATATTTACAGGGCCGTGAAAGTGCCAAGCTTTTTTCTATGGCAATGGCCCTCTACTATTACATTTATTGGAAAAACGGCAGGAAAACACGGGCGCCGCCCGTGGTTTTGGTTGTGGATCCGCGCCATGGGATTGTCACTTTCAATGATTGGACCCAGTGGCAAAGGCAACATCCCGCCATTCAGGCGACGGTGGATGAAGGAGGAGGGAAAACTTCTCATTACTCCATTGATGCCGCTCACAAGGGAATCCCGGCGATTACAGGTTCCAAAGGCCGTAAAGGATTCCGCATCGGGGATATTCCCGCCGGCGCTCAAGTCATGGTGGACGGAACCACGGGAACCGTTTACATTCACCCCGCTCTCGAGACAAGAGTAAGGCTCTATACATTAAGAGATCAATTGAATTTGATGAGGCAATTCCTCACGGCACGGGCGGCTGAACACGTTTATGTTTCAGGAGATCGCTCCTATTATTTCCGGATTCGTGACCGCCAGATCACGCATCCTTTCCTGGTTTGGCCTGTATTGATTTTCCAGAGTCTGTTTAACTTTCTTTATAGCTCTTTGCGCTACCTTTTCCGGGGACTGCTGCCCAAGTTTTCGCTGAACTTCGTCAAACCGCACGGATTTTATAACCTTGGCGACATTGCCAATACCGATGAAATGGCCCCGGCCTCGAAGAAGGTTCTCCTTTCGCCCATCGAGGAATCCGGTGTTTCGGGAGGAGGGCTTTTCCGTATCGAAAATATTTTCCTTGAAGAGACCCGCGAAGGAATCCAGCACAGCCTTGAATGGATGAGAGATACCTTTCAAAAGGTGATGGACAGCCGCTTTCTTGAAGACCGTACCGAGGGCGCTCTCAAGGGCCGCATGAGTTTCCGGCTTTTTGACCTTCAGCGTGACAAAATTCCGGATATTCTTCTGGAGACCATCAAAGATAAAGCGGATCGGGAAAATTTTATTGAGCAATATCCCGGGGTCGCTTTCTACCTGTGGCAGGATGGGCAAGGCCGCCGTCCTTTTTGGGATTTTGGGGTCATGCAAATCAAGGCGCTTCTTCTCGCCAATCAGCGATCGGAAAATCGCGGCAAAATGAATATCATGTTCCCGAGAGTTGACAATGAAATACAGGCAAAACAAATTAGGCAGATGATGGAGCAGGCGCGGCGCGAGATTGAAATGTCAGAAGGAGAATTCAAACGGGATATTAAAGTCGGATTCATGATCGAGAGCACGGAAGCCATTCAGAATGCGGCGATTTTGATGAAGCTCAGCGATTTTGTCAGCGCAGGCACCAATGATCTTACGGAGTCGCTCCTCAAGGCCCAGTATCTTCGGGAGAAGCCGGATGCCACACCGGAAGATTTAAGCAAGGTGAATCGGATCAATCCGGAATATGCGGCAGAATTCAAGGAATTGCGGCCGGCTATGACCAGAGCGCTATGGCAAATTGCGCAGGAGGCAGATCGGCAGGGCAAGCCCGTTGCAATTTGCGGGGAATTAGGAGGCGATCCCGTGACTGCTTTTTATGTGACTGCTATCCGGCTCAAATATGGCATCGAGATTTATCCTGTGGCGGGAGTCAGGAGCTCTCCGCGCCAAAGGGAATACATGAGGCGCGTCAGCAAGCAAGAGCTTCTTTCACATTTCAATCCACTCTTTCGCAAACTGGAACAGGGAAAATCTCTTCAAGAAAGCGATCTTACAGGATTGCGTACTCTTGAGGCCCAAGTGGCGGAGCGTGTCAAGACGTCGAAGGAATTTATCGATTTTGCCCGCCGGATGGCTGCCGAAGCGGCAGCGCTTGGCAGCGCGGCACAGCCAGAAAGCCTGGAGATTGAGCCGGTCTCCCCACCGATTTCTGCGGCTTCGCTGGGAGAAGCGGTTTTTACCAAAGAGAGTAAGTCTGTGACTTTGACAAAACCTGTTCTGGGCTCACTCCGGGATATGACTAACCTTTCAAGAAAGTGGGGTGTCGAGCTTGAAGCGGCGATTCGGATGGAGGACGGTGTGGCCAAAGAAATTGTTTATCCCAAGGATGAAACTAAATTGGCTGTTGTTCAATCCAATTCTACGGATGAGATCGCCGTTACCGAAAACTCCGATTATTATATGCGGGTCTATTTTAATTTATACCAGATCAAGGCCTTATCGGAGGGCATCAGGCATTATCAGGAATCGGGAGATCCCGCCTTGCAGGCCCAAATACCCGGACTCGAAGCCAAACGGGACAAAAATCTGGGGTTTCTTTTTGAAGGTATCAAACAATACAACGTTACCGTTAATTTATTTTCCGTAGGAACGCGCGAACGGTATATCCTGAATCCCGATCAGCCGCCGCCGGCCGCGGAGCTTTTCGCGGATATTGAAAATCTTGAGTATGCGGTCACGACATATTTTGGCGCGCAAAGCTTGAAAACCTCATCAGAGTTTGAACGCAAAGAAGAGGGTGAGTATTTATATATTCACAGTCATCCTATTGACGTCCCGTCGCCCCCGAGCGCGATTCCGACTCCGGGAGGAGGCCTCACGGGAGATATTGCCATGCCCGGATTTTTTAAAGGGCAGATCATGGGAATTATTATGGATACGCCGTCCGGCGATGAATTATTTATGTTTTATGAAACGGATCCAAATCGTCAGCAGGCCTATATTGATCTCTACAACCTTTATTGGTATGAAAATGGAAATCCGAAGGGTAGTTCCGCGGTCAAATGGGACGAAAGTAGCCGAACCTATAGCAGGAGCGTGAATGAATCCAGGGTCTTGCCGCGGCTGCGGGAAGAATACGCGATGAAACCGCAGGGCGGGATTCCCGTCTTACTGAATGAAAGAATCACGCCACCCCAGGGCTCTTCTCTCGGGAAAGAGCAGGATCATTTTAATCATTTTGTGCTGAGTCTTATCAATGAAAAATACGGGATTCCGCTTGCGATGGAAAAATTTAATAAACAAGAGGCTCAACGTGCTTTGAATTTCTTTTTCAAGGCGGGGAAAGATCGTGAGAAAATGCTGGATGAGCTTGAAAGATATGTGACGGCGCAATTGGATCAATATGCTAGGACTCTTGCAGAAATGCCCTCGGGCAATAAGGATTTTGAGGCTTTGGCGCGTAGAATCCTTTTCGAAGGGTTGGGCGAGAGCCGGGAATCGGTCGCGCGGATCTTGAAATCATCGGATTCAAAAATAACCGACGGGCAGATCCAAAATTTTCTAGCTGAGATAGAAGGCGTGGTCGGGACATCGGCCGTTGCAAGTTTTGCCAAAAGCAGGGATGAGAAGATGGTACAGGCTATGAAGGCAAGACCGGCAACTCCTGAGGAATATGAAAAAGCGTTCAACCAACTGGCCAAGGAAAAAGGATTGAGTATCAACTTGCTGCGCCCTGAAACGGCTGCATCGAACAGCAACCTTGCCGTGGCGGTGCACATTGACAGTCTTCCGCCGGATTTAAGTGAAGCGGTTTTCCATGCCATGGCCAGGCGAGTGGGCGATCATGGTCAGCTCTTTCTAATTTTTAGCAGGGAATCGACGGAAGACCAGAAAATTGCCGCACGGCTTCTTTCTTATCTGACGCATGAAGAAAAAAGCAAGGTTTCCCGTCTCCCTTATGTCGGGCCCCTGCCTGTGGCAGATATCGACCGCCAGCTTTCCAAAGTCGAGGGAGCGCGTAGGGTCATGATCATGCCTTTACCTTATTTAAAGGAAGTTGGAGAAAAAATCATGAGCATGAAGAGCGGCAGGGACACCGTCCTTTTTGAATATGACGGGAAAACGCCTTCTTTTCTTGCCGGCCCGATTCTTTCTTTGATCATGAGCGACAGCGATGCCGAAGCGCTTTTCAAAACGTTCCCGGATATTGTTAAGAAAGAAAATCTCGGCAACGGTTTCTTTTTTGTTTCCTTTGATCTGCAGGCCTTTATCACCCTCCTGAACGACCGCATCGCCGCCGAGCGTGAACTCCAGAAGGCAGCATAAACGAGCGGTCTATGCTATAATCGCGCCATCATGGCTGAAGTTATTTCGATTATTCTTGGAGGAGGGGCAGGCAAGCGTCTTTTTCCCCTCACGCGGGACCGCGCCAAGCCCGCAGTTCCGATCGGCGGCAAATACCGGCTGGTGGATATTCCCATCTCCAATTCCCTCAATTCGGGCATCAAGAGTATTTTTGTGCTGACACAATTCAATTCCGCTTCGCTTCACCGCCACCTTTTGAGAACCTATCAATTTGATTACTTTAATGAAGCCAGCGTGGAACTCCTAGCCGCGGAGCAGACGCCTTCGACCACGGACTGGTTTCAGGGTACGGCCGACGCGGTTAGGAAACATATCCCCCACTATCATCTCGACGATGACGATGAAGTGTTGATTCTCTCGGGCGATCATCTGTATCGCATGGATCTCAACCTTGTTTTGAAATTTTTGAGAGAGAAGCGCGCGGATTTTGTGGTGGCCACGGTGCCGGTAAAAAAAACGGAGGTTTCGCATTTCGGGATTATGCAGCTTAACCGTGATGGCCGCATTGTCGCTTTTAAAGAAAAACCAAAGTCTGTGACCCAAGGCGACAGCTTCAAAGGGAAGTATCTTGCGTCCATGGGAATTTACGCCTTCCGTGCCCCCATTCTTAAAAAAGTGTTGAGCGGCAGCGAAAGCGATTTCGGCAAAGAGGTGATTCCAAATTCAATTTCTCATCTCAGGGGTTATGGCTATGTGTTTGACGGCTATTGGCGGGATATCGGAACCATCGGAAGTTTTTACGAAACCTCGCTTGAACTCACGCTTCCCGAACCGCCTTTCAGTTTCGGCTCGCTCGAGGGCAGAATTTACACGCACCCGCGCTTTCTGCCGCCTCTCAGCATTGCAGACTCCGAAATCCATCATTCGCTCCTTTCCGAAGGGAGCCGGATTGAAAAATCAAAGATTCAACACTCCGTGATAGGGCTCCGCTCCATGATTCAGGAAGGTGCGATGATCAAGAATACGATCATGATGGGCGCGGATTATTACGATGGAGCGGGGAAGTTTAGTTCCCGCTCCATCGTAATCCCTCTCGGCGTGGGCAGAAACTGCCATATCGAAAATGCCATTCTGGATAAAAATGTGCGTATCGGCTCCGGAGTAAAAATCGCCAACAGGCGCAAGATTGCCAATCTGGACGGAGACAATTTCTACATCCGCGACGGCATTGTGGTGGTGCCGAAAAATGCCATCATTAAAGCCGGAACCATTATTTGATTTTTCTGTTTTCTTCCATAAGCTGACCCATGACTTCCCCCTCGCATTTTTTAAAACGTCAGATGTTCACGGCTCTAACCCTTTACGGAGAAATGGCGGATTCTCCGTATCCGGCTGACCGGTTTTTGGGAAATTTTTTCCACCAACACCGCAAGCGTTACGGTTCTCGCGACAGAAAAGTCATTTCAGAAGCCATTTATGGAATCTTCAGGCATAAGCTTTTCATTGAAGGGTGGGAAGCGGCCGCCCAAAGTGATGACAGCCTTTTTAAGCCTTTGGCGGCTCTTGTGCTGGAAGAGTTGCTGGATCAAAAGACATTTGCGGATTTGTGGAGCGGAAAAGACGCGGCAAAATTTTATAATTTGTTTGCCCGGCGGGAAATTCCCGGCGGAATTAAATTCACAACCCCCGCCGAGAAAATGGCCTTTATCCATTCTTTTCCTTTGTGGCTTGTGGAGCGCTGGCTGGAAAAGTTTGGCCAAGATGACGGCGAAAAATTTTTGCGGGCCCTTAATGAAAGACCGCCGCTTATGGTGCGCGTTAATCCCTTAAAAATTTCGCGGGAGGAATTGATAAGCCATTTTACGGCCAAGGGGCATGCGGCGGTTGCGACTCTGATGAGTCCCTGGGGAATCAGGATTCAAGACCGGTTTAATATTTTTGAACTGGAGGAGTTCAAAGAAGGTTTTTTTGAAGTTCAGGATGAGGGGAGCCAGCTTGTAGCCTTAAAGGTTGATGCCCAGCCGGGTGAAGTGGTGTGGGATGCATGCGCCGGTGGAGGGGGCAAGACCTTGATGCTCGCCGCTTTGATGCAAAACAAAGGCCGTGTGATCGCCACCGATATCCGCATGAGTAAACTTGATGACCTTAAAAAACGCGCCCGCCGGGCCGGAGTTTTTAATATTTTCCCAGCCGATCTGAAACGTTTGAACGAATTCAAACTCATGTGGTCTGGAGTGGACCGGCTTTTGATTGACGCGCCCTGTTCCGGCACGGGAACTCTGCGCAGAAATCCGGACGCGAAATGGAAAATTTCCCCGGAACGACTGGCGCAATGCCGGGCGGACCAGCTCCGGATTCTCGACGATTACACGCCCCGTCTCAAACCCGGCGGCCGACTGGTTTATGCCACCTGTTCCATGGAGCCGGAGGAGAATGAAGATGTGATTGAGGCATTTCTCAAAAGTCATCCGGAGTTTCAGCGCCTTGCGCCTGATACGCATCTCTATCCGCACGAAACAGGGACGGATGGTTTCTATGTATCCCAGCTGACAAAGAGGTGAAACAAACTCCCGTGAAGAAAATTTTTTTAGGTTTTATTTTTTCGATTCTGACGGCTGGGTGTCAAAGCGTTTCTTCTCAGGTGCCTTCCTATTCAGAGACGCCGCTTTTACCGGCCGCCAAAGAAGAGGTTCGTATCGGAAATGCTGTGGACGCTTTTGTTCAACAAAATTTTATATTGATGGCGGATGAGGAATTGAGTCGGAGGATTGATAACATCAGCAAAAAACTTATTTCTTCCAGAGGCGCGGGTCGGCTTCCCACCACAATCCGGATTCTAAACCACAATGACCTTAATGCCTTTTCAGCACCGGGCGGCTATATTTATTTGACTTACGGCATCTTGAAACTTGCTAAAAGTGAAGGCGAGGTGGCGGCCATTCTCGCCCATGAAATGGCGCATGTTGAGAAAAGACATCATATGAAAACGTATCGCACCGTCCAATCGGTGGAAGCTATTTTAAATACTGCTGCGGTTGGATTGAATCTGGCCGGCATGCAGAATGCGGGCGATGTGCTTCAAAAATCGGGGCCGTTGGGGGCTTTGATTGCCTTGAATGCCTTTGCCCGCTATCAGGAAAACGAGGCGGATGACCATGCGCTTTATCTTTTGAAGCAGGCCGGTTATCCTCTGCAGAGCCTGGTTTCGGTTTTAGAACGTGTCCAGCAAAAAAAGGAGGAATCCACGCTGGACCGGTACACGCCCACTATCTTCCTGACGCATCCTCCGACCCCTGAGAGAATCAAAAGAATTGAGAGTAAAATACTGGAATTTCAAAAAGAACGGGTGGATAATATCCGTATTGAGCGTTTGCAACCACAGCCTAAAGGATAGAAATGCGAAGAGCGCTGCTTCTAACCACTTTTTCCATTCTGGTGACTTCCTGCGTCACGATTCCTCAACTTGCTCAACCTATGGAAAAGACACGGACCGTGAACGCCGCGTATGATGATGTGTGGAAAGCCGCTATCAATGCATTGACGACAAGTAATCAAATGATCACCATGAGTGAAAAAGATAGCGGCGTGATGGCCGTGGATCGAACCTTTGAACGTGATCAGATCTGGGAATATGCTTTGATTGACGGGTGGACAAAATTTTGGACGATATGGACCGGATTCCGCTCCCGGGCGAATCTTGTCATCCAGTCCGTGACGCCCGAGAAAACCAGAATTGTTGTCAACGCGCAGATTTTTGGGGACTTTAATCAATCGAATGCCAATTACTTCACAGGGGCGGTATCGTACACTCCTGCATCAAGGGTGCTCAGCTCAAACGGAAAATTGGAGAAAGAGTACTTGGATATAATTGAAGCGCAACTTTCCGGCGTGCAAGGACTTGAGTGGGCGAACCCACCCAAGGAGAGTGCCGCTCCTCCTGCTGGCACTTCGCCGGTGCAATCAAACCGGTCCGCCGCCTCATTCGTCGATATCAATCAGGCAAATTTGCAGGAAGAGATGCTTAAAGCGCAAGAAAAATATGAGCAGCGGAAAAAAGAAATGCGCCTGCGCCGTCAGACGGAAGAGAGTGTGAATGCTAAACCGTCTGTTGCTTAAAAATACGGGAGAATGCCATGGTAACCAAAGAGCAAATTGTTGATGCAATCAAGAAGTGCTATGACCCTGAAATTCCGGTCAATGTGTATGATTTGGGGTTGATCTATGATGTTGATATTAAAGAAGATACGGTAAATATCACCATGTCGCTGACCTCCCAGGGCTGTCCTTCCGCCCAGCAAATTCCGGACCTTATCCAGTCCCGCATTCAGACCGACTGCGGTATTCAAAATGTCAATGTCCAGGTGGTGTGGGATCCGGTGTGGACGCCGCAAAGAATCAGTCCGGAAGGGAAAAAACTCCTCCATCTGGAGGATTAAGCCTCCAGCCTTGAGTCGCGCCAAACAGCTTTACGACACTGCTCTCCAAAAATTCAAAACCGAAGCCATTGACGAAGCTATCCGTCTTTTGCATGAATCCATCCGTGCAGACACGAATTTTCATGATGCCTACGAAGCGTTAGGGCTTCTTTATTTCCGGCAAAAACAGTTTGATGAAGCCATCGATACCATGCACAAACTTGTCGGCCTTAATCCGGATAACATCATGGCGCACACCAACCTCTCCCGGTTTTATGTGGCTAAGGGATTGATTGAGGAAGCGGAAAAGGAGCAGGCCGAGGCGCGCCGGCTTTCATGGAAAGCGGAGCTTCGCGCGAAAAAAGAAAAAGGGGAGGCGGTTCCGGAGGCGCAGGATGAAGAAGCCCTGCGGCGGGCGCGTGAAGAGAAAATTGAAACTTACCGTCAGGTGATTGAGTTGGACCCGAACGATGTCCTGGGATATTTCAGTCTGGGCAGCACCTATTTGGAAGGCAAAATGTACGGCCCTGCACGCGAGACTTTTGAGAAAGCGGTTCAGGTCAACCCCAAGCATACCCCCTCTTACCTCGGATGGGGGCAGGCGCTTGAGGCCTTGGGCAGGACCCAAGATGCCAGCGAGGTTTACAAAAAGGGCATTCCGGTGGGCGACAAGAACGGCGATATCATTCCCATGAAAAAAATGGAAACCCGCCTCGTCCGGCTAGAGCTAGAGCGCCGGTAATTTCAATTTGCAAAAAAGTCAAAAATGGGTAATATATTGCCTCCACAGTGGGGATATTATGCCTAAGACAATGATTAAGAAAAGCGCTAAAAAGGTTAAAATTACACGTGGTAAATTTGAAGGTTTGATGGCCGTTTCCGATAAAAACGGCGTCATCCGCGCAGCCGCCATGGACCAGCGCGGGTCTTTGCAGAAGTCCATTGCCAAGGCGAAAAATGTCGATCCTTCGCAGGTAACGCCGGAGATGATGAGCGAATTCAAGGTCGCGGTCTCCAAGGTTTTGACCCCGCATGCCAGCGCGATTCTTCTGGACCCTGAATTCGGCCTCGCGGCGGTGAAGGCCAGAAACAAAAAGGCGGGCGTGCTTCTCGCGTATGAACAAACCGGCTACGATCATACGCTTCCTGGCAGAGTGCCTACCCTTCTTCCTGATTATTCCGTATCCAGACTCATTAAAGATGGGGCGGATTGCGTCAAAATTCTCATTTATTACTCACCTGAGGAAGAAGCCAAAACTAACGAAATCAAACACGCGTTTGTGCGCCGCATCGGGGCCGAATGCGCTCATTATGACATTCCTTTTTTTCTTGAATTTGTAGGCTATGACGCTAAAGGCGGGGATGAAAAGGGCGTTGAGTACGCCAAAAGGAAACCCGTCATTGTCCAGAAGAGCATGGAAGAGTTTTCCAAGCCGGAATATCTGGTGGATGTTCTCAAGGTCGAGATTCCCGTTAACATGCAGTTTGTGGAAGGCGCGAGATCCTTCAAGGGCGGGCCGGCCGCTTATTCCCGCAAGGAAGCCATCAAGCATTTGCAGGTGAGCGCCCGCGTGGCCAAGAAACCTTTCATTTATCTGAGCGCTGGCGTGAGCGATGATGAATTCCGCGACGGCCTTGAACTTGCCAAAGAGGCGAATACCCCGTTTTCGGGCGTGCTTTGCGGACGGGCGACGTGGAAGGAAGGTATTCCGGTTTATGCCAGCCAGGGCGCCAAGGCGCTTGAGGCCTGGCTTCTTGACCGCGGCGTGAAAAATATCATGGCCCTCAATAAAGTGCTCGACAAGGGCGCCAAGAGCTGGCTGGATTTTTACGGCGGCAAGAGCAAGATTCAGGTCGCGTAAGAAGACTGCGGCCCGTCCGGGACGCAGCTTCTTCGCCCCGTTGCGACTGGCAACGGGGTAGATCCTTAACGCTTCTTTTTCTCATTCCAAAGCGCTTGACGGTCGCGGCGGAGATTCCGGAAACTTTTCTTTTGTTCGTCCCGCCACTCCTGATTTAAGCGCTCCATTTCCTCTTTCCAATGTTTCGCTTCTTCTTTATTGCCAGCCTGTAGCGCTTCCACCCGTTTGACTTTGGCCTGTACCAGTAATTTGTGGAAGTCTTTTTTCCCTTCTTTTAAATTCGTAAAATCCTGTTTCACTTTTTGCTTCTGCTCTTCGATAATCTGCCGTTGCAGATTTCTGTTCTTGTTCATGCCATTATCATACGAAGCAGGAGCTTCTTGCCGCAATCTCTTTTTTAACTTACAATAAGTTCAGAGGATTAGGTATGCCGGACACCTTGGAATCCGTACTTGAGAAATTAGTCAAGGAAGGGGAATTGTACGAGAAACTCCCTGAGGACAAGGTACGCTGTTATGCTTGCGGCCATCGCTGCCTGATCCCGGAAGGGAAGCCGGGCATTTGCCGGGTTCGCTTCAATAAAGGAGGGACCCTCTTTGTTCCCTCCGGTTATGTGGGTGCCCTTCAGCTTGATCCCATTGAAAAAAAACCCTTTTTCCACGCGTTACCCGGCGTAAAAGCCCTAAGTTTCGGCATGCTTGGATGCGATTTTCATTGTGGTTATTGCCAGAATTGGGTGACGTCGCAGGCGCTCAGGGACCCGGTGGCAGGCGCTCCGCCTGAACAAATGACGCCGCAGCAATTTGTGCGCCTTGCGAAGCATCATGGCGCGGAGGTGGTGACCAGTACGTACAATGAACCCCTGATTACAAGCGAGTGGGCGGTTGAAATTTTTAAGGTGGCGAAACGGGAAGGCCTTCGGACTTCTTACGTTTCCAATGGAAATGGAACTCCGGAGGTTCTGGATTATATCCGCCCGTGGGTGGAGTTTTACAAGGTGGATCTTAAAGGATTTGACGACAAGGATTATCGTTCGCTCGGCGGCCAGCTTTCCGTGGTGCTGGACACCATCCGGATGCTTCATGAAAAAAGATTCTGGTTGGAAATTGTGACGCTCGTCATTCCCGGTTTTAATGACTCGGAGGAAGAACTTTCCAAAATCGCGGAGTTTCTCGCGTCCGTATCAGTGGACATTCCGTGGCATGTTACGGCCTTTCACAAGGATTACAAAATGACGGATCCGGACAATACCGGCGTTGAAACCCTGCTCCGCGCCGCGGCCATTGGCAAAAAAGCCGGCCTTCATTTCGTTTATGCGGGCAATCTTCCTGGCATGGTAGGCAACCTTGAAAACACCTACTGCCCCGGATGCGGGGAGCTTCTCGTTGAAAGATACGGTTTCAAAGTCCTCAAAAACCGGCTCAAAACCGGCGCCTGTCCCAAATGCAACGTCTCGATTCCTGGTATATGGAATTAAAAAAGAAAATAGTTATGCTCCGCTCAGACGCTCCGGATTCGGAGAGAACTAAGGGCTCACTCTTCGGGGCCCCTCGGTGTTCCCGCCTTAAAGCATGGCGGGCCTCCGATACCCCTGTGAGGTTCGCCCAAGTCTCTCACGAATCCTCTGCGATTCGCGTCGCACAACTATTTTCTTTTTTTGTGATTTCCTCCTTGTCTCTCCTCTTTGTTTTATCTATCATGCCGCGGACTATGTTTGCCGGGGCAGAATCTTTTGACGTGATTATCCGGAAGGGCACGGTGTATGACGGGCTGTCCGAAGAAGGCAGAGCGGCGGATATCGGTATCCGCGGGGACAAAATCGCTTTTATCGGCGACCTTTCTCAAGGTTCGGCCGAGCAAATCATTGACGCTACGGGCCTGATTGTCGCGCCGGGCTTCATCGACATCCACACGCATTCTGATTTTAACGCTTTCCTCAAGCCCCACGCTGTCCACAAAATTTCGCAAGGCGTTACCACCGAAGTGGCGGGAAATTGCGGCATGTCCGCGGCGCCGGTCTATGGTTTTCAGGAAAAGGCCATTCACGAGGTTTGGCTGAGGGAAGGAGAAATTATTCCGGCCGATATTCCCTGGCACAGGGTGGGAGATTATTTTGAAGAGATTCAGGGTGCGAAGCTTATGACCAATCTCGCGTTTCTGGTGGGACACGGTAATTTGCGCGCCTGTGTGATGGGCTATGAAGCGAGAAAAGCCACGCCTGAAGAATTGGAAAGCATGGAAAGTCTTTTGAAGCAGGCCATGGATGAAGGCGCTTTCGGGCTTTCGCTGGGGCTCGTGTATCTTCCCGGTACTTTCGCGGATGAGGCGGAGCTTACGGCTCTTGCCGCCGAGGTCAAAAATGCGGGAGGGATTCTCACGGTTCACATGCGGAGCGAGGGCAAAAAGCTCATTGAATCACTGGATGAGGTTTTGGCGCTTGCCCGAAAAACCGGCGTTCCTCTTGAGATTTCCCATCTCAAAGCCGCGGGAGTGCGGAACTGGCCCAAAATTGATGAGGCGATTTCCATGATTGAGAAGGCCCGCAACGAGGGCCTTGAAATCCACGCGGACGCCTACCCGTACGAAGCCGCGGCCGCGGAGCTAGGCGTGATTCTGCCGGATGAAATTTATCAGGCGCCAGACCGCCTGGCCCAACTGCAGGACATCAACAAGCGGCCTGCCATCAAAAAGAGAACCCTGGAGGAATTTGAAAAATCAGGGCTTACCCTGAACCAGATCGAGGTGGCCCGAGTCAATCTCCCCGAAGACAAATCCTATGAAGGCAAAACCATTGCTGAAATCGCGGAGGCGGAGAGAAAAGAGCCGGTGGACGCTTTTTTTGACCTTCTGGCTCGCGAAAATTTTCAGGTTAGCGCCTTTTCCTTCACGCAGAACCCGGCCATTGTCAGCCGCATCATCGCTAAAGACTATGTGAGTATTGGAAGCGATAATATCGCGGATTTCGGCCCCAAGCCGCATCCCCGCGTGTACGGAACTTTTCCCCGCGTGATTGAGAAATTTGTAAAAAAGGAAAAGACACTTTCTTTGGGGCAGGCGATTCACAAAATGTCCCGGCTGCCAGCGCAGGTCATGGGCATCGAGGGCCGGGGAAGTCTTGAAGTTGGCAATTACGCGGACGTGGTGATTTTTGATCTTGATGCCGCGAAGAGCAACGCCTCTTATGAAAATCCGGCCCAGCTTTCAAGCGGCATTGAGTATGTTCTTGTGAACGGCAGAACGGCCTGGGAGGACGGCGGGGAAACCGGCGTTCTGGCCGGTCAAGTCTTGCGGCACGAAGTAAAAGGCAGCGTGGCCACGCGCGCCTGAATTTTTCCGTCTGCTTCGAGGGAAACTTCCGTTCCAGGCTGACACAAATCTTTTGCCAGGTAGCCCAATCCGATCGTTTTTTTTAGCGTAGATGAAAAAGCACTGCTGGTCAAATAGCCGGCTTCTTTTCCCTGAACGGTAATTTTCGCTCCTGATGCGGGCGCGCGATCCGAAGCAATTTCAAGCCCCACCAATTTTTTATTCACCTTCGCAAAACTGCTGAGCCGGGCAATGACTTCCTGGCCGATATAACATCCTTTGTCGAGACTTATGGCATGATTAAGGCCGGTTTCGGGCAAAAGATTTTTTTCACCCATATCCAGGCCGTACCAGGGGATTCCTGCCTCAATGCGCAAGGCGTTGAGCGCCCGAGCGCCAAAAGGCTTGATGCCAAAAGGGCCGCCTTCTTTGAGAATAAAATCCCAGAATTCTCCGGCAAAGCGACTTTCAATGAGAAAATAAAAACCTTCGCTTCCCGTAAAAGAAAGCCGGAATATTTCAGCCTCAAAGTTGCCGAGCTTTATCCGTTGGTGCGAATAAGCGGGCATCGAGAGGGCTTCTTTTATAAGATGGCTCAAGAATTTTATGGAAGCCGGACCCTCAAGACCTAGAAACGCAAAGCCCTCCGTCACGTCCTTGAGAGAAACATCTTCCATGATGATATATTTGCCCAGCGTGGAGATAATTTTCTGCGTGAGTGAAGCCGTCGCGTCTATCAGCAAATGATTCTCGAAACAAAAAAGATGAAGATCCGCCAGCATCTGGCCCTGCGCATTCAGCATGGCCGCGTACAGCCCCTCGCCCTCTTTTAATTTTTTAACGTCATTGGACACCATACCGTGCAGAAATGGCGCCCGGTCGCTGCCTTCGACCCTGATTTTAGCGCGGCATGAGACATCGATGAATCCAGCGGATTGCCGCACTGAGCGCTCTTCCGCGGCCGGATCGCCATAATGATCCGCTAGAGCCCAGCCCCCATATTCACGGAATGAAGCCCCGGCATTTTTTTGAAGCTCAAAAAGTGGAGTCCTTTTTAGAGAAGATGTGTTCATAAGTAGTCAGCGATGATTTTGGCGTGTGCGGAAGGGAATGTAAAATGCCTGAGTTCCTGCCGTGTCACCCATTTGCCGGAAAAAGGTTCTCCGGGCTCGGCGGCATGATCGTGCTTTTCCCGGATCAATTCACAGTCATAAATTTCGAGGGCTTCCGCATGATTGGTGTAAGAACGTTTGATGGATGCTTTGAGTGAGTGGATTTCAGCATTGAGGCCGGCCCGGCGCAGTTGATTCTTGAGAAAGGGTTTTACGTCTTCTTTTTCCGAAAGCCGGAAAGTCGGGAATTCCCAGAGCTGGGCCCACAGCCCGTTATCCGGCCTCTGTGTGATGAGCACCCGGCCATTTTTATGAACAATGGCGCAGGCGGCACGCACTTTTTTGATTTTCATTTTTCTGGATTTTTGGGGATAGAATTCCTCCTTGCCTGTTTGATGCGCCTTGCAGAACCGGGACATGGGGCAGATAAGACAGGCCGGTTCCTGCGGCAGACACATCGTGGCGCCGAGTTCCATCATGGCCTGATTAAAATCACCCGGATTTTTCTTCGGCAAAAATTTTTCCGAAAGTTCCCAGAGTTTTTTCTGCCCTTTGCCCGTGTCCACAGGATCGCTGATGGCAAAAAGCCGGGAGAGAATCCGTGCCACATTTCCATCCAGAATGGCTGCCCGTTTGCCGAAAGCGATGCTCAGGATGGCGCCTCCCGTATATTTGCCGATGCCGGGGAGCGAGTAAACCGTTTCCGCGTCAGAAGGAAATTTGCCGCCGTGTTTTTTTACGATGATTTGCGCAGTTTCATGAAGATTGCGCGCCCGGCGGTAATAGCCAAGGCCTTCCCACATTTTAAGAACGCGGGGAAGCGGCGCTCCGGCAAGGGTGCGGACATCGGGAAATTCCCTGAGCCAGCGCTCATAGTAGGGAATCACGGTCTTGACCTGGGTTTGCTGGAGCATGATTTCCGAAATCCAGATTTTGTAGGGATCTTTCGTTTCCCGCCAGGGCAGAGGCCGCTTATTTTTCTGATACCAGGGTAAAAGCGTTTTGGAAATAGGAGGCAATTTCATGCGCCCATTATACCCGGAAAGGCCGGATTTGAAAAACCGATAGAAAGTTTTCCGCAGGATAAACTCTTTTGATTCCCATCGCCGGTGTGGTACTATACTTCTCTCTCGGCTGGAAAGTCATGTTTTCTCGAGGTTTTTTAAATTCAACGCTTTAAATGAGCACGCAACTTACGCGACTGAAAGGAGCGTCAAGTTGCCCGTGCGAATTTATCCCAGGAGCCCGCGGCCTAGCGGGTGATGTGGGATTACATAGGAGAGTCATCATGTCACAGGAAAGAAATGGCGCGGCAACATTTAAGGGAAATCCTTTAACTCTTGTGGGCTCTGAGGTTAAAGCGGGAAGTCAGGCCCCGAATTTTCAGGTGCTGGCGGGCGATCTTTCTCCCGTTACGCTTGATACTTTCAAGGGTAAGACCAAGCTTATTAGCGTGGTGCCTTCACTGGATACGCCGGTTTGCGATCAGCAGACTCGCCGCTTCAACCAGGAAGCTGCGAAGATGCCGGAAGATATTGCGGTTTTGACGGTGAGCATGGATCTCCCGTTTGCCCAGGGCCGATTTTGCAGCACGGCCGGGATTACCAAGGTGAAAACTCTTTCAGATCACAAAGACGCGTCTTTTGGCCAGGCATACGGCGTTTTGATTAAGGAGCTACGGCTTCTTTCGCGCGCCATTTTCGTGATTGATGCGAACAACAAGGTTCAATACGTCGAATACGTGAAGGAAATCACGAATCATCCGAATTACGAAGCTGCGCTTGGCGCCCTGAAAACAGCGGTAAAGTAATCCGGTTTTGGCAGAAAAACAAAAAGGGACGGTTCTATTTTTAAATAGAGTCGTCCCTTTTTTGCTTTTTACGAAGGTGTTGGGTTAGCAGCTTCTCGCGAAGACATTGATCAGCTTCCACTCGTAAGCGTGATCAAAAAAGCGGAGTTTCCAGCGCAAACGCGCAATCGTACCAAAAAACTTGAAGGCCATGCTGTAAAGCCTTCCCAGTTTCAGGGCAGTCTCCGAAGTGAATCCAAACCAGGCTAGGGTGGTGAGCGTGTCCACGCGCCTGCGCATCGCGGGCGACAGCCAGGGCATAACGATGTTTCCGTATTCAAACCTGGCCCATTCTTCGAGTTTTGTCGGTTCCTTAAATCCATAGGCGGCGCTCTCTTCGGCAAGCTCCGTTTTTGGAAAAGGCGTGAACGGGAAAAGCTGCATATCAAAGTTGGGATTGATGGCATGAATCTTGTCGATCATGGCCATGGTTTGCTCCAGGTCATCCTCCGTTTCGTAGGGAAGGCCCATCATAAAGCTGAATTGTCCCCGGAACCCGTATTTGTTGCACTGTTCGGCCGTGATCAGAATTTGTTCAGGCGTGTGGTTTCGCTTAAGACGCTCGAGGACGGGCCCGGAACCTGACTCCGCACCGAAATTAATAGTGGAAAAGCCCGCCTGTTTCAGTTTGAGCAAAAATTTTTCGTCATATTTCCAGAAATACTGGATGCGGCACATGGCCCAGAATTTTAGTTTGATGCCCCGCGCGATAATGGCGTCGCAGAAGGCCTCCACGCGTTCGCGCTTAACGAAAAAATTGTCATCCAGGAAATGAATGCCGTCGATATTCATTTTCTTTGAAAGATATTCCAGCTCATCCACCATTCTTTTCGGCTCGTAATAGAGCATGCGTCTGCCCCAGACTTCCGCGATAGCGCAATAGGTGCAGGGATGAGGACAGCCGCGGCTCGAGAGAAAATCAAGGCATCTATCGCCGGTGGCCTCTTTCTTGACGTAGCGTTTCATGTCAACGATATTGTAATCAACCCCTTCATATAAGGACTCGTTTTCCTTGATTCTCGGAGGGTTCACGATCACCTTGCCGTCTTTTTTGTAAACAATGCCCGTGGTTTGCTCCCAGTTGTCATTCGAAGCGATACGCCTTGCAAGTTCAGCCGTGGTTTCCTCTCCTGCTCCGACCACCACAATATCGATGTCTTCATGTTCAATGCTCTGTTCGGGGAGCATGGAAACATGGACTCCCCCGACTGCGATTTTAAGATCAGGTCGCTCTTTTCTTACCATTCGGATAACGTCGAGAGCGTCATATAGGACGGAACCCGTCATCATGGTTGTGCCGAATAAAACAACATCGGGGTTTTTTATTTCCGCCAGAACTCTTTCGTGGGCATCCTGTTCAATGCGGCTGTCAATCACGGAAAAATCTATCTTGAGGACCTTCAAAGAACTGGCTACGGTCATTAGCGAAAAAGGAAGGTAGGGAATTTTAAGCCGGGCTTTTTCCTTAGGATTATAAAGAACAACTTTAGCCATAAAATGTCTCCTTTTAATTATATTTATCAAAATCTAATTCTTAAATGCAATTTTAACACATGATTGCCGTATTTCAAGTAATTGTTTAGCCGATTGAAGCGATTTCGAGGATAGGAAGAGGATTGCCTTGGCGGTGTTCGAGATAAGCCTTTTTGAGAAAGGCCAGTGGGTTTTTATCTTGGAACTGCAAGGTATGCAGGAGAC
>Ga0209515_10000462_pt1 | contig 74798 bp, 79 predicted proteins | sample Subgroupgradi54m_FD_187454 | JGI IMG/M metagenome (GOLD analysis project Ga0209515, IMG submission 187454) | Subsurface groundwater microbial communities from S. Glens Falls, New York, USA - GMW60B uncontaminated upgradient, 5.4 m (SPAdes)... ...
CGCCCGAAAAGCTGCCCGATTACGTGAGTGAATTCCAAGCCCGTTTTTCCTCACCGGAAATGTTCAAAAATCCCAGATACTACTTAGAGAAATCGCTATCGCTTGTACCATTTGACTAGCATTACCCGATAGGAATATTGAAAAATAAGGGGTTTTTGAGCATTTATGTTTGTCATTCTGGTCCCGTATCCCGGTACGGGATAAACTCCAGCCAGAATCCATACTTTGAGAAATGATTTTAATTTGTATGGATCCCAGCTTTCGCTGGGATGACATAATCTGCATGCTTTGCATTTACTACTAAGCTCGCTTTATTTCCGCGCCGAGGTGCCTCAACCGTTCATCGATCTTCTCATATCCCCTGTCAATTTCCTCTACTCCTTCAATCAGAGATTCGCCATCCGCGACAAGCGCTGCGATCATGTTCACCATGCCGCTTCGCAGATCTCTAACTTTCAACGTCTTTACTCCGTGGAGCTTCGCAGGGCCGTGGATCATGGCTACGTGCTTGCATTTCTTCCCGGCAAAACGGCACCATTCCTCATCGGGGCAGTCCGTGCGCACTTCGATCTTCGCGCCCATGGCGTTCAGGTCGTCCGCGTAACTGAATCTATCTTCATAAATAGTTTCATGGACCATTGAAGTGCCTTCCGTCTGAGTAAGAACGACCGCAAGCGGCTGCTGCCAGTCGGTCATATAGCCGGGGTGTACGCCTGTTTCGATGCGCAACGCCCGGAGCGAGTTCGGGCGCCAGAATAAAATTCCGTCGACCGTTACCTCATATTCAGCCCCCATGCGCCGCACCACGTTCAAAAACGTGATCAAATGATCTTGAACGGCATCTTTCACGAGAATTTTCCCGTTGGTCGCGATCGCGAGGCAGGCCAGGGAAACCGCCTCGTTGCGGTCCGGCAATATCCTGTGCTCGGTTCCACGTAGGCGTTTCACACCCTCGATATAAATGTCGCGGTTCGCACCGAGCTCGATGATCGCCCCCATTTTTTGGAGCATTTTCACGAGGCTCATGATCTGCGGTTCCAACGCGGCGTTCAGGATCACCGTCTCTCCTTTCGCAAGCACCGCGGCGAGAATAGTGTTCTCGGTCGCGCCCACGCTGGGAAAATCCAATTTCACCAAGGCGCCGTGGAGACCGTTCTTCGCCGTCGCGTGGTAGCTCCGCGGCGTAACTTCGATTGCCGCGCCCAGCGCCTGGAGCGCTTTGAGATGCAGATCGACCGGCCGCGGGCCGATCTTATCCCCTCCTAAGATTGGCACTTCCGCTTCACCAGCGCGCGCGAGGAGCGGCCCAAGGGCCAAGATCGGGATGCGGTTCCTGCGGCTGAGCTCCAAGACGCGGTAATTTTTAATCGTTGGGGTCCTGAGCGTCGCAACGCCTTTTGTAACCGAAACATCGGATCCGATGTTCCGCAGCAATTCCGCCGTGATCTCGGTGTCTCCTATGTCGGGAAAGTTCACAAGCGTGCACGCTTCATCCGTGAGGAGAGAGGCGATCATCATTTTCGGAGCGGTGTCCTTTGCACCCGCGAGCGTGATCTCTCCGCGCAATGGCCTTCCACCCTTAACCGTGAATCGCATTGTGCAAAAAGCTCCCTAATTCCTTGATCGCAATCCGTTCTTGTTTCGCGGTATCGCGGTTGCGGACCGTCACGTCTCCCTTCTCGAGCGAATCGAAATCTATCGTAATGCAGAAAGGCGTGCCAATCTCATCCTGCGCGTAATAGCGCTTTCCGATATTACCGCGGTCATCCCACGCAACCATGAAGCGTTGCCGCAAATCCTCATAGACCTTTCTGGCCAATTCAACAAGCTGCGGCTTGTTCGCGAGAAGCGGAAATACCGCCGCTTTATATGGCGCGAGGCCCGGTTTCAGCTTCAAAACGACCCTGTCGCCATCTTCGTGATACGCATCGAGAAGAATCGCGAGCACCGATCGATCCACTCCCCACGTAGGTTCGATCACGTGCGGCCAAAACTCCTCGCCTGTTTCCGGATTACGATATTTCAGATTCGCACCGCTAAATTTCTCGTGGTTTCTGAGATCGAAGTTCGTCCGGTACGCCAAGCCATAGAGCTCGCGCCGGCCGAAAGGATAATCATATTCGAAATCAATGGTGCGCTTTGAATAATGCGCCCTCTCATTCTCCGGAACTTCGAGTTCGTGGATCTTTTTCGTATCAATGCCGACGTCTTCCATCCAGCTGATCATTTCTTTCCTCCACATTTCGAAATAATCCTTCCAGTCCTCGTCGCGCGCAGGTTCGTGAATAAAATATTCGATTTCCATTTGCTCAAACTCTCGCAAGCGATAAATGAAATTCTTGGGCGTGATCTCGTTACGAAAAGCCTTTCCAGCCTGAGCGATGCCAAATGGGAGGGTCTTTCGTGCGGTATCCAAAACATTTTTAAAGTTAACGAACATGCCCTGTGCCGTTTCGCCGCGAAGATATGCGGCAGATTTGGTGTCTTCGCTCGCCCCCAAGAAGGTCTTCATCAAGATATTGAACATCTTAGGCTCAGTGAACTCTTTACCGCCGCAATTGGGGCAGGTCTCGGGAACATTGTCGTCCGCGCGATAACGCGCATGGCATTTTTTACATTCGATAAGGGGATCGGCAAAACCGTGACCGGTATGTCCGCTCGCCTCCCAGACCTTGGGATTCATGATGAGCGCCGCATCGATACCCACTATGTCATCTCGGCTCTGCACAAAACGCTTCCACCATAATTGTTTTATATTGTTCTTAAGCTCCACGCCAAGCGGCCCGTAATCCCAGGAATTTGCCAAACCTCCGTAGATCTCGGAACCAGGGAACACAAATCCGCGCCTTTTGGCCAGACTCACGATTTTCTCCATTAAATTTTCCATATCCTACTAATGTACTAATTATTACTAATCTACCGATCGGTATTGGTATATTGGTACAAATTCGTAATTGGTAGGATCATTGTTGCACACTCTTACTCCCATAGGAAGAGAGCGTGGTATCGTAGGGCAAGCTAGTATCAAGCGCCTGGGCACCTGCCTCAAGCGTCTGGCTCACGAACGAATCGATCGCTTGGAGCTTTGTGTCGCTTATGAGCGGCATGTTCTGCCCAACTTGATTCACGGCTGGTGTGGCTTCCACTTGGAAGATCGCTTCCGCGGGAGGGCCGATCACTCCTTTCGTCGCCGGGATTGCTGGGATCTGCCAGGTCACGAGACCGGAATTCGGATCATATGTGGGTGTCGTATTCATATTGCTTTTTACGACGCCCGTGAATCGCACGCCGGCCTGAAGATATCCGGAGGCGGTCACCTGAGTCACGTCCGTCGCGTAATTCACGATCTTCCAGTGTATCGTATACTGTGTCGGCTGGTTCACGCGCGGCGGGTACGACCCTTTGTTCAAAATGCCGGAGGCGGCATCCCGCCAATACGCGGCCGAGGCGAGGTCGATCTTCCCGGCAACTTTGTTCGTAAGGCTCGCGACAGAGATGGTCTTCGCGGCGGTCGTGTTCGGCGGCACGGTCGGCGATCGCACTTGCCCGTCAATCTTAATGGTATAATTTTTATCACTCAGAAGCCGGATCGGAAATGCGTCTTTCAGCCTGATCGAGAAGTTGATCGAACCGCTTTGTCCAGGCCCCAAGTTCATAAGCTGCGGCATGTTGCCCGTGAACCACGTAGTTGTATTCGTTAAAGAATTAAACGGCACCTCGGGAGACAGCCCTCTAAAGTCAAAAAGGTCTCCGGTGAGTTTCGCGCTCACCGTCAAATTCTGCATGACGACGGGGGAATTGTTCGTATAGGTGAGCGTATAGTCCAGGGTATCGCCAAGTTTCGCCGCGTAATCGGGCGGTTTGTTAAGAGAGATGGTTAGCGAAAGTGGCGCTTGCGAGATCTTCACGCTCACCGACTGCGTATTTACCGTGTAAGTTTCTCCTCCGAACGTCGCGGTTAAGACGCCGTTCAAGCCGAAGAGCGAACTTTCCTGGCCAACCACGTCCCCCGTGACGGATATGGTGCCGTTCGATCCCGGCGAGAGCGTCCCCAAATTCCAGAAATTATTGCCTCCCGCCTCGGGCTGCATGCTGCTTGATTTGAATTGGAAGAACGGCGGATAATCGACCTTGAGCTGGAGATTTTTGAAATTGTCATTCGTGTTGTTCGCATAACTCAGTTGGATCTGGAAATCCTCTCCGTTCAAGACGCTTTGCGGCGCCGTAATGTTCAGGCTTACCGCCGGTTGGCCGATCAGGATATCAGTCGCGGCGGACGTCTCGTACACGGTCGAACCCGTTCCCGTGTCGTAGCTTAATTTCGCGCTGAGATGTTTCAGCGAATTGGCGCCATCCGTCACTATCAAATTAAAGCTTTTGGGGTCAATGCTTCCCGGTCCCAGGTCTCCGATATTCTGCTCCATCACTCTCTGCCCTCCTGATTGTCCCACGAACGAAACGCCTTCGGGAAGTTGCAATGAGATTTTCGCATTTTTCAAAATTCTGTCAGAATAGTTCGACGAAGAAATTGAAAGTGTGAATTGATCGCCAAGCAAGACCTGCCCCTTATTTGAAAATTGCAAGCCGACGTTCGGTCCCTGAGGTTTCCGCAAATAGAGAACACCGACGACAATTAACGCAATCACCGCGAGGATTACCGAAAACAACCCCCGCCACAGGCGCAGGGGGTCCTTGGGCGGCGGCTCTGCGATTGGAGCGCGCGCCGGCGTGTCCCAAGGCGAAAGCTTCGGAGAGTTTAGAAATGGCTCTTTTGGCATTATTGCAGAAGGTTCATGGTTCATGGTGCATGGAAAGGTAAAAAAACATTTATCGCTCTCCACTATGAACCATGAACTATGCACTATGAACTAAATGTATAATACCCCATCTTTACTCATATTTAAAGCGTGGTCCCCGCAGAAAAATTCCTGGGTTTTGATCGCGAAAACAGCCGGCTTTTTTTCGCATATCTCGCAGGCGGCGTGGGCAGGATCCCATCCCAGTGCCCTAAGTACCTCCGGCCAATGGAAACGCGGAGCAAGAAGGGCAATCCAAATCCGAGCATCCGGTTCCGCCTCGGCAAGAAGCAGACCGAGAAACTCAAGGTCCCGTGGCGTGGCAGTAATGCGCCCGGTCTTCAGCGCATCAACCACTTGTAAACCGTTCTTTTCAACGAGCCGCGCCTGCACCACGTTCCCCGGCTCCAGGTGCGGGCTGAGCTTTGAAGTGATCTTCCGCGCGCTCGTCGCCTTTGCCGTGAGCTTCCCGAATTTCTTCGTGAAGAGCGCGTATCTGCTATCCGCATCCCGGTGCGGAACCTTATCAAGCACTATCGCTTCGCTCAAGTATTCTTGCACACGTATATCTTAACCGATTTTCAGATCGTTTTCGAACGTACGCGGGAGTGGACGCCTGCCCTGCCTGTCCCGAGCTTGGTCGAGGGAAGTGAGCGAAGCGAGTCGAAGGGATGTTCGAACTATGTTAATGGAATCTATCGCACAAATTAGGGACTAATTTGCTCAAATTTTTGGACTATTGACAAGCAGTCACGATATATGCTAGAATGTAACAGGAGGCGCAGAATGCAACAATTACTTGCTCATCCATTTCCCGTATTGATGTTCGCAGCGATCGGCCTACTCACCATCGAGTACATCTTCATCGAGGGAGCAGTTACGATGGCCCTTGTGATGACGAAGGTCGGATTGGTCGATCCACCTGCCGATCATCGCTAACAGGTCAGCCGTCCAAGCGCCGGCAAGGCTCCAGCAAAACATCGCTGCAGCCTTTTTCTTTTTTAAATCCATTAAATCCAATTTGAGCGAATTAGTTGACCCAGCCCACAACTGTGCGTCGGGCAGGATATGGAACCTCTCCGCATCGCCCCGACCCCCATCTGGGACACCCTCGGTTTCCCACATCGCCGCGCTCTGCGCGGCGCCTTCCGACACGGGGTGATGCTCCGGTTCGAATCCTCACTACAAGCAAACAAGAAGACTACTCTTCGCCGACTTAAAGAGAACCCAGGAGGCGAAGAGTAGTCTTCTTGTTTGTGCGTCGGGCAGGATTCGAACCTGCGTAGCCATAAAGGCGGTCGATCTCAATTGAGTTGTGCGCAGGGTGAGAGTCGAACTCACGGGGCCTAAAAGACAGTTGATTTACAGTCAACCCCCGCCCCCTACGGGTCTACCTGCGCAGCATTAATAACCCAATAACTCAATTACTAATTGCAGCTAATTATTGAATTGCTCAACTACCGTTCGTCTCTTCCTTATTCTGACTCGCAATCTCTTTAAAATCAATGCTCGGTGTTTTTTCGTTCGTGATGCTCTCGTGTTTTATCTTCTTTAAGTGCGCACTCACGGAATTATCGGCTTTAAGCAACACGATCTTGAGCCTCCGGAGTAGTTTAAAGACAAAACCATTCAGGGCTGTGTCGATTTTTTCCGGAACCTCGGAAGCGATCCAGCGCTCCAAAATTCCTTTTTTTTCGATCGAGCCTTCGTCTTCGATTCGCGGCAGCGTGCGGACGGTCACATAAAGTATAGTGCCAACCGATAGCAGCAGGATATTTGTAAGGATGAATTGAAACATGGTGAATAAATTACTAAATTGACCTAATTCCTAATTTCTAAAAAAGTTCCAATTCCCAATTCTTGGCATTTATTTATTGGACATTGGTTATTGTTTAGGTCAATTTAGAGCAATTAGAAATTAGAAATTCCAGTTATATTTCTATTCGATAAAATCGATTGATCCTCACATTCTCGCCTACTTTGCCGATCACGTCGTTTACGAGATCCTTCACGGTTTTCGATTCGTCCTTGATGTAGGGCTGATTCAAGAGCTCATCGACGTTTGCCGCCGGCGCCGCCGCGATCTGCATGACGAGCTCGTGCGCTAGCTTTCTGAAGGGCTCGGAGCGTACCACAAAATCGGTCTCGGCCCTAAGATCAAGGAGCGCCCCGATTCGCCCATTATGGACGTAGGAATGAACAAGTCCCGAGCCAGTTTCCCTCTGAGCGCGCTTTTCGACCTTCGCGAGTCCCCGCTCCTCTATCAACTTTTTTGCCCGCTCAAAATCGCCTTTGGCGTCTTGGAGCGCCTGCTTCGAGTCCATCACTCCCGCCCCGGTCATTTCGCGAAGTTTTTGTATGTCTTTTGGCCTACTTTCCATGGTTCTCTTTCGCCGCGACCAGCACTTCCTTCGCGGCTTCCGCCGCTTCTTCCGCATGCCTCGCCGCGGCAACGACCTTCAATTTCATTCCCTCGTCGATCGCGCCTTCAACTTTTCCCAAGAACCACTGGATGCTTTTCCGGGCGTTATCGTTTCCGGAGACAAGGTAATCGATGAGGTCCGGATCGGAATCAACGTTCGCGAGCGCAATCACGGGAATTTTCAAACGGTTCGCTTCCCGAACCGCCGTACTATGCAGGTTCGGATCGATCGCGATAAGAACATCTGGTTCTTTTGTCAGGTGTTCCAAGCCGCCGAAAAGCTCCTTCAGCCGGTTCATTTCTTTTTCGAGCATCAGCCGCTCCTTCTTTGTGTACTTCAGAAGCGCATCCGACGCGAAATCACTCCGGAGCTTTTTGAAATACTCGATCCGCTTTGAAACGATCTTGAAGTTCGTGATCGTGCCGCCCGCCCAGCGGTTCGTGACGTACGGCATCTCGAACTTTCGCGCTAGGCGCATTATCTCTTCTTCCGCCGCCGGCTGCATGCCAACCAAGAGGACTAGCGCGCCTTTTTGCACTTTTTCCCTGAGGAACGCCAAAGCTTTCTCAAGGCCTTCGCTGGTTTTCGCGAGATTAATGATCTCGATGCCGCCGCGATTCGTGAGCACGTATGGCTTCATTTTCGGATTCGTCTTGCTCTTTTTCCGGCCATAGAAAACTCCTGCCTCGATCATCTCACGGGACGCTTCTTCGGGATACGCTACCGTTTGACTGGCTGTGATTACTTCCTCGGGCATAGCCGAAAGTGGAACTGCGATCAAGCGCTGATTCGAATTGCCTGCAATCGCGACATTTAATAATTTTTACCCAGCGTCGAAAAGTCTGCGATGTGCGTCGCAGATCCCTGCCGAGAGCAGGGTACCACTGGGCATGAGAAATAGTATATACGACGCTGACGTAGAGGTCAAATAAAAAAGGAGAGGTTAAACTCGCCATAAAGCGCAAGCCGCCTCTCCCAACCTCGGGCTGTATCCCCCTGCAGCGCCGAAGTCTAAAAGAGATTATAACACATCCAATCCTGCCGTCTACTCCTCGACGATTATTCCGCCTCCCAGCATCTCGCATTCATTCGAATAAAATACGGCGGATTGGCCCGCTGCCACGAATTTCTGAGGTTTTTCAAAAATCAGCTTATTTCCCTCAAGTGTCGCGCGCGAAAGCGGTTGCCGGTACCGGACTCGTGCCAAAACGCTCATGCGCTTATTCGCACGAATGAGCCCTTGACGAGATGAATCAATGAAATGCATATCGGTAAGTTCAATCTCTTTTCTATAAAGCGCGGGGTTATCACTCTCCGCGACCACAAGATAATTTTCATCGACATTTTTTTCGGCAACGTAGTACGGAGTTCCGCCGCCGATCCCGATCCCATGGCGCTGCCCGATCGTATAAAAATGTGCGCCGTCATGCTCACCGATGACCCTATTATTCAGGGCAAGTCTGACTTGCCCTGTCTTGGGTTGAATGTATTGCCGCAAAAAATCGCCAAGCCTGACTTGGCCGAGGAAACATATTCCCTGCGAATCTTTTTTTTCGGCCGTCGGGAGACCCGCACCTCTCGCGATCTCACGCACTTCGGACTTCAGATAATCCCCTATCGGGGAAAGGCAGTATTTCAATTGCTTTTGCGTCAGTGTCCAGAGGAAATAGCTCTGGTCTTTAGCCTTGTCTTTGGCCTCAAAAAGTGAAATGGGCAATGCGACATGAGACATGGATTTTGTATTCCGTTCCTCTTGTCCCATTTTACCCGTTCCTATCCTCACGTAATGCCCGGTCGCCACAAAATCGGCTCCAAAGGCGCGCGCCTTCTCGAAAAATAATCCGAACTTTATTTCCTTATTGCACATGACGTCCGGATTCGGCGTGATCCCCGCTCGATAACCCTCAATCATATACTTCACCACTCGCTCTTTGTATTCATGCTCGAAATCCCATACGTAGAAGGGAATCTCAAGGTGCTCCGCAACGCGCCGGGCGTCTAGAGCGTCCCGGTCCCAAGCGCAGCTTGCCCCGAGCTTGGTCGAGGGGTGAGCAGCACCACTCCAGCAGCGCATAAAAACGCCGACGACGTCATAGCCTTCGTTCTTCAAAAGCAGCGCCGCGACGGAACTGTCCACTCCGCCGGACATGCCGACAAAAACCCTTCGACTTCGCTCAGGGTAAACTTTTTTCTTATTAACAAGTTTCATGCAAGAAATTTCTTTTATTTTAAAATATAAAATCATTTTGGTCAAATATCTTGGCCGCGGGTCCCGTCAGGGCTTGTTCCTAATAAATGAGGGACGGGGACGATGAGTATGGTACTGCTCATTTTTTTCCCGTGAATATCTCTAATTTTTGGTTTTTCACGAAAACTTCTATCGTGCCGTTCTGATCGGTACGGAAGATCTTGGCGCTCGACGAAGCAAGTCGTAATAGCGCTTCTTTTGTGGGATGACCATAGGAGTTATGGGCGCCCACTTCGATCACGGCGATCTTGGGATGTACCGCTCTAAGGAACGCATCGCCCGAAGAATATTTCGAACCGTGATGGGGAACTTTCAAGACGTCTGCCTCAAGATCGGAATGATTTTGCACAAGATAATCTTCAACGTTGAATCCAATATCGGCGGTTAGGAGCGTCCTCATCCCAGGTGTTTTTATGAGTTCCACGAAACCGGTGTCGTTCAGCTCCCCGCTTTGATCAAACGCCTGGTTCGGCGAAAGAAGATCGATCTTGTTATTGCCGTAACGGATACTGTCCCCCGCCTCAAGCGTGATGAGCGGAATGTTCTCTGCCTTGATCTTCGCAAGCAGTTCCGGCCACTCCTGGATCCCTTTCGTATCCGACCGGCCGTTTATGATGAAGGCGCCGACCTTATATTGATCGAGAATGAAATTAAATCCGTTGAAATGGTCGAGTTGCGGGTGCGAAACGATCGCAAGATCGATGTAGCGGTCGCCGAGCGGCAATACTTTCCCGAGGCTCGCGAGCACCGCTTTGTCCGGGCCGGCGTCGGTCATCACTCTCACGTTCCCTGTAAAAGCAATGAGCTCGGCATCACCCTGCCCGACATCAAGGAAATAATCCCGCGGCATGCCGTTCGGCCTTCCCGTCAAGATCTCGTACCAGACGAAAGCGGCGAAGGCGGCGAGAGATAAAAAAATGATGTAGCTTAAGCCGTCCGACTTTTTCATATCGACGATGCGGCTCCTCGCGGTGAAAAATAATAAATAAATGCAGCGAGCGCTCCGTAATACGCGAATGACATTGCGAACGAATTTGAAAACGGCGCCGTGATCGGGATTGCCACATTCGCGAAAAGTTTTATCACCCCGATCTCATAGGCGAGGAGCACCTCGGCAAGCTTTGCCACTATGAACCCGAAATAGAAATAAAGCTGGCTCATTACGGCAAGGAGAAATCCCAGGAACATCGTCAAGGGAACGAACTCGAGAATAAGAACATTCGTGAGGATCGCGGTTAGCGAAAATTGCCCGAATGTTTAGATTATAATCGGAATCACGGCAAGCTGGGCGGAAAGCGTCATGAGCGCCGTTTCCCGGAGACCCAGGATGTCTTCGTCGTCAAGTCTCAGGGCCTGTTTGATCGCTCGAGAGAGATAGACGATCCCCAGGAGACTCACAAAGGACAATTGGAAGCCGGCGTCATGGGTTAAAACCGCAGGGTTTACGATTGCCATCCCCGAAGCAGTCAAAACGACCGCGTTTCGCATGCTATAGATACGCCCCGCTTCCTTCGCGAGGAGCGCCAAAAATCCCATGATCGCCGCGCGCACGACCGACGCCCCGAAACCGACCATTAAAACGAACAGGAGAATGATAATCGTGGTGATATAAAATGTTTTTCTCCGTGACAAAAACGACCCGAAGACCCGTGCCACTGCCAGAACTAAAATAGAAATGTTGTAACCGGAAAGCGCCACAAGATGCGTGGTACCCGAAAGTGCCATTTGCTTTTTGAATTCCTTCGTGAAGCCCGCTTGCGAACCGAGAGTGATCCCTCCTAAAAGCGCCGCTTCTTCCGCCGGCAATGTTCTTTGAAATTGACTAAGCAGGCTGGTTTTAAGATCTATTAATTTTTCTCTAAGCCAAAAACCTTTATGCCTGGCAACAACTTTGATTTTTGGGAACGCAGCCGTTGGCATGTCGGCAATGGATCGAGGCGACTCGATTATTCCCTCAATCTGCAGCAAATCGCCGTAGTGAAAACCGGAAAGCGGTGACGCAAGTACACGAATGTCCCCTGCGAATGGGGGCTTGAGCACAATCTCCAGGCTTTGATATTTTTCAAAAATTTTCGGCTCATCCAAGATGGTCCCCGAAAAAAAGAGTTTCTGATCGAATACGATGTGTTCCTCTGCCGCCCTTACGTTGAAATAAAGATAGTAGTAGAAAACTCCAAAGACGAATATGGCGCTCAAAACAATGAGCAGCGCGAGGACACAGCGCGGCTTTTGCGAATACAATGCAAAAGCCGCGCCACAAGCCAAGACTATTGCAAACGCAAAAAATATATTCCACCCGGAACTCGCTACAAGGACTCCGAAAAGAAAGGCCAACGCCGCGCCAAACACGATATCCGCAGGCGCAAAAGTCTCCGGCATTCAAGCAAGGATAGCAAGAGCAGATAAGAAAAAAATAAAGTCGCGAACTGGATCCCGGGCCCCTCCATAGGCGCCCGTCCTCCGCAGTAGCTCTGCTACGGAGGATGGAGGCAGGCAAGTCCAGGATGACAAAACGAGTGGCTTATGGGTTAAGGAGATAGATCCCGGATAATTGCGGAGCCTGTCCTCGCGCAGGCAAGGACAATTTCCGGGACGACGAGCCCTATAGGGCTTGTCGGCTGCTATTTTTGCGCCACTCCTTGATCTTTTTGTGATCGCCGGAAAGCAGTACTTTTGGCACAGCCAGCTTCTTCTTGCCCACAACAAAAACTTCTGGACGGGTGAAGGTCGGAAACGATCCTTTCACCTCTTCCAATGATTCTTCTTTGCCCAAAAAACCGGGGAGATATCTGCTTACGGATTCCATTAATACCAGGGCTGGCAGTTCTCCTCCGCTTAAGATGAAATCTCCTATCGAAAGACTCTCGTCCGCTATATGCTCCGCCACGCGCTCATCCACGCCTTCATAACGGCCGCAAATGAGAATGAGTTGATCGTATTTTGATAATCTCTTTGCGGTTTTCGAATCAAGTTTATGTCCCCGGGTCGAGAACAATATTATTCTTGTCTTCCTGCGGCTTACGAGCTTACGAGCTTTCGAGCTTACGAGCTTACGTACCGCCTTGTATATCGGTTCAAATTTGAGCACCATCCCCGGTCCACCGCCGAACGGACGGTCATCGACTTTCTCACGCCTGTCGGAAGTAAAATCGCGGAGGTTATGGATTTTTACGTCAATAACTTTTTCCATCCTCGCGCGCTTAACAAGCGACTCGTTGAGATATGAATCGAATATCTTCGGAAAGATCGTGACGATGTCGAAACGCATAAAATTAGCTTTCGGTTTCCAGGTTTTAGCTTTTAACCAATCCAGCTTCCTGATAGAAATTATATTCCAATATTCTCAAGAATTTGAGAGTCTTATTTTCTCTACAAACTAACAGCTGACGCCTTAAAGCTATTTTTGGTCCTGATCGTTCTTCTTATTCAACGACTCGCTGATCGCCTTCCGCAGGTCGTCGATGTTGACAGTCACTTTAGGGTGAACCTGCGGCTGACGGGGAGGCTGCTTGAGACGTTCGTCAAGGCTCTGAAACGGCCGTCCTGAGCCAGCCGCGGCAGTCTTGTCTAAACCTCGGCGAAGCGGGCTTTCGGGAGGCCTCGCGCTCTGCGGCTCTTGCGGCGCAGTTTGAGAAACCTCTTTGAGAACCATCTCCGCGGCGGGGAGCCGGTTAGACTTCGAAGCAATTGGTTCCTGAGACTGTTTTTGCTCCGTTCGCCACTCCGGCAACTTGTCCTCCGGCACCCTCCGCGGTCCCACTGGCTTCCGCTCTGGCGGCGGATTCCGCAGCATGTCCCGCGGAGACCTTTCGCCCCGGCGCACGATCTTTTCTTGAATGATCGCTTCGCTCGTCCCCTGCCACTCGCTCGCAATCTTGTTATCAACGATCTTTCGGGGCGTACCGTAATGCTCGCGTGAATTCTGAATGATGACATCGCGATAGGAGATAAGCGGTGACTTCTCCGGAGGCAAGGTCGCGGCCGAAAAAGGCCGGGAAGCCATGCCATCGATCATAAGCTTCGCGTACACATTGTGCTTCGCGAGATTTACGAGATCGTTCTGAAGAAACTCGGGCATAAACTCTTTCTCCAGAAATTCACCGTCTGCCGCGCCGATGCGAAAAACTATGATAGTACCCACGTTTCCGAACACCGCATCGCGGACCTTCGTATTATTGTCGTTTGAGACGAGCTGCCCGATATATTGGTGCGCGAGGATCAAGCTCAAGCGGTATTTTCTCGCTTCAGATAATATGCTCGCGAACGAATCGGTGGCGAAATTCTGGAACTCGTCCACGTAAAGGAAAAAATCCTTTCGCTTCGTTTCGTCCGTATCAACGCGGGCCATGGCGGCGAGCTGCAGCCGCGTGATGATCATGGCGCCGAGGAGCGCCGAGTTGTCCTCGCCAATCTTTCCCTTGGACAGGTTCGCGATGAAAATCTTTCCGCGATCCATGATCTCTCGCATATTGATCGTCGAATGCGCCTGGCCCAGAATATTTCGGATCAGGGGATTCGAAACAAACTGACCGACCTTGTTCTGGATGGCGGCGACGGCCTCGGTCTCGAAGCGCTGGCTGTACCGCGAGAACTCGTTCACCCAAAACGCCTTCACGACCGGATCCTTAAGGTTGTCAACGATCTTCTTCCGATAATCCGGCTCGGAGAGCATTCGCATGATGCCTAAGAGCGTCGAACCCGGAAGCTCGAGAAGAGCGAGAAGCGTGTTGTTTAAAATGTAGGCCATCCGCGCCGACCACATGTCAACGAATATTTTCTTGAACACCCCCATGAGGCCGGAGGCCACAAGATGCCGGAATTCGGTGCCCACCTGCTCCATCGGATTGAAGGCAATTGGATACTCCATATCGGCGGGGTTGAAATAGACAACGTCGTCAAGGCGCTCTTCGGGAATGAACTCGATGATCCGTTCGGCAAATTCCCCGTGCGGATCGATCACGCCCACGCCATGGCCGGCGCGGATGTCAGCGATCACCATATTCTCAAGGAGTGTGGTTTTTCCCACGCCCGTTTTCCCGACCGTATAGACGTGCCGCCGCCGGTCATCCATCTTGATCCCGAACTTTATTTTTTTGTTCCGAAAATTAGCGAAGCCGATCGGAGTGATGTCGCTGTTGTTATTTGGCATGTTTCCCGTAATTGGTAACTAGCAATTGGTAATTAGAAATTGCTATTTGCTATTTGCTATTTACTTATTCTGCTATGGGCAGCTGGGCGGGCGGACCGCCTTTGCGCGATTCCACTTTCTCGAGATACGTCGACTCGACGCCAAGGATCGGGAAGTGGTAGATGGTCGCGAGTTCCTCGATGTTTAAGATCGACTTGCGATGGTCAAAAATCAAATCACGATAGCGTTCATAGAGAAGACGCCTGCGCCAGTTAAGCCTCATTTCCTTAAAGAGGCCGTGCACCGACGCGGACATTGTGAGTTTATTTGGCCGGAACAAATTTAAATTTTGCGTGCTGAATTGCCGGAAGTATCCCTGAAGCGCTGCCACATTATCCCTTACGAATCCGCCTCGTTCGTCGATGTAGAGAAATCTGATCGTGGTCTGAAAGCCAAGTTTCGCGATCTTTCGTTCAATGCCTTCCGCCACCTCTTTCTGGCCGGGCGTGAGCATCAACAATCTGAAATTGATCTGCTCTTTTTTCTTCTCTTTCGCTTCCATCGAAGGATGTTCGAAGAGCGCCCGGAGCATTTCGCCGAAGCTCACTCCCAGTCCCGGAAGCCACGGGGTCTTCTCCTTTTTCTCGGTGATGCCGAGCAATTGATTCACCGTTTCCTCCCCTTTCTTTTTCCATTCGTCACCAATGGGGCGCGCGAGGATCTGGATCCACATTTGCTCTTCGCCTTTGAGCTTGGAGATCGACTCTAAAAGGCTCGCAATCGAATCCACGCGCCGCTCCTCGACGGCCTCCTCGAACATCGGGTAGGTCCGGACCGGGTAGCAATCCGGTTTTTTTAAGATCTGCTCGTTGCCGTAAAGCTGGAATTTTTCGTTCGGCAGTATTTTCGGCATTTGCTTCACGTAATCATCGACCTCAGTGATCTCCGCCTCAGGGTACTGGCCATAAATGGCGGACTCCATGAGGTTGCGGAACTGCCTTGGGAGGCGGAGATAAAAATGAGATTCTCCCGCTCTGCCCACGATCTCGAACGACATCCAGTATTCCACGATGCCTTCCCAGTATTTCTCGAAGAATCGCAGGCCGTATGTATACGGCGCGTGCGCGGCGGCGAAGATCTGCTCCATGGACTTCGGCGTTTTCATGATGTTCTTCGGCACCTTGATCTCGAGAAGCATCCATTTGATGGCAGTGATGAACTTGAATTGGATATAAAGCATCCAGAAATCCCAGAAAATGAAGAATGTGATAAGCGGAAGCATAAACCACCATACTCTGCTCCATACGTCATAGATGGCCGAAAAAACGCCAACCAGAATTGGCGGTACTCCGAGAGGAAAGAAAAATTGAGCCATTGCTTCAATTATACTTTTTTAAACGAACGAAGGAAGCTGATATCGTAAATAGTAATTAGCAATTAGTAATTAGTAATTCGTAATTGCCAATTACAAATTGCCAACTACCCAACAATTACGATTCCCGCACGCGGTACCTCCCGTCAGAGAGACGTTCGAAGAAACTTTTATTCTGCAAGTTGATAATAATGGTGTTCGGTTTGAAAAGCCGCTGTTTCTTCACGCGTTCCACGACGTCATTCGCATTGAGCGGCCCCTCACGCTTCAGCACCTTTTGGATCACCTCGCGAGCGATGCCCGGTTCGTACCCCTGTTCCTTGAGGGCATACATTCCCCGCCCGACGAGTACGAAGCGTTCATCCTTTATCAGTTCGTTATGGACCGTAGGCGCGAGCGCGACCTGAGGAGTCAATTTCGCTTCATTGATCGCGTCGGCGATGGAAGAGAAGTGAAGCGGTTCTGCTTTTTTCTTAAGCACCAAGTAAGCGCGGTCGCGCGTCGTGAGCGGCCGAATTTCCGGCCAGGCGCGAAGGCCAATATCACCGTACGCGTTCGCGTGGATCTTCTTCGAAATGCCGAGATAATGATTTGCCTGAGGCTCGGCGACATGCTTCTTTTTTATAAATTCCTTGAGATGCGCCTTATACGTTCCGGAAAGCACTTTTTCCTTCTGCGCGTCCAAGTAACCAATCCAGCCGTCGATGAAATTCGTCGCGGCGCGGAGGTCATTCTTTGAAACAAAATAAAAGGGCCGAAAATTCTCGTCTCCGGGATGAGAGAAAAATTCGCGCGTCGCTTCGAGAAGAAGCGCCAGATGATTTTCGGTAATCCCCTCGTTCGCGCGCGAGAGTTTCTCCAAAAGAACGTCTCGCTTCATCACGCCACCCACGTCCTCAAGGATCTTTTTACCGCTCCGCAGGATCTGCATGCTTTGCGCGTTCTTTTCTATGGTTTTCTCCAAGATATCAAGAGCGGAACGTTCAATTTGCCGGACGCGCTCCCTCGTGACATGCAATCGGTCTCCGATGGCCGCCAAGGTCTCCATTTTGCCTGATTTAACAATGCCAAAACGCCCCTCAACCACCTCTTTCTGGCGCGGGGTAAGACTCGTAAACAAAGACTGAAATATCTTGTTTATTGAGGACATATGATTAGCATTAATGATATTATAGCTTATTATAATCCCATCGTCAACCGTTTGTCAAGGGTAAGATAGTTATTAAGTTATTTGGTTATTTGGTTATTGTTGGACCCTTAATAACTGAATAACTTAATAACCCGATTAACTTTTCCTATTTTTCGGGCTGATCAAAATGAGTCCCGGACTTGCGATGAAAATGGAGGAATATATGCCCGTGGTCACTCCGACGAGAAGCGTGAGCACGAAGTATTGAAGATTCGCCGGGCCCGTGAAATAGAGTGCGAGAAGCACCAAGATGAGCGTGAGCGACGTGTTCACCGACCGCGCGAGCGTCTGGTTGACGCTGGCATTCACGACCGTTCCGAATTGCTCTTTGCCGCGGTTCAAGGTGAGATTCTCGCGGATGCGGTCGAATACCACGATCGTATCGTGCACGGAAAATCCCATGACGACCAAAAGCGCCACAACAAAGTTGCTGTCGATCTCCACCTTCAAGTAGTGGCCGAGCACCGCCAATAGTCCCGCGGGAATTGCCACGTCATGGAAGAGAGTGAAGAGGGTGATCCAACCATATTTCCAGGAGCTCACCGGCCGCGACGCCTTGCGGAATGCGAAAGCGATATAGAGAGAAATCCCAAGAATGACGAGTCCCACGCCGATCAATGCATTCGTGCGAAGTTCCTTTCCGACCGAGGGACCAATCGACTGGAAACCCAATTCCTGCAAAGATGGCAATCTGTCAGACTGCTTCAAGAGATTCAAATATTTTTGGTGGTCTGTTTCGCTTACTTCACCGAGACGTGTGAGAAAGTTCTGGTTTGCGGGATCGTAATTGACTTTCGCGTCGGAGAATCCAAGATCCACAAAAACGCGTTCCACCTCGCTCACGGAGGGCGCAATACCTCCCACGACTTTGAACTGCCAGAGCGTGCCGCCCGCGAAATCAACTCCCTGCCGGAAACCGAAAAGCGCTATCGCGGCGATCGCCGCGCCGACGAGAACCCCCGAGAGCGTGAACCATGTTTTTTTGCGACCGACAATGTTCATCATGATAAATTTCTAATTTCTAAATCCAAAACAAATTCTAAGCACTAATCAGCGAAACACGGGTTTTTACGTTTAGGATTTTGGTCATTAGGATTTGTTTCGGATTTAGGATTTAGTGCTTAGGATTTGAGGCAAGTTGCGGATTACGCTTTCCCTCTCTTGAAAATACCCTGAGGAAAAGTCTTGTTGTCGTGATGGCGCTGAACAAGCTCACGGCGACACCCAGAAGGAGCGTGAGCGCGAATCCGCGGACGAAGCTAGACGTGAAGAAATAGAGGATGAACGCAGTAATAATAGTGGAGGTGTTGGAATCCCGTATCGAAGGCCAGGCGCGACGGAATCCTTCTTCGGTCGCGGAGCTCTTCGAAAGCCCCCTTTTCTTCTCCTCTTTTATTCTTTCAAAGATAAGGATGTTCGCGTCAACGGCCATGCCGATCGTAAGAATAAATCCCGCAAGGCCCGCGAGGCTGAGCGTTATGGGGATGACCTTGAAAAGGCCGAGTGTGAGAGCGATATAGATGAGGAGTGCCAAGGCGGCGAACACCCCGAAAAGTCCGTAATACATCATCATGAAGATCATCACGAGGACCGTGCCGATCGCGCCCGCAATGATTACTTTACGGAGCGAGTCCGAACCGAGGCTCGCGCTGATCGTTTGCTGATTGATCAAAGTGATCGGAGCGGGAAGCGCGCCCGCGTTGAAGCGTGCCACGAGCTGCTGCGCCGATTGGATGGTGAAATTTCCGGTGATCACCGCCTGCCCGCCCGTAATCTGCTGCTGAACGATGGGGGCCTCTATTAAACTGTTATCCAGGAAGATCGCGATGGGTTTGCCGACATCTGTTTTCGTCATTTGCGAAAAAATTTCCGCGCCAGCGCTGTTGAATGAGATCGAGACCTGCGGCACGTGCGTCGTCGGATCGAATTCAAGCTGCGCGCCAGTGATATAGCGGCCGGTGAGGTTCGTCGGAATATAAGCGGTACTGGAGCCATTCTGCTGTACGTCCCGGAAATCCAGGAGTGGCGTCTCGCCGATCTGCTTGATAGCGTCGCTGATATTGTTCACGCCCGCCAGTTCCACGATAAGCTGAGCCTGGTCACCGGATTGCGCCGTAAAGATCTGCGGCTCGGAAACGCCGAAAATATTCACGCGGCGCTCGATCACGTCGCGAAGCCCGCTCACGACGGAATCCCTGTCCTTTAGAGCGACAGCCGAAAGATCGGCCTGATAAACCAAGTGGCTTCCGCCTACAAGATCGAGCCCGAGCTTCCATGGCTGCCATTTCGCCCCGATCCATTTGGGATAGACAAAAAAACTGGCGAGGATCGCCACGAGTACGATGAGCACCAAGATAAGGCCGGGATGTCGGCGCATGAGGATTAGTTTAGCAAAAGCGACACGATGATGCAATATCGGATTTGCCTCATCGTGTCGTCCCCGCCCCCGATCAGGGTCCCTCCTCGACCGCGATCGAGGATCGAGGGCAGGCTCCGGCGGGGATCCAGGAATGACTGTCCATTCCATAAGGAATGGGCATTTTGTATTCTGGGTTCCCGACCGGAGTCGGGAATGACACAAAGTCCAATCTTCTATTTAAGCGAATTCACCTGCACCCTCGTCTTCGGGCCAAAGTAGCCGCTCGCAGGTGTAATACCGACGCTTACCTGATATTCCGCAAGGGCTTTTTGCGTGAGTACTCCGAAGTATCCGCTTGAGCCGTTTTTCGCCAGCTTCTTCGCTTCCGGACCTTTGTCCTGTGCGGTAAGAAAATTCTGGAGTGCCCGTACGTCTTCTCCCAGAAAGCCGGAATACAAATTTCTCGTGAAAGCGGGCACAGTCACAGATGTTAATGTGCTTGTTGACGGACTTGTCGAAGAGCTTGTCGAAGGGTTTGTCAAAGTGAAAGTTTGTTGCTGTCCCGCCTGAAGCATCAACTTTTGAAGCTGCGCTACAAGTGAGTTCAGTTGTGTTTGCAGCGCCTGAGTATCAAGAGATGGCGGAGGCGTTGGTGCTAGCACTGGCACTGGCACTGGCGCTGGCGCAGACCCGCCGGCTGGCGGAGGCGGAGGAGGTGACGGAGGGGGCGATCCGCCAGCCGGCGGAGCCCCGGGAATCACGGTATTTGTCGTTACCGCAGGTCCCTGCCCCAGAGAATTCATGGCGGTCACGCTAAAGGTATACGGCGTGCCATTCGTAAGGCCTGTGATGGTCGTGCTCTGGACATTATTCCCCACGCTTGTTGAACTGACATTCGGCGAACCCCTTATAATGTAGCTGGTGATGCTCCCGCCAGTGAAAGACGGTTGTGTCCAATTCACCGTCGCCTGGCCGTTGCCCGCTACGGCTGCTGCGCTCGCTGGCACCCCGGGTAATGTGAACGTTGTCGCCCAAACAGTAAGGGACGGGATGCTGTAACCATACGAGCTGATCGCCGTGATGCGATAGCCGTAGCTCACGCCCGGCGAAAGATTCGAGTCGGCGTAGCTCATAGCCGTTGAGTTTGAATTTGCAACAAGAATGTCATAACCCCCGCCTCCGTTACTTCGTTCGATCTTATAACCGGTGATTGTAGGAGAATTTGGAGCCGCGCTCCAGGTTATACTCATCGAACCGTACCCACCGGTCACTGTCACGTTCTGCGGCGGACCGGGCGGCGCAAGCGGTGCCTGCGCCTGATTTGTCGTTGCATATGCTGTTATTGCAGGGCTCGCGCCGTCGGCATTCACCGCTTTAATTCGGTAATTATAAACGGCGTTCGGGCTTAAATTGGTATTCACGTAGCTTGTTCCTCCGACATTCACGGCAATTTGCGTGAAGCCTCCACCCACGGGAGATTCGCGCTCGATCGTATAACCGGTCAATGGAGGACTCACGTAAGAAGCGCTTTGATAACTCCAACTGAGATCTATCTCGCTTGGGCTCACTGAACTTGCCGTGAAACTATTGAAGCTATAGAGAGGCACAGCGGCGCGCGCAAAATTCCCTGCCGCGACCGCGCATAATATTGCAACGGCGAGAAATAAGATTAATTTTTTCATTTTGATTCCATTACCAAGCAAGCGTCTTGAATTCCAGAAAGGTAAAAAGCGCGAGCGCGAAAATGATGAGCAGTAAAAATAATCGGTACACTTTATATCTCGGCCACGCTCTAATGCGGATTATCCTTCCGCTGTCGATATTGAAATCTTTTTTGAGCCGCTTCATGAGTTCTGGATCTTCCTCTTTCCCTGCCGTAAACGCCTTCTCCGCTCTCAATTGATATTCCCTCATGTTCCTGAAATCCTCCACCCAGTCGTCATTCACGTAGGCCTCGATGTTTAATGTGTAATAATGCTGGTCTTTGAGACGCACGTCGTGTTTTTCGCTCACGGCGAAGACCTTCTGGTCGTTCAAAAAAAGCTCGAGGAGGAAGTAGACGTCTCGGGCCAGAATATTACCCCGGCGCGCGCTCGTTATTTTATACCTTTTCGCGCCGATCGAGAATTCAGTGACGTATGTGTCTCCCGCCGGTTCTTTATCAATTCTTTCTGTCGCCTTAGTTACCCCGGGGTACACATATGCTTTTTCCTGCTCGCTCTTCATCCATATGGGAAAATAGCGCGCGCTTTGATGATAGACGTCGAGCAGGAGCCGATCGAGTCCCTGTTCCTCGGCTATCCGTCTCTTGTATTCGACTTCCCGCCGAATCGCATCGATCTCGGGCTCTTTTTTCGAACTGTTCCACATGGAATTATTATAGCACCTTGCCCAATCATTTTGTTGCCGCCCCAAGCTTGCCTGCTTCCATCCCCCCTAGTAGGGCTGCTGCGGAGGACGGGCGCCGAAGTTCGAGCGGAGGAGGGTCCGGAGATCCACGCAGCGCCTTCCGCCTCGGATGGTTAGTCCTTCTCGGATGGTGCGATATTGATTGCAAGCCAATTTTCAATTTCTGAAAGAAACTTATCTTTGTCCGCCGTTCCTTCCGTATCTGCGACTCTCTTTGCCAAATTCACCAGATAATCTTCAGTATCTTGTTCTTCTCCCCGAAGCCACAGGTTATTGATATACAAAAAAGTAAGCAGTGTTGCCGTAGCGACCCTTTTATTCCCGTTCTTAAACGCATGGTTCTTTATAAGGCCGTAATAGAGCATCGCTGCTTTCTTTATGAATGTCGGGTATAGATCACTGCCGCCGAATCCTTGGCGAGGATTATTGAGGGCGGACTCCAAAAGAGCCCTTTCGTGCTCGTGAAATTTAGTTATAGGCTCCTTCGCCGAATCAAAAATTGCCACCGCTATCGGGTGGCACATTTTTTCCATCAGTTCGAAATCGATGTAGTTTACCTGATCAGGTTCTGTCATATTCAGCGAGACGCTCGAACACACGACGGTATTCTTTTACCGCCTTCTGAGCTCCCGCCACGGCTTTTGCTTCCAACGCCTTCCGCCGCTTTTTTGCCGAGGATTCCTTACGGCCAATAAGTAAAATTTTTTTGAGCAGTTTCTTCATGTGACTGTATCTTAAAGGCAAAACAGCTGCTTGTCAATATTTTCGAACTACGATGATTAATGCTATATTAGTATATTCCGAACGGCATAGTTTAGAGATAAAATTTTTGTAAAAACAATCCGTCATCCACTAATTCGTGATGTCATCCCAGGCTCCGCGAGCGAGGTCGTTTTGAATCTCGGGTCGGAGCCGGAGTTTATCTTGACAAGGAAGGGCCGGGGTGACTCTAACTCAAAACAACCGCGGGGCGGCTTTCTCCTCCCGGACATGCACCTTTCGTTCAATCATTTTCTGCAGGTCCGTGACCTGCACCTTCCATTCTTTGCCGATCTTGAAAGCAGGCAGTTTGCCTTTTTGGCACCATTGCCGCACCGTCTTCGGGGTCACGCCAAAGAACTTGGCGAGTTTCTCGGCATCATAAATTGTTTGCTTGCGCCGCATCGAAGTGTGCAAACTAGAGGCACCATGGCCTTTATAAGACTATACCACTTTTGGCGGTTTTAGGATTTGGCGCAGGGTTACGAGACTTGGATCCCAACCGGAGTTTATCCCCGCGTAGGCGGGGACGGGGATAAACTCCGAAAGGGCCGGAATGGCATCATTTCTTTAATTCGTGAAAGGTACGGCGGTCGAAGTAGGCGCAATAGTCGCAGGCGGGGCCGGCTTCCGGTATTTTGTCAGCTGTTAAGCACTTGTGAAGCTTTGTGATAACTTCTTCGACCCAATCGTCTTTCCCCACGTATGGGATGACCTTAATATCGAACTCGAGCTTGGCGTCGAATGCTGCTTTGTCGGTATTGCCGTTGCAGTAGACGAAATAGCCGGTGTCTGAAACCTTGAATCCGTTCTTGCGAAAGAGCCACTGATATACTTCTATCTGCCGCTTGTAGCCTTCTTGCCACTCGGCATCGATGTTTACTTCCCCGTTTTTTGAGGTTGCTTTGTAGTCAACGATGTGAAGCTCGCCCTTGGGGTTCACCCAGACATCGTCTACGCCTCCGCGAATCGTGAGGTTTGTCGGCTTATGGAAATATCTTATGCCGCGCCGCATTGAATCGCGCCAGGCTTCGAGCTCCTCGTGCGGATACGGCACGGCATCAATCCCATATTTTTTCATCAGAGGGTGCGCGGTCCCCTTCACCCGGTGTCCGTCGAATTCTTTTTTGAGCAGGGTATCTACGGCGGCATTAAGGCTGAAAGGAAATCCCGGCGGGCGCGCGGTGCCGAGGCGCTTGTCAAGATAGAAACAGCGCGGGCACTCCACGAAGAGGTCTATGCCCGAGCGACTCACGACGAAGGGCTCCGGCGACTTCGGGTCGAAAATACTTCTTCCTGTTTTTTGGGGACCGTAAAATTTGGACATTTAAACAGAATAGGTGAATTATCGCTTATTTTTGAGACAAAATCAAAACCGCAATGGACTGTAATCTCCGCTGGAGTTTACCCCCGATCCCCGATCAGGGTCCCTCCTCGACCGCAATCGAGGATCGAGGACAGGCCGCGATCGAGGGCGGGGACGACAATACGGGGGTTCCGATATTTACATCTTGAAGCCAATATCTTTCTTCGGCGCCTCGGCCTCCGTCACGTTCCCGAACTGCGCCTCGTAATTTTTGAGGTTGTCGCTTAAGGCCCGCACGAGGCGCTTCAGGTGGCCTGGACTCATAATGACGCGCGAGGCCATAACGCCCGAAGGCGGTAAGACATTGAAGAAATCTATCCAGAACTCTTCCTTCGTGTGGCCGATCTGCGCGAGGTTCGAATAGCGGCCCTTGAGGTCCTCGTCAAGCGCTTTTATTTGAATTTGTTGGTCTGCCATGAAATATTTTTTTCTTATTTAGCGTTTCGGCCTTTAGGGAATATTGAAATATTCGAAGTGCTTTATTTCGTTCCTGATCTTCGCGCTGCGGAATGAGATGGAATTTCGGGGCTAATTAAATAATGGCATAGTTATAGTTAATGGTATCCTGTCAAGTAATAGGCTTGGGCCACGCATATTACGCTAAACTTTTTAGAGCAATCCTCTCTTGATCTTTTCCCGGACATCCTCGAGGTACGTATTGAAGAAAAAGAGGTTATGGAACGTGAGAAGCGCACCGCCCGTGATCTCCTTCGCGCGCACGAGGTGCGCGATGTAATCCCTTCGGTATCCTTGGCAGACAAGGCACTCGCAGGAAGTGTCAATTGGGTTTTTGTCTCTGAGTAATTTGATTTTGTTAAAATCAACCCTGCCTTTGCTCGTGAACGCTATCCCCCGCCGCGCGTAGTGCGTGGGCACAGTGCAATCGAAAAGGTCCACACCGCACGTGAGGATAGGCTCAATGTCCTCTAGATGCCCGATACCCAAGAGATGCCTGGGTTTTTTCTGGTCAAGATGCGGCACAACCCAATCCAAGATCCTTTTCGAACCCGTTTTAGATTCGCCCAAGTCGCCGCCGATACCGTAGCCGTCGAAGCCCAAAGAACTTATGAACTTTGCGGAATCCACCCTGAGGTCCTTGAAGCGCGAGCCCTGCACGATGCCAAAAAGGGCTTGCTTTGACTTTCTTGCCGCAATACATTTCTTCGCCCAATCGTGCGTGAGCTCAAGCGATCTCTTGGCGTACTCGTGCGTAATAAAAGGCGGTGTGCACTCGTCGAAGGCGAAGATGATGTCGGCGCCGAGCTTTTCTTGGATTGCAATCGATTCTTTCGGCCCGAGGAAAAGCTCTGCGCCCGTAAGCGGTGACTTAAAGTGGACGCCGTCGCGCGTGATCCGGAGCGACTTCGGCTGAGCGCCCTCGTGAATCAGGCGGTCAATCTTGCCGGGAAAAAATTTGAGCACCTTCCCGAGACCAAAATCGCGGCCGAACCCCAAGCTAAACACCTGGAATCCGCCGGAGTCCGTCATCGTGGGGCGCGGCCAACTCATAAATTTATTGATACCGCCTGCTTTTTTGACAACTCCTTCGCCGGGCATCAAGTGGAGATGGTAGGTGTTCGAGATAAGAATCTGCGTTTTGGTTTTCAATACCTCATCGCTCCGCATCCCTTTTATGGAGGCGAGAGTCGCAACCGGGACCAAGCATGGCGTTTCCACTTCCCCATGCGAGGTCTTCAAGATGCCGAGCCGCGCCCGGCTCTTTTTTGAACTCTTTATGATAGAAAAGTCGATCATTTTTGATGGCCTTGATCCATGTTTCAATTATTTTAGAACTTTTCTCAGATATTCTCCCGTAAAGCTCTCTCTTTTGCGCACGATTTCCTCCGGCGTCCCCACAGCCACGACGTGACCACCTTTCTCTCCTCCCTCGGGTCCGAGATCTATGACCCAGTCGGCGGTTTTGATAACATCAAGGTTGTGCTCGATCACGACCACGGTATTGCCACGATCAACCAATCTCTGCAAAACACTGAGAAGCTGGTCCACATCCGCGAAGTGAAGCCCCGTTGTTGGCTCATCCAGAAGATAGAGCGTACGATGCGTGTCGCGCTTCCCGAGTTCAGCCGAAAGCTTGACCCGCTGCGCCTCGCCGCCCGAAAGCGTTGTCGCCGATTGTCCTAGCTCTAAATATCCTAAACCGACCTCTTCGAGAATTGTGAGCCTGTCGTGGAGCCAGGGAATGTCCTCAAAAAAATTAACAGCCTCTTCGATAGTCATCTGCAATATGTCGTAAATGTTCTTGGCCTTATATTCAACTTCCAACGTTTCCCGATCGAAGCGTTTCCCTTTGCACACCTCACACGTGACATATACTGTCGGCAGGAAATGCATTTCAATCGCGATCGTACCGTGTCCCGCGCAGTTCTCACAGCGCCCGCCGGGCACGTTGAAGCTGAAACGGCCGGGTTTGTAGCCGCGCACGCGGGCGTCTTCCGTTCCGGCAAAAAGATCGCGGACGAACGTCCAGGCGCCTACGTAGGTCGCGGGATTCGAACGCGGCGTGCGGCCGATCGGAGATTGGTCGACATTGATAACCCGATTGATATGTTCGAGGCCCAGGATGGCCTTATTCGCTCCGGCCTTATAGCTTGCGCCGTAAAATTTATCCGCGAGATTTTTGTAGAGCACGTCGTAGATGAGGCTCGATTTGCCAGATCCCGAAACGCCAGTCACCGCCGTGAAACGCTTCAGAGGAATATCGACGTCGATGTTTTTAAGGTTGTTCGCGGAAGCACCCTTGATCTTCAAAAATTCCTGCTTGCCCGCCGTAGCCTTCCCGGCCTTCGTAGCCGAAGCTACTTCGGCGGAGTGGGCGGCGAAGGCGGGATTGCCCCCGCCCGATATCCTCACCGTTCTCCGCCTCTTCGGCACTTCGATGAATTTTTTACCGCGAAGGTATTCAAGCGTCGGGGAATTTTTCGATTTGTCCTTAAAAATCTCTGGAATAGTCCCGTGCACCACAATTTTCCCTCCGTGCACGCCGGCGCCGGGGCCGATGTCCACGAGATAATCCGACTCGCGGATCGTTTCTTCGTCATGCTCGACCACGATGATCGTATTCCCGAGATCGCGCAGGTCATGAAGCGTTTTAATAAGCTTGGCGTTGTCGCGCTGATGAAGACCGATGGTCGGTTCATCTAAGATGTAGAGAGTGCCAACGAGCCGCGAGCCGATCTGCGACGCAAGGCGTATCCGCTGGGACTCGCCGCCGGAGAGCGAGCCCGCCTTGCGGTCGAGCGTGAGATAATCCAGCCCCACGTCGATCATGAATTTCAGCCTGCTTTTTATCTCACGGAGGGGCGCTTCACCCACAATTCGCAAGTTTTGAGATTTGAGATCCAAGTTTTGAAATAATTTATAGGCCTCGTCAACCGAGAGCGCCGCAACCGTTGCGATGTTTTTTCCGTTCACGAGAACATTCAAACTTTCTTCCTTGAGGCGTTTCCCCAAGCACGCGGGGCAGATCTTTTCGGACCACAGGTCTTCCGTTCCAAGCCCGTGACAAGTGGGACACGCCCCATAAGGACTGTTGAACGAGAAAAGCCGCGGTTCGATCTCGGGAAAAGAAAACCCGTCGTTCGGGCACGTGAACTTCGCTGAAAGCGAGGTATCTTTATCGGTGATGATCGTCACAACATCGTTCCCGTATTTCAACCCTGATTCAATGGCTTCCGAGAGGCGCAAGCGGTTATCCTTCGCGCTTGCGGCGCCCGCGCCTTTGCCCGAAAAGTTCAATCCCGTGGGGAGCCGGTCGACCACAAGCTCGATCGTATGAGCTTTGTAGCGGCTGAGTTCGATCCTGTTCCTCAAGGATTGATATTTTCCGTCGATGCGAACTTCTGAAAATCCGGCGTTCAAAAAATCATAGAGCATCTGGTAATATTCCCCTTTTCTGCCGCGCACGACGGGCGCGAGTATAACCATATTTTTCCCTCCGCCAGCTGGCGGATTATTTTCGTTATAAATATTAACCGCGACGTCGACAATCTCTTCTGTCGTGAGCTTTTTGATCTCCTTGCCGCAACGCGGGCAGTAGGGCTTTCCCGCGCGCGCAAAAAGCACGCGGAGATAATCGTATATCTCGGTGATGGTCGCGACCGTAGACCGCGGATTTCCCGAATGGCTTTTCTGATCGATCGAAATGGCGGGCGACAGACCTTCAATTTCATCCACATCCGGCTTGTCGAGCCGCCCCAAAAACTGCCGCGCGTAGGCGGACAGCGATTCTATGTAGCGCCGCTGGCCTTCGGCGAAGATCGTGTCAAACGCCAAGCTTGATTTTCCCGATCCCGAAAGACCCGTGAAGACGATCATCTTATCCCGCGGCAATTCGAGATTGATGTTCTTCAGATTATGCTCCCTGGCGCCTTTAATTATGATTTTGTCTCTCATTGTTGCGCTCCCCTGCCTGCCGGCAGGCAGGCTTTATGATTATTTTATCTCGCATTTTTTGTTGATACGTAATGTTAATGTCATCCTGGACTTGCTTGCCCGCCGACTTGTCCGCCGAAGATTTATCGTAGGCGGAAGCTTTAGCGAAGGAGGGGTCCAGGATCCATGCTCCTAGAAAATAATTCGAATCGTATCGCATGGATTCCGGCTTTCGCTGGAATGACGAAACACGGAAACGACCCCTGTTCCCAGACTACAGGGGGTATCAAGAAGAATTTTATATTTCCCCTGATTTAAAGTCAATCGTGTGATACGGATTGGTGAGCAGTACTGGAGGGAAATCTCTATGACGCGGAAAAGCATCCTCGCCGCAAAACGCGGGGAATTGCAGAAAGAGCTCGAGGCATGGGTGGCCGATCCCAAAACGGGAGTCGGGCTTGCGAGGGACGAGATCGTGGTCGTCGAGATCGGGATCAAGCGGCAATCGGCGCCGCGGGTCAAGGTTTCTGCGATACAGAAGTGGCACGAAGAGATCGGAACGGAGATACCGAAGCATGTCTGGAAAAAACTTCTTGCGGTGCCGTGGGGATATGGCCGGAGAACGATGTTCCAGGCATTCCGCGACAACAACAATCAGCCGATGTCCGTGGCCGCCATGGCAGAGATAACTAGGACAACAAGCTACTTCTTAAGTTCGGACCGCGAGGCAACGAACAGATCCCTCAAGGCGCACGGTATCCCTTTGAGGCTTAAATCGCTGCAGCATGGTTTCCCGCACGACACAAAACTATACCAGCTTGTTCTGGTACGCGATCTCTCTCCGCGACCGCCGGCACAAAAACCCTCTTAAACATTCATTCTCCCGATCGGCCTGGCGCACGTGCAACACCGTGCGCCTTTTTTATTCCACCTCAACAACCTTGAATCGCTCATTCTAATGTTCTCAAGAATTTGAGAATGAACAATCCACGGTCGGTTAGCTTGTGACGTACACGTGCGCCCTCATATCGCTTCATAAGAAGGCCGGCGATCGCAAGTCGCCGAATATGTTCAGACGCAGTTTTGAAGTTGATCCGCAATTCCCCTGCAATTTCCGCAACCGAAAGCTCGGGGCACCGTTCCAAAAGATCCAGAATTTCAATCCGTCTATGGTTGGCGTAGCCCTTCACAATCCTTTCGAGGCGGTAGAAATTTTTATCTCTTTTTGCCACGAAGTAATTATCGCCGCGGCAGGTTCAAATATTTCTAAAATCACATTCCAATATTCTCAAGAATTTGAGAATGTTTATTTCCTTGTTAATTTGCCTCTGACACCGTCCATGCTTCTATCTTCAATCTTTCTTCGTCGCCTCCGCTTCCACTTTGCTCCCGCCAGAGCGCGGCATAAAGCCCTTTCCTTCCGAGGAGGAACTTATGCGTCCCTTCTTCCACAATCTTGCCTTTCTCGAGCACGTAGATCCTGTCCGCGTGCGCGATGGTCGAGAGCCGGTGCGCCACCATCACTGTGATGAGGTTCGGGCGGGATATCGCTATCTCACGGATGGTTTCTGTAATTGATTTTTCGGTGATCGAATCAAGGCTCGACGTCGCTTCGTCGAAAATGATGAGTTCGGGGTTCCGCAAAAGCGCCCGCGCGATCGCAAGCCGCTGGCGTTCGCCGCCGGATATTTTGATGCCGCCTTCCCCGATCTTCGTGTCAAGCCCTTTACCGCCTCGTTCGGCGATGGCCGTGACCGAGGCGCTCCGCAATGCCTCCCAACAGTCTTCGTCGGTTGCCGAAGAGTTCACGAAAAGAAGATTCTCGCGGATGGTCCCGGAGAAAAGCTGGGTCTCCTGCGACACATAACCGATGCGCCTCCGGAGCGCATCGAAGTCAGCTTTACCCCCGTCGGTACCGTTCAGAAAAATCGTTCCTTTCGTGGGACGGTACAAACCCACGAGTAATTTCACTAGCGTCGTTTTTCCCGATCCCGAATAGCCCACGAACGCGACTTTTTCCCCGTTTTTGATCTCGAGGTTCATGTGCTTCAAGGCCGGCATGCCTCCTTCCTGATATTCAAATCCAACATTCTTGAACCTGATCGACTTTAGAGATTGAATGACCACGGGATGATCAGGTTTTTCTTCCGGCTTGATGTTCAAGATACTCTCAAGCATCTCCATGCTTCCTCTTGCTTCCTGATATTGCGAAGCGACGGTGCCGATATCACCCAAGGGGTTGAAGATCGCGAACGAATAGAAAAGAAGGCTGAAAAATTGTCCAAGCGTTATGCTTCCTCGGAAAATCAACCAGAGCATGGTGAACATGACTATCGAACGCATGGCATTCACTAGCGTCCCTTGGGTGAAGCTCAGCTTCCTGATGAGGCGTATCTTCGAGAGTTCGAGCGAAAGAACCTTTTCGTTCACCGCATTAAGGCGATCTGTTTCCTGCGTCTCAAGCCCCAAGCTCTTGACGAGTTCGACGTTCCGCAGAGTTTCCGTAGTAGAGCCGGCGAGGTTCGCCGACTCGACAACTATGTTCTTCTGCGCCGCTTTGATGCGCCGTCCGATCGTGAACATGACCGCTCCCATGATCGGAATGATGAGGAAATAAAGGAGGCCGATCAGCCAGTGCACGAAGAAGGCATACGTAAGCACGAAAACGATGCCCACGAGCGAGACGAAGACGATATCGATAAAACTTAAAATAAGGGCCTGGCTGTCAAGCCGCGCTTTCTGTAGTTTTTGGAGGAGCTCCCCGGATCGCTGATCTTCGAAAATCGCGTATGGCAGTGAAAACGAATGCGCAACGCTATGGGCATAAAGCTTGGTTCCGACGCGCTGCGTGATCACATTTTCATAATACCCCTGAAAGTTCTTCGCAACGCGCGAAACGAATGCCGCGCCGACGGAGGCGAGGAGAAGCAGGATGACGCCGCGCAAGAAATCGGAGTGCGACAGCTCGCGCACTTTCGTCGCGTAATTATCGATGATAAGGCGGAAAATCTGCGGATCAAGGAGCGAAAAAACCTGGTTCACCGTCGCAAGAAGGAGCGTCAGCAACAATATTTTCTTGTACTGCCTGAGATATCCGAAAAGCAGGCTCATGTTTTTTCTCCGCTTTCCGGATGCAGATTTTTTATCATCGTGACCTCATTGCCTTTTTCATTGAAATCGACCGAGTCGAAATACGTGTGGGCAAGAAATATCCCCCTGCCCGCCGTTTTCAAAATGTTTTCCGAATCTGCCGGATCCGGCAGATTGCGCCAATCGAACCCCGCGCCTTCGTCCTTCACAATGATCCTTATCACTTCTTTCGTGACTTCAAGACGAACCGTCACGTATTTCTCCGGCTGGTCCGATTCGCGAAGCTCCTTCCTCTCTTCGAGGATCCGTTCCGTGGAGACATTCTCCCCTTGAAGTCCAAGATTACCGTGGACGATGGCATTGATCAATACTTCGCGGAAGGCAAGGCATATCGTGTCTACGTCGTCTTCATTCAAGCTGGTGTCTTTGTGAAGCCGTTCCCTTAAAGCGCTTTCGCCTTTATCGATAGATTCTATATCGTTCGGCAGAGGCGGCCACGCGTTCCCTTCGAACGACCTCGCCTCTTCCGAGGCAAGTTTTTTTTTCTCTGATTTAGGAGCTTCTTCCATCGCAATGGGGTTATTTTAGCACGAAATCATGAGTTTCGCATCCGCATGGACGATAACGCCGATGAATCTATTTGCCCACTTTTTTATTTAACTCCTTTATTTCATCACGCAGGAGCGCCGCGAGTTCAAAGTTCAACTGCTTCGCGGCTTCTCGCATCTCACGTTCCTTATCCGCGATCAGTTTTTGAAGCGCGGTCTTCGATCTCGGCACCGGCTTCATTTCAAGTTTCAGCACTTCATCTATGTCCGGCAAAATATCGGAAATCTTCCTGATGATGGTCTTTGGAGTGATGCCATGCTTTTTATTGTGTTCGATCTGCACCGCGCGCCGCCGCTCGGTTTCCGCGACCGCGCGCTTCAGGGAACCGGTGATCCGATCGGCATAAAGCACCACTTCGCCGTTCACATTCCGGGACGCGCGGCCAATGGTCTGAATAAGCGATGTTTCGCTCCGCAAGAAGCCTTCTTTGTCCGCGTCGAGAATCGCGACAAGCGAGACTTCCGGCAAATCAAGCCCTTCGCGCAGGAGGTTTACGCCCACAAGCACATCGAATCCGCCCTTACTCGCTGATCCTTTTCGCAAATGCGTGAGGATCCGAATGCGGTCGAGCGTCTTCACGTCGCTGTGCAAATATGTCACCTTGATCTTTTTCTCCTCGAGATACGCGGAAAGATCCTCCGCCATCCGTTTCGTGAGCGTCGTCACGAGTACTCTTTCTTTTTTTCCGCCGGCTCGGGGATTCACGCGCTCTTCGATCCGCGGCAAAAGATCATCAATCTGCCCGCGCGCGGGACGGATCGTGATCTTCGGATCGACAAGCCCAGTGGGACGGATAATTTGCTCCACGATCTGCCCCTGCCCCGAGTGCTTCGAAGGGTCGCTCTTTCCCCGCTCATAAGGCCCGGGCGTAGCCGACGTGTAGATCGTCTGCCCCACGCGCGATTCAAATTCCTTGAATGTGAGCGGCCGGTTGTCTATGGCCGACGGCAGGCGGAAGCCGTATTCCACGAGCGTCTTTTTTCGTGACGCATCGCCCGTATGCATCCCTTGGATCTGCGGCACCGTGTTGTGCGATTCGTCGATGATCGTAAGAAAATCCGGCTTGCCGCCCGGGGTACGAGGGAAATAGTCTAGGAGCGTGTCCGGAGGATCGCCCTCGGCCCGGTTCGAAAGATGGCGCGAATAGTTCTCAATGCCGTGGCAATAGCCGACCTCCCGCATCATGGCAATGTCGAATTTCGTCCGCCGCTCAAGGCGTTCGGCTTCGAGAAATTTCTTTTCTTTCTCAAAATATTTGAGGCGCTCCTTGAGTTCTTCCTGGATCGCCGCTATCGCCCGCTCGCGCTCCGGCGCCTCCGTAACAAAGTGTTTCGCGGGCGCGATGAAGATCTCGGGAATGGTGGGCGTCCGCCCCGGCCGGAAACCAGTGACCGGATCCACTTCGTAAATCTTCTCGATAATTTTTCTGTCGCCCGCCCCGAGCGGAGTCGAGGGGTCTTTAAGCTCGAAATTATAAATAACCTCGCGGTCCGGCGGCATCACTTCCCAATTATCGCCCCGCAAACGGTATGTCCCCCTCTTGAGATCGGCCGTTGTCCTTTTGAACTGTAACTGAATAAGTTTCCGCGCGAAACCCTTGCGATCGATCTTATCTCCGACTTCAAAATGAAATATGTTCTCCGCATAGGCTTCGGGCGCACCAAGGCCATAGATACACGACACCGAAGCGACCACTATGACGTCGCGCCGCGTAAGAAGCGCCATCGTCGCCGCGTGGCGCAGCTTGTCGATCTCGTCGTTGATCATCGCCTCTTTGTCTATGTAGGTATCGCTTGAAGGGATGTACGCCTCCGGCTGATAATAGTCGTAGTAAGAAACAAAGTAATTCACCGAGTTCTTGGGAAAAAGTTCACGGAACTCGTTCGTAAGCTGCGCGGCAAGCGTTTTGTTGTGAGCGATGACGAGCGTCGGTTTTTGCAATCCGGCGATCACATTTGCGACCGTAAAGGTCTTGCCGCTCCCCGTGACGCCCAAAAGCGTCTGATCCCGGAACCCTTTTTTGAGACCCGAAAGCAGCGATGTGATCGCTTGTGGTTGGTCTCCTGCCGGTTTGTTTTCCGATTCCAATGTGAATCCTGGCATAGTAATGGCAAGCGCCCCTTCAGCCAAAGCCATGGGGGGGTATATCAACAAGGCTATTTTACATTAAAAAATTAGTAAGGTCAAAGAAAAAGGCGCGCGATGACGCATCGCGCGCCCGAAATTGTTTCCGGTCTAACCGGCATTCGCAGTTTCCGCCCCTGCCGCAAGTAATTCGGCTCCCCACACCGGAATTCGGTATCCGTTCTCGATGGCAGAGTCGCATGCGTTGAGCAATGCCCCGAACTTGCTCTTTTCACCCCAAGCAAGATTGAGCAATTCATCGGCCATTTCATTTGCGGAGACACCGCTTGCAGCAAGCAGGACTTCAACGCTGAGCATGATGCGAAAGTCATCGGTTTTGCTCTGGAAATTCTCCAGCGCGGTAAACCACTCCTCCCACAATTGCTTCAGACTCTGCTCAATGACCATCTCTTCGCACCCCTTCATTCTAGAACCGGGTTCGGGTGCGAAACTGAAATATCTGCAGAAGCGGTCGATCCTCGCTCGGTCCCGATCCGCTGATCCACTGGATTTCGTAACTTCCGGCTCGGCCATCGTTCGTTCTCCCTTCAGATCGTCTTCGAACCAGTACTGATAATAAATAAATAAAGAAAACTTGTCAAGATTTCCTGATGAACAGGCGCACAAACGCATCGCTTTTATAAAAAGCCGCGAGCGGGCATTTCTTTTTCAGGTGGTCGTGAGCACGCGCCGGGCAATATTTCCTTCCGTAATCTATCAAAAGATACGTGATGTTGAACCAGTCCTCCTTGGGAACGATCTCCATTAGGTCGCGCTCTATCTTCACGGGATCGCTGTGCTTTGTGAGTCCCAGCCACTTTGAAAGCCGCTTCACGTGAGTATCGACGGCAATCCCCTCCACTATTCCATAGGCATTCCCCAGAATCACATTCGCGCTTTTCCTGCCCACTCCAGGGACCGTTACCATCTCCGCCATCGTCTTCGGAAGTTTCCCTCGAAACTTTTCTTTCACCGTTTTCGCCGCCGCCAGGATATTCCTAGTTTTACTGCGGAAAAACCCGCACTGATGGATGTCTTTTTCGAACTCCCGCACGGTCCGTGGACTCCGAGATGCCTTCACGTAGTCATCAAGCGTCCTGTATTTTTTGAAGAGCTTTGCCGTGACTTCGTTCACTTTTTTGTCCGTGCATTGCGCCGAAAGCTCGACCGCCACCAAAAGCTGCCAATTATTCGAATAATTGAGTGCGATCTTTGGATCAGGGAAAAGTTTTTTGAGGATTTTCGTGATCTGGAACACCCGCTTCTTAAGAGCCGGCACATCCGTTCGTGAAGATATATTCCGCATGAAGGTACATATAGATCTTATTATTTTTTCGGACCTTTCTCAAATATTGACTTCCTTCCTTAATCAACTAGAATTTCATGGTCAGGAAACAGCCTCCGAAACTGAGCCCTGACAACGGGGTCGGCTTGCGGGGTCACCGTCCGAGCCGACCCTTCTTTATTTCCGATCTCAGCTATCTTCAGGATAATGTCAGGATAATGCCGAAAATACTTCCACAAAAATTCTTCGATCAACCGACGCTTGCAGCCGCAAAGAGCCTGCTTGGAAAATATTTAGTGCGACGCTATCGCGGCAACCCTTCTCCGGATAAAGCTACGAAGGGCAAGGACATCGCACTCATGATCACCGAGGTCGAGGCTTACGATGGGCCGCACGATACGGCCTCGCACGCAAGCAGGGGCGAGACGCCGCGGACGAAAATCATGTTCGGCGAGGCCGGGAGATTTTATGTCTATTTCACCTATGGCATGCACTGGATGCTGAACGTGGTCACGGGAGCGAAGGGATACCCCGCGGCAATTTTACTACGCGGTGGAATGGTAAAAATGAGACATGGAACATGGAAGGAGGTTAGAGGCCCAGCGCGGCTTACGAAATATCTAAAAATTGATAAAAAGCTTGATGGAAATTTAGCCGACCGGCGAACCGGCCTCTGGTTCGAAGACCGCGGAAAGATAATAAAACCATCGCGTATCGTGAGAGGAAAACGGATCGGCGTGAAGTACGCCGGAAAGATCTGGGCGAATAAGCTCTATAATTTCCAAATCAAAAAGGAAACGCGTTAGCAGGTGCAGTAAGAAATCTATAATACCTATTACTTGGACCGGAGACAATTCCGCAATTCTGGCGTAGTTGTCCAACCGCATTCTCCGCTCGCCTGTCGTTCGCAGCGAGCTGTTTTGTAGCAACTATACTGCGGCAGGAAAATGCAATTCGTGACTACATCTTGATCGGAGCAAACTTCCTTACTGCAACCAGTCGCTCTGCACTGCGAAGCTTGCGCCGCTCTAGCCCCGAAACGGACCGGAATTCTCAGCTCGCCGTCATTCTGTGGAAGCCCGGATGGATTATCTTTTTTAAGGATAAGTGTGCCCGCGGCAAACTTTGGAGCCGTGAAAGTGATAGTCGCAGTAAATGGAACCGCAGCAGTCGCCATCCAATCCGATTGCGCCTGCGCCTGCCCGGATCCCAAAACGGTCCCGTTGCCGTCGAGCACCTCGACCGGAAACACTGCCTCAAAGAACCATCCGCCACCAGTCACCGTTCCCTGAACGATGAGCGGAGAAGAAACTTTGTCGTTCGGATGCGGCGAAAAAATTGATACTTTGCCGTCTGGAGAAATAACCGGCTGAAGAGAAACGGGCGAAGGATTCAATGGCACCGTGGGACTTTTGGCTGGCTGGACGAAGATCAAGATTCCCAAAAGGATAAAAATAATGACGGCAAGAACGATGACGAGTTTTTTCATGTTATTTAATGGCGCCTTCCCGCCGTAATATCATTATCTTCTTTTTTCTTCCCGAGGCGAATCCCCCTGTGTCGCCGTCCGAACGGACCACGCGATGGCAGGGCACCTGCGGATCTCTGTTCTTGTTCATGATATTGCCAACGGCGCGATAAGCATGCGGACTCCCCGCCCGCCGCGCGACTTCTTTGTACGTCATCATCTTCCCTTTAGGAATCCGGCTTACCATGCGCAGCACTTTTTCTTTGAAACTTTTTTTCATATCGGTGTTTTAAAAATTCATTTCTTTGCCTGGGTCCAGAATGACCAATCTTCCGCCCGCCTTCGCAAGTTCGGCCTCGGGGATTTTATAAATGGAACCTGGCACTTGTTTAAAATACCCGTCGTGTACGGGAAAACAAACTTTCGGATTCACTTTTTTCATATAATCGACGACTTCTTGAAGCTTTGACCACGGCGCTGTGGCGGGCAGCGCCAGAATCTCGACCGGCTTCCCTGGATTATAAAACGCGTCGCCCGGATAGAAAAAACGTCCGGCAATAAAATAGCCGGTGTTCGCGACCGGAGGCAGAGTGGGATAAATCACCGCATGTTCTTTGCCAAATCCTTCTATAAGAACGTTTTTGAAGGTCGTCTTTCGGCCATCTTCCAAAAGCTCATATTTAATCCCTTGTTTCCGAAGTGCCGCGCCGACGCCTCTATTGGTCAAGATTTTCGCGCCGGGATTTTTCGTGAGCACCGCCTTGAGTGATGCAAGATCGAGATGGTCCTGATGCTCGTGGGTGATGAGAACGAGATCTATGCCCGATACTTGGTTCTGCGCTGCGCTCAAATTGCCGGGGTCGAAAAGGATCGTGAGGCCACTCTCCTCGATTAAAAAACAAGAGTGTCCGAATTTCGTGACCCTCATATACTGTTAAAGGCACGATCGAGCAGGTCCTTTTTTCTTGCAATCTTAAAAATATAAATCATCTCGAGAATGCCGAGAGTGTTCACGATGAGAAGCACGACAAACCATGTCTTGTCGCGGAGATTCGCGGCCTTCCAAAGCGCCACGCCTTTCCACGGCAAGGTCCAGAGCACAAGAAGCAGGATGAGAAATGAATTTTGAGAAAAGAAAGATGTCATATTTCTTTTAAATTATAATCCATAGATCGGGCGCAATCAACCCCATCTCGAGATCAAGCGCCGATGCAGCTATTGAGCGCGGCAACTTCGCTGTTGTATTGGGTGATCTTCGCTTTGATGTCGTTCAAGAGTGCATTGTATTCCGCGGCCACATCGTTATACGCTCTCACTTTCGCGTTATATTCCCGACCAGGCGGCGTGTTATCGATGTCTGCCTTGCGCGCGGCAAGATCTTGCTGCATTGCCTGCAGCTCACTTTGCCCGCTCTCGATCATGGCCTTCAGCGCCGCGTCCGGCTGCGGACAAGCGGAGGCAGGTGTGCCAAAAACCTGGACCGCGATCCAGACGGAATCTCCCTCAAACATTCCCTGGCCCACCGCAACGCCGATTTCCCGATAACGGGAATTTAGAATATTCGCGCGATGGCCGGGGCTCCCCATCCACGCTTCCACCAGCTTCTCGTCGCTCCCGAAATTTCCAAGAGCTATATTTTCTCCGAGTGCGAGGTAATCGTATCCCACACTTTCTGCAATCGTGATCGCGCTCGAGCTCGCGGGAGAAACGTGGGCGAAATATTGGCCTTTGAACATATCTTCGAGGCGGAGCTTGGCAATAACGTCCAGTTGGCTATTCTCTTTGAGCGGCGGCAGACCGCTGTTTCCTCTTTCGGTATTCGTCCAATTAATGGTCCCGCTAAGAGTAAGCTGATCTTTAGAAGCGCCGGCTGGCGGAGCAGGCGCGCCTTTCTTTACGGGCGCGCGGAGTGGCTCGGGTGCCGAAAATTGCTGCGTAATTTTTTGGAGGGCAAAATGCTCCGCGGAAGTCTCTAGGGACGATATTCGGGACGAGAATAGCGGATAAATATATTTGTAGCTGAAAAACCCCGCGACAGCGATCAACGCTATCGCGATCAATATCCTTTGAGCGCGATTGCGATATGGATCAGCCTTTTCTGGTTCGCTCATGAGTAATCACAAAATACCGTCTCGTTTTTATTCAGCGCTTCAAAAAAATAGTGTGCAGTCCTATTTCCGCGCCGCGGTACTTGAAACGGATATTAATTCAACGGTGAACTTGAGTACGGCGTTCGGCGGAATTATTCCACCGCCCGTACCGGCCGCACCGTAGCCAAGTTCCGGAGGAATCACGAGTTCGCGCTTCCCGCCAACTTTCATGCCAAGCACTCCCAAATCCCAACCCTTGATCACCCCTCCCGTGCCGAGCGTGAACTGGAATGGCTGCTTGTGGTCGTAGGAACTGTCGAATTTCGTGCCATCGGTCAAGGTTCCCACGTAATTCACGGTCACGAGTTCGCCGTTCTTCGCTTCCTCTCCGGTTCCCACGACCACGTCCGTCCTTTTAAGCTCTGCCATAATTGCGTTTTGTTGTTTTTGCGCCGCTTGTTGCTCCGCAACCGCGGACTTTTGCGCCTCGTCGTCGATCCTGCGGTTGTAGATAACGCCGCCGCCGATGAGCGCGATCGCGATGAGCATGAAAACGATGATTCGTGCTGTATTTTTCATATGATCATTTTATTTCGGAACCAATTTTCGCATTTCCCGCGACGGTAAGGATCACGGGGTTTCCTTCTTCGTCATGCGCCGCTAGGATCATGCCATTAGATTCTAATCCCATAAGCTTCCTCGGTTCAAGGTTCGCGACGATCACGATCTGCTTACCGACAAGGTCTCCCGGAGCATAGACTTTCCCGATTCCCGCGATGATTTGGCGTTTTTCTTCTCCCAGATCAACGCTCAACTTTATAAGTTTCTCGGATCCTTCGACCCGTTCGGCCGCGCCCACCTTGCCAACGCGAAGTTCGATATTTTTAAAATCGTTGATGGATATCATCCGAAGAAGCATAGCAAATTATCAGGATAAATTAAATAGCTTCCGCACCGACGGAAGCTATTTATCGGGAAAATGCCCTAATCAATTATTTTCTCCGCCCTTTCCGTCGCCCTTTCCGTGAAGCCTTATCCGGAGTTGCTGCAATTGCTGCAGCATCCCCTGCAGCCTTCCTCTCATGTCGTTGATTGAAGATTCATTATTATTTCCCTTTTTATCATCGCCTCTGCCATTGCCACGGTCTTCATCGTCCGAATCTTCATGATGCGGCCTTGGAACGACGATGCTGTAATTGCGGAGAATCCTTCCGTTCACTGTGAGCGGATGGCTCGGATCTACCGTGCCATTCACGCCGACTTCGTCGCCAACTCTGATCTGACTGAGATCAATACTTCCGAAGTGCCTGCCTTCACGGAAGAAAAAATCAGTGCTTGAAGGATTGAATACATTCACCGTCCATGTCGTTCCCCACACGATTCCCGTGAAGGAATTCCCTGAAACGCTCTGCACTACCATTCCGTGCGCCGTGAATTTACCATTCGGGTTAATGGATAATTCCGGCTTCTTGAAGAACGGGTGTGTCGAAGTGGTTGAGGGCGGAACAGGCTGAGCCACCGTTCCCGAGCAGGTTGAGGTCGCGAGGCTTGATGAGGCGTCAGTGATCGAGATCGAAGACGTATATGTACCAGGCGCATATGTCGAGGTAACGACGCTTGATGTGCTACCGCCGATATTCGTGCCAGACCAAAGATAGGCAAATGGAGCCGTGCCACTTGAGGCCGTTGCTGTCCATTGAATGCTGTTGCCGGCCACGGCACCGTTACAAGAAGCCGTAAGCCCGGTACTCGCAGCACCGGCGAATGAGGCTAGTGCCAAAACAATTCCTCCCGCCATAGCGAGACCGATTACTAGCTTATTTTTATTCATGTTTTTATTTTCTTGATTTGTGCTTGATTTATATAATCGAATACGACCTTTTGCTCTTTGTGTTATATACGAGGGACGCTTCGTTTGTGTTACATTGGCAACATGCCTAATCGTCTTCCAGCTCGGTGTTTACGTTCACTCTAAAATGACTCGCGGAAGTGATTGTTGAACTATCCACATTCAAGGTATTTCCATCGCTGCTCGTCGAGGTAGTAGTGCCTGCTTTTCCGGAAGAGCGGCTTTCAAAATTCAGATTCGAATTAAAGCGCTTTCCCTTACCGCCTTCATCGCCTTTTTCGCCTTTTCCGTCACGCTGATTTCGAATGCGGAAACGATTGGTCGAGGTTGCGTCCAGTGTTGACGTCGCATTAGGGTCGCCGCCATCATTTTCATCTCCGCTGCCTTCCTCCTCACCGCACTTTCTCTCGAAGCGCCGCAAGGCTTCGGAGTGGATGGAAAATTCCCGCCGGATCACGGAAGACGACGCAGCGATCGTCGAACGCAATTTGCCGCAAAAATCATCCAATCTCTCATCCTTAAGATCGCTCTCTTCGGCATCTTTTACGGAATTATCGATTTCCTCGTGAAGATCCTTCGCAAGCGAAGATATGAGTTTGCTTCGATCGATTTTCTTACTACTCCTTTTATTGCTGCCGTCTATTGTATCCCTGTTATTTATCTTTTCCGTACTACTCGCACTGCTTGTACTACTCATACTGCTTGTACTGCTTGCACTGCTTGCATTGCCTGCACCACTTGCGGTGCTTGTAGTAGTTACCAGGTTATTCGCGTCTTCTTGCTCCAAATTTACGATCTCTTCGGTACGCCGCGCCGCGAGCCTCATCCTCAGTTGCGGTTTGTTCTCGGGCTTTACGAATACAAGTTGCACGCTTTCGTTGAGACGCTTCAGAGAATAAAGGGGGTTGTCGGCCGGGACATTCTGCGTATCAGCGTACACCGAGGCGCCCAGAGTGACCGCAACAAAAACCGCAAGAGCAACCCCGATCTTATATGCGGAAACAAAAGGCGATGCGGAACGATCATGAACATGATAGTGCGCGTCAAAGATTGCCAAAAACCTCATTCTGGTATTTTTTATGAATTCCCGGCGCGGCGAGATAAGCTTTCTCATGGCCCGGGGCAGTTTTTCTTTTTTGAATATATTAAATTCCATCTTTAAATTCTTTTCTTATTTTTCCTTTAATCCTGAGCACCGCGACGCGGAGTGATCCTTCTGATTTCCCGAGCATTGCGGCGATCTCCGTGTACGGGACTTCCGCAACGTAGCGAAGTTCGAAAAGTTCTCTCTCGTCGCCACTCAGTGTCTTCAGAAAATCTTTGAGTTTTTCATATCGGAACTTGTCATCGATATTCGGCGCTCCGGCATCGATCATCATGCCTTCCACCGCATCCTCCGTGAAGCTCGAAAATGGCGTTGCCTTCTTCTCGCGGTAGAAATCGATGAGCATGTGCCGCGTGACAGCCCAGAACCATACTGTGAATCTTCCTCTCTCCTCATCGAAGCCGTCTATTTTCTCGATGAGTTTTATGAATAACTCCTGAGTGAGATCCTCCGCCACCTCTTTACTGCTGGTTCGCGTAAAGATGAACCCGTATACCTTCGGAGCGAGTTCATCGTAAATCGCCGCGGCCGCTTTTCTATCGCCTTTTTTCATCCGGCGGACCAGCTTATTCAAATCTCCGTCTGGGTTATTCAATTTCATAAATTAATACGAATAGCGTTAAGAAACGTTACATAAGCTCCTATTCTTGATCTTCTTACTCCTGAAATCCCTCGAGGTGAATGAGGGCCATCCTGATCGCCTGCTTGGTATATTCTTTCCTAGTGAGCCTGCCCTTAGTTAGAATACCTATCGCGCCTTCTTCTTCGCCGATCTTCGGATTTGTCGTAAGGCCCGCCCGATTGATCGCCTCGCTCATATCTAACCCCCCGCCGAGCATCGAGTCAATAATCGCCCTGTCTCGAAACTCCCAAGCCGAAGAAAGGCCGAAGTAGAATTCTCTGCCGTCGTAGATCGCGCAGGCGCACACATCCATATGACCCGTTCTGCTCTTCGGGACACTCATAAGCCCCGATTCCAGCCCTACGCTCAAATCGCAATTTTTGAAAGCTTGCTTAGCCCGATTTATCGCACCCTCGATCGTTTCTTCGAGCGATTTCGGCTGAGCGGAAACGCCAGAGTCGGTTTCGCAAGTCTCAACTTCCGCATGAGCTAAATGCGGATAATCCCGGAGTATTTCGCGCACCGCTTCCACTTTCACATTATTTGTGGAACCTACTTTTACTCTGAGCTTGCCTTGCATTGGTTCAGTGCCGCATTTTTAGCGCGCAAAAATTCCACCCAGCAATTCTTTGAAATAGACATCTACGTCATCCAATGACGTCAGCTCCTCTTTGTTATACCAGCGATACATGTCGTTTTCGCCCGCATTAAGGACCACATTTCCTTTTACTTTCCCAGCATATGTCAAACGCACAACGTGACGGCCAGGAACTCGCAGAATATCCTGCGCCGCGAGAAGTCTCGGTTCTCCAACAATTTCCAATCCCGTTTCTTCCAGCACTTCTCGTTTCAGATTTTCGATAAGCGGCGTGCCGGGATCAATCCTGCCGCCCACGACATCCCAGCGTCCTTTGATGTCAGGATATTTCTTGAGCGACCTGCGTAGCAACAAGTATTTTCCCTCGCTGTTCTCGAGCAGTATCTTCACCCCTACCTGCAATGTAATTTCACTTCCCATGGCATTTCTTGTATTTCTTTCCGTTTCCGTCCGCCTTCGCCCAGCCTTCGCCAAGGCTTTGGCTGGCAGGCAAGGCTTCGGTGGGACTCCGCTCGATTTCCGCCCATTCAAATATTTTTCCCATGACAGTGTTTGTACTTTTTTGGGCGCCCATCTTCATATTTCGCTCCGCACGGGCAGGGGTCGTTACGGCCAATCTTATTGCGAGTAGAAAGTAGCGAGTAGCCAGTAGAAGGCGTGTTGGTTTGCTTCGTACTACTCGCTACTCGCGACTCGCTACTCGCTAATTTGAATAGATTTACGAAAACCCAGGCGTTAAAATTGTTCCAGAAATTCCTGAAAAGGCCGTGCGCCTCCTGGCGATATTCAACAAGCGGATCTTTCTGGCCGTAAGCGCGAAGTCCCACCGATTCACTAAGGGCCTCTAGATCCTCGAGATGCGTCATCCAGAGCATGTCCAAAATACCGAGAAGCTGGCGTAAACTTTGCGGATTCGCGGCGATTTCAATGCTTCGTTCTTCTAATGTTTTTCGGTAATATTCTTCGCCTCCGTCCATTTCTGGATCCCCACCTTCGCGGGGATGACGAGTAGATAGAATTCCTACCTCTATAAATACTTTTTTGAGATCGACGGAATCGCCCTCAGGTGTTCTTTGTAATAACAGATTTTCAAAATGAGACGAGGTGGCGTCATAAATGATCTTCGCAAGCGTCTCTTTGTTCATAGCGCTCAAGATCTCAAGCCGCCGCTTATAGACGGAGGAACGCTGCTTGTTCAAGACGTCATCGTATTCAAGCAGATGCTTCCGCATATCGAAGTTCGCTCCCTCCACTTTCGCCTGTGCCTCGGAAACGACTTTTGAAAGAAAACTGAATTGCAGCGGCTGGTCCTCCGGCAGACTGAACCGCTCCATGAGATTTTTGATCTTATCGCCGCCGAAGATCCGCAGGAGATCGTCTTCGAGCGAGAGGAAAAACTGCGAAGAACCTCGGTCGCCTTGACGTCCCGCACGGCCACGCAGCTGGTTATCAATGCGGCGCGCCTCGTGCCGCTCGGTTCCGATGACAAATAGCCCTCCGGCTTCGCGCACTCGCTCTGCTTCCTCGGTCCCAGGAGGATTCCCGCCAAGGATAATGTCCACACCTCTTCCGGCAACGTTCGTCGCGACCGTGATCGCGCCCGACCGTCCCGCCTGCGCGATGATCGCGCCCTCGCGTTCGTTGTTCTTGGCATTCAAGGTTTCGTGCGGAATCCCCGCCTTTTGGAGCATCACGGAAAGAAGTTCATTCTTCTCGATCGAAGCCGTGCCCAAAAGGACCGGCTGGCCTTTTTTGTGGCGCTCGCGCACCTCTTCGATCACCGCGCGGTATTTAGCAGCAAGATTTTTATAGATGAGATCGTCCAGATCTTTACGAATAAGCGGCTTGTTCGTGGGAACGCTCACCACCTCGAGTTTGTAGACTTTATGGAACTCTTCGGCAGAGGTCTGCGCTGTTCCCGTCATGCCGGAGATCTTCTTGTACATCCGGAAATAGTTCTGCACGGATATCTTGGCGTACGTCCGCGATTCTTCTTTCACGAACACGCCTTCTTTCGCTTCGATCGCCTGGTGGAGCCCCCCTTGATAGCGCCTTCCCAAAAGCATCCGGCCCGTGAATTCGTCTATGATGATCACTTCGCTATTTTTTACCACATAGTCCTTGTCGCGGTTGAAAAGCGCCTTGGCCTTCAAACTTTCCTCAAGGTAATGCACAAGGCGGATGTGCTCCGGCGCGTAAAGATTGTTCACGCCAATCACCTTCTCCACTTTTTCGATGCCTTTTTCGTTGATACTCACGTTCTTGAGCTTCTCGTCCACCGCGTAATCCTCCTCTTTCTCGAGATTCCTCACAACCCGCGCGAACGTCTTGTAATACTCGCTTGATTGCTCATCGGGCGCCGCGATGATCAAGGGCGTCCGCGATTCGTCGATCAAAATGCTGTCCACTTCGTCGATGATCGCGTAATTGTGTTCACGCTGCACGAGTTGTTCAAGGCCGTACGCCAGATTATCGCGCAGATAATCGAAGCCAAACTCGTGGTTCGTGCCATACGTTATGTCAGCAAGGTACGCTTCGCGGCGCGAGATCGGCTTCAGAAATTCCTGCTGCACGAGGAAATTCCCTGTCATTTGTTCCTCTTCGTTTATGAGCTTGTCCGTGCCTTCCGGTATTTTCCAGGCGGGGTCATAGACGAACGCAGCGTTGGGCACTAAGCACGATACCGTAAGTCCCAGCGCCTGATAAATCCGCCCCATCCAGACGGCGTCGCGCCGCGCCAGATATTCGTTCACGGTCACGATATGCACGCCCTTCCCTTCGAGCGCGTTCACGTACGCGGGAGCAACGGCGGCAAGCGTTTTACCTTCACCCGTTACCATTTCCGCCACCGCGCCTTTGTCGAGCACTAGCCCGCCAACGAGCTGAACGTCAAACGGCCGCTGGCCGAGCTTGCGCCGCGCAGCTTCGCGAACTCGCGCGAAAGCATCTGGTAAGATGTCCTCAATCGTTTCGCCTCCCGCGAGCCGTTTCTTGAATTCTTCGCTCGAGCGCTTCAAATCTTCATCAGACAACTTCTGAATATCCGCCTCGAGAGCGTTAATTTCTTCCACTTTTTCTTCGAGCGGTTTCAAAGCGTTTCCTGAAAATACTTTTTTAAGAGAATTGAACATGTATAGAGAACCCACGAAAAGTGGGTTCTAGAATTATACGACGTTTTTGAGAATACCGCTAGGTTTATTTCTTCTCCTCTTTTCCTCTTCGCGGCTTCAGAAGCAACTTATACTTTTCGATCTCGGAACGGAGCGTGTCACGCGCTCGGTCGATCGCCACCCGGGCGTCATCTGCTTCTTCTTCGGCGTGCAATACTTTCTTTTCGAGACGCACGCCCACAGATGCGCGGAAAACGTCTCCGTGCTTGTGGTGCCGCGTCGTGCGAGCAAGATCAAGCGCGATCCTTATTTCCCCTTCTGCCTCAAATCGTTTCAAAAATTTCTCTAGTGGCTGAAATTTCTGCTCTATATAAGTATTGAGGCTTGGCGTAAGATCGACATTCAAGGTTTTTATGTTGATTTTCATATTTTAAATTTTATCCTAAATTCAATCGTTCGTCATCCCCGCGGATGCGGGGATCCAAGAATGATTGTCCATTCCATTTGGACTAAGTATTTTGTCCACTGGATTCCCGCTTTCGCGGGAATGACAAAAGCATAGTAACTAGAGAATCTGCACCTCCTCCTCCAACTGCAAGCCGAACTTCTTTTTAACTTCAGTTTTCGCGAGTGAAATTAGATTCTTCACATCCACTGAACCCGCATTGAGGGCATTGACGATAAAATTCGGGTGCTTGGACGAGATCATGGCGCCGCCGAAGCTCACGCCGCGCAAGCCAGCTTCCGAGATGAGCTTCGCGGTCGAGATAACCGGGAAAGGATCTCTCTTTACCGAAAATTGGGAGCCCTTGAATTCCAGTTTCCCTTCTTCCAGGGCCTTCTTGTACCTTGTATCACTTTCCTCATGAATTTTTGATAAAGGGATGTTCTTGAAGATGCTGCCTATGTTCGGATATTCAAGCGGATGGTTTTTCTGTCTGTGCGCGACCTTTTCCTCGATTGCTCTCTGAATTTCTTTTGCATCGCCTTTTTTAAGTCGGAGAGTAGCGGACAAAATTATTTCAGAGCCGTTCTTTTTCTTAAAAATGCTATCTCGATAACTGAACTCGCATTTGTCGGCCGTCCGTTCGACAATTTTCATCGCATTCGTGTCAAAGCTTCGTACTGATCCGATCACGTCTTTTATCTCGCCGCCAAAGCAACCGGCGTTTCCGCGGACCGCACCGCCAAAAGTTCCGGGCAGTCCCCCCGCCCATTCGAGGCCGGATAAGGAATTAGCAATTGAATAACCGAGTAATTCAGTAATTGAGATGCCGGCTCCCGCCGTAACGTGCTCGCCACCTTTCTTTAAAAATTTAATATCTGGCCTCAAGACGAGCCCTTCGAAGCCGGCGTCATCTATCAAAAGATTGGTTCCGCCGCCCAAAATGAAAACGGCCAGATTTTTTGACTTTGCCACTTCTATCGCCTGCCGCACCTCGTCTTTGTTTTCCGGCGCGCAGAAAAACCGGGCCGGTCCGCCGATCTTATAACTGCTGAGCTCCGATAAAACCACGTTTTCCCTCATTTTTTTTCATACATCAGACTGCTTGCCTGTGAGGATGGGAGTGGTGACCTCTCCCGCCCATTAGCGGGATCGCGCATCTCTAATTTCGCTTCGCCGAGTCTGACTCGGCTTCGCTCAAAGAGATGCGGGGACAATTCTTCCCTGAGTGGTCGTGAGTGGTGACCTCCAATTCTGTTTGTTATGAATGAGTGCTCTCCTCACGACCACTCAGGGACCCATTAATTGTTAATGAGTGCTCTCCTCGCAGCCCGCTAAACGGGCTCGTTCAAATGAGTGCTCCCTGCCGTTAGGCAGGTCTGGCCGCTCCGCCATCATCATAGACTAAGCCGGTTAAAAATCAAAACCCCCTTGCGGGGGTAATGACCAAACAGAACTGTGTGGGATATACCTCGGTCGACGTCGTCGTCAAGGTATACTCACACCCATTCACCATCAATTATAGCAGGATAGCCGCAAAAAAGTCAAGAAAAATGACATCGCAATCAACACTTGAAATAGTCAAGTTTTATGGTTTTAGAGGGACAGGCTCGGCCGGCTTTTTGAACACGATATATTTATAGCTAAAGAAGTCCCAAAGGAACGAGGCCGCGACGCCGGCAAGCGCCCCCACGTTGGCCCAGAGATTCGGCCTTACGCTCCCCGGGCGGAGACCCACCACAAACGTCGCCATTCCCACGTTCAAGGCGAAACCGACTGTCGCAAAGACATAGAATTTCACCGTCTGGGAAACGGACCTCGTCTCTCGGGCCTTAAACGTCCAATATTTATTCCAGAAAAAACTGTTCGTTGTCCCCGCGAGGAATGAAATACCCTTTAATGCCGGGTAATACATCCCTCCTCCCGGCAGGCCGCTCAAAAGAATCTCGGCGTTCAGAACACCGACGTCGATGAAGGTATTGAGCGCCCCGACGGCCGCGAACTTCGCGAATTGATAGATGACCGGGATCTTCCTTCCGATAAGAGAGGCGACGAAAAGCGCGGCGGGCGCGAGAACAAGAAAACCAATGAAGGCGGCGATACGAAGCAAGAGGCTGGGGGCGACAACCACATTCACCAAAATCGGCTGTACGAGGAGTCCCACTCCGGCGCCGATGATCAATACGAGCTTCGAATCTTTTTTATCCATCCCCTATTCCAGTTCGTATGTAAGAGTTACGACGTCGATTATTTCCTGCGTGCCGGGTTCGATCGTCGGCGGCGCGACCGAAGGAACCGCCATGTCCTTCAAGGCCATGCCCTGGGCGTAATAACGGATGGGGATCGGCGTCTGTGCTTCCGCGATGTTCAACAATCTCCCTAATCGCGCGCTGTTTTGCGCAACCATCTCCGCTGCTTTGGCTTTCGCCTTATTGAACGCGTCAGACCGAGCTATTCCAAGAAACTTTTCATTGTTTTCAACGGTGAAATTGATTCCGCCGATCTGGTTCACTCCCAAAGGAGTAAGCCCGCCGATGATCTCCGGAACCTTTTTGAAATCGCGCATCTTCACGGTCACTGTCTGCGTTAATGTATACCCCGTGATGTAATTCCTTTGCGTGTTCTGGTCATAGCGATAATCCGGTGAAAGGTTGTACGCGGTCGTCGCGATGTCTTTGCTGTCAATGCCTTCCGATTTTACGAACTGGATCACAGCAGAAATCTTCTGATTATTGCTGTCCGCGAGGTCCTTCGGATTTTTCCCCTGCGAGAGGACCGAGAATGACGACACCGCGATGTCCGGACTCACGGTCGTTTTTCCTTCAGCAGACACCGTGATCGTGCGAATCGGCGCGAGAGAATTCCCGAATCTCTGCACCGTAGGCATCACAAAGAGAACCAAATTTACGGCAGCTGCCGCTATCAATACGTCAAGCAGGATCCAGAACCAAACTTTTGCTTTATCCATATTGTTATTATCATTGTGTCATTCTGAGCTCTGCGAAGAATCTTGCGTTTCCTCAATAGCATTGAGATCCTTCGCTTCTCTCAGGATGACAGTTTAATTATATTATTGAACTCCGCTACTTTAAGACTTGCGCCCCCGACAAGAGCGCCATCTATCTCTTTATATTGTATAAAACGTTTTATATTCACGCTAGTTACAGAACCTCCGTAAAGCACCCTACACTTCAAACCATGAACCATGAACCATGAACCTATAAACCTCGTCATCTCGGCAGCTTCTTCAGGTTTATCCGCCTTTCCGGTGCCAATGGCCCAAATGGGTTCGTAGGCAACGATCAAGCTGTTAGCTTTTAGCTTATAGCTTTTAGTGCCCGCCAAATCTTTTGTGAGTTGGCTTTTCACAAAAGATTTGACGTCGGCGATTCCTTTTTTGCGAACCGATGCCGGCTCGCCGACGCAGAGAATAACCCTAAGCCCTGCTTTGAGCGACGCGCGGACTTTTTTATTGATCATCTCGTCCGTTTCCCCGAGCCATTTCCGCCGCTCCGAATGGCCGATGATCACATACCGAACTCCCGAATTTTTGAGCATAGAAGCGGACACTTCTCCCGTGAACGGCCCTCCGCCAGCTGGCGGATCTTCCCAAAACACGTTCTGCGAACCCCACGCCACGCCCTTCGTTACTTTATGGGAAAAATCCGTGAGCCAAACGGACGGCGGACACAAAATTACATCAACGTTTTTTGTCTTCGCGGCAAATTTTGAAACGCCGCTAACGAGGGCTTCCGCTTCACGAAATGTTCCCGGATTCATTTTCCAATTTGCGACTATAATCTTTTTATTCATGTCGATTCATTTTCTCCCGCACATCTCCGAAGGCAGCCGCCTGAGGCTAGATGTGCGTGGATCCCGCACTCTCCACGATGAGAGCCTAACCACAATCACATTCGGAGATAAGCGGGATCGCGCCAACTCTAACCACTCGCCTTGCGGCTCGTGGAGAGTTGCGGGACAATTTCCGATTATGATTTTTTTGTTTTGCATAGGATTCATTTTCTCCCGCACACCTCCAAGCCATATGCGCTTATTGTAGCACGCGCGGCGGTGAGACGAATATAGAAAAGGCGCCCGTATCAATTATTGGGCGCCCGAGGTGATGTCCTCGAAATGATGTTCTGGCGAAGCGGAATCGTCATGCCCCATTCACGCTCGAAGGGTCTGCGGCTTGAGAATTCGGGTGCGCAGAAAACGGTCTCGAAAACGCATCCGCTTCCTGCTCTCTTGATAATCCTCTTCCGGTTATCGTCGACCGGCGCAATTTGGAAAAAGCTGTTCTTCCGTTTCAGGGTAAAATCGTAGCACCGGCGAGGATAAAACTCCACGCGAGGAAGGGACTGGCTGGGAAACCGTGCTGGCCAATCGTCCCTTTCGAAGTTTTCGTCTTTGAATCCCGCTCGTTTCCTGATGCTGTTCCCGCATTCATCCCAGTCCGAGTTCATGAGGCTACTAGAGCAATCTACGAAGCTTCCGAGCGCAAAGCGCGCAAGTTTCCACCTGCTTGCCCGTGGCGGATGGGGCCATATCGGTTGGCCATATCGCCTGATCTGCGCTGATGCTTCCTGCGGAAAAAGCATACAGGCCGCTAGAAAAATCAGTACCTGTTTGAAGCGCATGGCTTCCCTCCTGCTTATCATACCTGCCACTGCCGAGTATCTGCACGTATCGTATTACAAAATGGCAGAGTTAACAATAGCCGTAGCCCGCCTCGGGGCGTAGCTCGAACCTGGAAACCGATTCTCGCGCAGCTACTAGCCCACTTCGAGAAGGAGCCTGAGCTCGATACCGCGCCCGTTCGCTGATTAAGTTTTTCTTTTCAGTGTAAGCAAATTCTCCACGCCTGAAAGGTGGGAGAATTTGCGTTGCGTGCAAGCATCTTAGGTATCATCGATTAACCCCGGGACTAAGTACGGCACTAAAATCCCATAGGATCTTTAGAAGAAGCGGGTGGCGGCTCCGTGAGGGCGCGGATTGCTTCGAAGACTGCCTTAAATTGGTAGTCATATTTCTTCTCCATTTCTTCAAACTTACGAGCGAGGTCTTTGTGAGTGGCGAGGATCGCCCGCAACCGTACAAAGGTGCGCATGATAGCAATATTCACCTGGACAGCGCGCTTGCTATTGAGGACGCTTGAGAGCATTGCCACGCCCTGTTCGGTGAAGGCGTAGGGAGTAGCACGCCGCAGGCCGCCTCAACTTGAAATCACAATTTGTGATTTCAAGGCTTTGAATTCAGTAGCGGTCAACTGGAACATAAAATCCTTGGGGAAACGATTCCTATTGCGCTTCACTGCCTGCACGAGGACACGTGGTTCCACGCCATAGAGCCGCGCCAAGTCAGTGCTCAACATCACTTTCTGGTTGCGAAAGAAATAGATACGACGCTCGATAATCTCCACTAGGATTAATTGGTGGTCGGATTTCTTCACGGTGTGAATTGTGAATGATGAGGTTTTTCTTATTCTAAAGCAGCGGGACGTTCAGTCAAGATGCGACAGGGTCCCGCAGCGACTTTCCTCTACTACGCTCTCTGACCCCAGCTTAAAAAGGTGGGTGAGGTTGTCGCGCGCGCAGATTTTCTCTTCTCTATAAACAAAAAAGGCCCACGCGGACTCGGGGTTGAACCGAGCCCGTGGGACCTCGGAGAGACCATTTACGCAGTGATCTCCAGAAGCCGAGTTTCGTGAAAATGGTCAGAGTTAGGCGATGGCTTAGTCGAAAAGCGACGGAAGTTGGTCCTGAGCCGGCTCATCTTACTTCTGAACCACCTACCTCCCCTCTTGAAGAGGAAACCAAGGACCCCGCCCATCACATGCACGAGCAAGAACATCCAACCGTATATCGCGGTCTCGTCGTGTCTGGTGATGATTGAACCTGGCAAGATGCTGAGAAGCATAAAGGAGAGGGCGCTCAGGACTGTGACGATGAAAGGGATATCCCCATTTCCCAGCGGGCGTCCGGGCTCGTCGTTAGCCTCCGCGAGGAGACCAACCACTATGCCGAGACTGAAGGCAAACCGGATTCCCCAGCCCGCATCCACTCCGAGAAGATAGCCAGCCCAATGGATGATGGAAATGGAGCAGGTTGATACCAACCACCAAATCAATATTTTGCGTCCCTGCATTGTTTCCTCCGGGTGAGATTTTGGAACTCGTTCCAGACCAGAATAAATTGTGAGGATTACCGTGGATAATTATATACCTACTGGTCAATTATGTCAAGATGGCGGCGGCCACGGGGAATCTCACGCGCTCGCTCCACTCGCTTTTAAAAACCCTCGGTTTTTAACCCGTCCCTTACTTCGCTCGGGACTTTTTCCTACACGGAAGGGACATCCTGTCCCTTCCGACCCATCCCTCCGTTCGATTCCCCGTGGACTGAAAGCTCAAACAAAAATCCCCGAACAAGTCGGGAATTTTTGTTTGAGTGCCCGTAGCCCGTCTCGGGGCGTACCTCGAACTTGGAAACAAATTCTTAAAAAACTCCTGAAGCATTTCGAGAACGAGCCGGCGCCCGTAAATTGATCGACTTTCATCCACTCTACTCTCTGAACTCAGCTTGAAAAGGTGGGTGAATTTGCGTGGGAGGCCGGGTGCTTACCTCCTCGCCTAGTTTGTCAAACTTGACAGTATAATATTCATATGTTAATATAACCTCCAGTATATAAGCAGCTTCAAGCATCATCCCCTTTTTCTTCTCATTTTGTAAGACTCCGCCCGGGAGCCATGGGGGCTTCAAATCCGTGGTGATACTCGGGAACCTCCGAGTTGCTAAACAAAAGGCAACCTTGTGTGGCGCACAAGGATAGGAAGAAGGTGAAGGGATGAAGATTCTAGTGGTTGACGACCGTGTTGAAAACCTCGAATCGGCCAAAGAGACACTTGGAAAGGATCATGAAGTGGAACTCGTGAGTGACGCTGGTACGGCCTTCAGGTTATTGGCTCGACAAGGCGCTCACTACGACGTTCTCCTTACGGATCTTTTCATGCCTCTCGGGGAATTCCGTGGAGAAATGGGGCGTAATGCTCTTCCTCCGGAGTCAATCCCCGTTGGACTCGTTTTCGCCCTCTCGGCAGCAAATAAAGGGCTTCGCACCGTTATTTGCACCGATGCTAATCATCACAATGATTGGCTCTGCACGCTGCTAGATCTCGTGGGCCAGAAAATTCCCATAATGCGTGGGATGGTGGCAACGGGAGATGCGGGCGGCGGCGAAACGAACCAAGTGGTTGCCTACGTCGAAGCTCGTTACTGCTTGACTTCGTCGAACGCGAAAGACTGGCGTGAGGCGATGGAAGCTTCTGGGCTGTTCCCAGAGCTGTTTCCAGAGCAGTAACGTAGTCGGAACCTGCTGAGTCCGACGATAAATCCGATGAGGACGGCCCAGGAGAAAGGCTGGAGCCGAAACAGGGTTAGATAGCTATAGACCAGGAAAAGCTATCTGGGATGGTGACACCATCTCTTAACGTGAGCGGGGATCCCACACGAAATGAGACGAAGCTAGCCACTTCGTCGCCAATAAGGTGGGGCGAGACCGCATAGGGACCAGCCGAACTTCGACTGGTTCTTTTTTTATTTTTCTTCTCAATCGTTTGAAGGTGCCTCCTAGCTTGGGTGCGAGATTTTTGTTTCAGCAATCAAAAGGTTGTAAAGTGAGAGTATAGAAGCGCAAACTCCAGCGCAGTTTTTCTGTACTCCGCAATATTTCTATCAATCTGTCAAGTCGTGTAGCCCCACGGGGAATCGAACCCCGATTTTGGCGCTGAGAACGCCACGTCCTGACCATTAGACGATGAGGCCATAAACTAGGTTTCAGGTTTTAGGTTATAGGTTTTAGAAAAATCGGCAAGTGCTAACACCTAACACCTAAAAGCTAAAACCTAAAAGCTATTCAAAATGCTTTTATTTCCTCCACTACTTTATCAAGCTCCATCGCGTGCGAGCCCTTGACTAAAACCAAGTCCCCTCTCCGAAGTAAATCCTGTATCGGTTTCCGTGCTTCGTCCGCAGTATCGAAGGAAAGAATCTTATTTTTTTGAAGTCCCGCCGCGCGCGCGGCTTCGGAGATGAACTTCGCCCGTGGACCGACGGTCACCAATATATCCACGCATTTCCCTGCAAGCCGTCCCACGCGCTCATGCGCTTCGAGCGTGAATCTACCGATCTCAAGCATGTCACCCAAGACCGCGATCTTTCTTTTGCCGGGCAAGCCTTTGAGCGTTTCAAGCGCCATGCGCATTGAGGCCGGACTCGCATTGTACGAATCGTCAATAATATAGGAATATTTCACGCCGGAGAGGAGTTCCATCCGCGAACCCGCCGAGCGATAACTCTTCAATGCCTCCGAAATTTTAATCAGATTCGACCCGAAAATCAAACCGGTCGCGGCACCCGCGGCCGCCGCGTAAGCGTGCGGCTTGCCGAACATTCCATCAAGCCGCACGGGCACCGAATTCCCTCCGTATTCAAGCTTGAAGGAGATGCCGATGGGCCGCGCCGCTCCGCTCAAAGCGGGATCATCCTCCCATCTGTTTTCGAGCCGCGTGATCTGCACCTCGGACCCTTTTGTAAAACCGAATGTCATGACCTGCGCGCGCGTCCGCTCTTTTAGCGCCATCACGGTTCTATCATCTTGATTCAAGATCGCGAACCCAGCGGTCGGAAGATATTCGACAAGCTTTGATTTTTCCCGCGCCACTTCTTCCGGCCCCGAAAAGAATTCGACATGCACGGGAACGTCTCCTATCGCGGTCACGACGCTCACGTTCGGCCGCGCGATGCCGAGAAGGTACTTAATGTCTCCCGGGCGGTCGGCTCCGTATTCGAGCACCAAAAACTCGGGATAATCCCGCGAAACAAAAATAGTCCTCCAAAGCGAGGCAATAATGACCTTGAGCCAAAAAATTGATTTCCGCACCCGCGCCGTGTGCGGTGGCTGATCGCGGCTTATAAGCCTGAGGTCGCTCTCCTTCCAATCGCCTAGAATCGTGAGCGGCATCCCAAGGTCGTTGTTGAGGTTGCTGTGCGAGGCGCGGACCCGCCTGTCCGCCTCGAGCACCGTTTTGATCGCGAGCTTCGTCGAGGTCTTCCCCACGCTTCCCGTGACGCCCACAATCGCCGGCCGATGACGTGAGATCATAGCCTGAGCCAGCTTCTTCAATATCCACCTTAAAATTTTCACAAAATTTTCCTGCATTGATGAAATAAATTCTAAATTCCAATCTCTAAATTCTGAACAAATCCTAAATTCTAATATCAAAACGCGTTTTGGGTTTCGTATTTAGATATTAGAACTTATTTAGTATTTAGGATTTAGTGCTTTGGATTTTAGTTCTGTATCCTGTCTGGTTGTATATTATAGTAATTCAAAATGAACTGCGCGAGGTCGCGGAACGCGGGCACGACGCTCAAAGCCGCTAGTTGCGAGTTGTCGAGGCCGTTGATCTTGATCAAAATGGTGAACTTTGGATCGCTCGTGGGGCCGAAGCCGACGTAGGAGTCGATCACCTTGTCGGTATAGCCGCCGCGCGTGAAATCCGGAATAAGCGCCGTGCCGGTCTTGCCTGCGATCGAGTAACCGCCGATCTTTGCCACATCCGCCTTATCGACCGCCGATATCATCATTCCCGTGACCTGCGTGGCCGTGCTCACGCTGACCACTCTGCGGATGATCTGTGGCGAAAGCGCGGCATTGAGATATGGCCGCATCAGATTCCCGCCGTTTGCGATCGCTCCAACCGCAGTCACGAGCTCGATGGGCGTCGCCGCGACTCCTTGGCCGTACGCAGCCGTGGCAAAAGCAATATCGCGTTCCTTGGGATTCAGCCTCTTCAAATTTCCCGTAATTTCACCGGGAAGATCGATTCCCGTCTTTTCGCTGAAACCAAAACGGTGCATGTAATCGGTGAAAATGGTTCTGCCGATCTCGCGCTCCGCGAACGCCGCGCCGGTGTTGATCGAGTGCTCGATCACGTTCGTCATTGTAGCCCATCCGTAGGGACCGTGCTTAGTCAAATCATAGTTGCTGATGGTCTTGCCGTTCAAGGTAAGGCTTCCCGTATCGAAATATTTCGTCGTGGGCGTAAGCTTGCCCGAATCGATCCCCGCCGCCATCGTCAGGATCTTGAACACCGATCCCGGCTCATAAATTTGCTGCGTCGCGGGATTCAAGAAAGCGGAAAGCGAGGACGAAGCGTACTCGTTCGGGTCGAAACCCGGAGCGCTCTCCATCGCGAGGATCTTCCCCGTCCGCGGGTCCTCGACGATCACCGTTCCTCCGGTTGCCTTATAGGTACTCATCAAACCGCTCAGGACTTTTTCCGCTTCGGTTTGAATGTTGGGATCGATCGTGAGCGTGAGATCTCCTCCCGGCGCGGATCTTTGAGTGCTCGTTCCCGAGACGCCTGCGAGTTCCGCGTTATAAAACTCCTCCACTCCGTAATGGCCCGACTCCCCCGCGCTGTCCTTTGAAGGACCGGCGAATCCGAGGAGGTGGGAAGCAAGAAGCCCCAGGGGATAGAAACGGCCGGGTTCGATGCTTGCGTACACACCCTTTATAGTAAGATCTTCGACCTGCTGCGCGATCGCGGTATCAGCTTTCCGCGCCAACACCTCGTACGAATCACTTTTTTTCGAGAAGATCGCCTCGAGGTCCGTGGGAGTCCTACCCAAGACGGGCGCGAGCGCATTCGCCGCCTCGGCCGCGTCATCGATCATCTTGGGCGATGAAATTATGATCGGAAAATTTTTATTGAGGACGGCCGGAAGACGGTTCCCGTTCTTATCCGTGAAATAGATGAGGCCGCGGTTCGAGATCACGATAGATGAGGCGAGATACTGCGATTCCGCCCGCGCCAGATAGTAATCGCCCTTCTCGACCTGCAATTGATATAAATGAAAAACGACTAGCGAGAACGCCGCGCAAAGGCATCCGATCAGAATCCAGAAGCGTACGACCATGGTGAATGAATTTCCAAGTAGTCTGGTTTTTTATCTTGTATCAAGTTCTTCCCCGCCGCCAGATTTTTGAAATTATTCGAGTTCAGGAGGCTAAATATCCTCTCTTGGAGCGCCACATTCTGAGTTTGCACAGCCTGAAACTCACCGCGCATGTCCAAAAAGCCGTGGCTCAGGTTCACGGATGCGTTATAAAGGGCCACAAGCCAGAAAACGCTTGCCACGAAGCCGACGGCAAGCGCCGCCAAAACCTTATTGATGAAGCCTGAGTCTTTGTTTGGTTGGATAAAGGTCATTGGAACAGGTTTTAGTTTTTAGGTGTTAAGTGTTAGTGAACTTTATAAATCTCTAAAAGCTAACAGCTAAAAGCTCATTTTTATAGCTCGTAACTTCGCTGACCGGCTTCGAGGATTGCGCCTGATCTCCTCCAAGGACGCGGTAACCGGTTTTTTCGTTATGATTTCCAATTGTGATTCCTTCGCCATTTTTTGAAATGTGCGTTTCGCGACGCGATCTTCAAGCGAATGAAAACTTATTACGACCGCACGTCCGCCGCGCGCGAGTATCCGCGGAAGATTTCCAAGAACGATCTCCAGATTCTCGAGTTCTCGGTTCACGTAGATCCGCAGGGCCTGGAACGTTCGTGTCGCAGGATCGATCCGGCCCCGCTCATATGTTTCGGGGACCGACTCGCGGATGATCGCCGCGAGTTCCGCTGCAGTTTCGATTGGATTCTTTCTCCCGCGCTCCTTGATCCTCCTCGCGATGCGCATCGCGAACTTCTCGCCGCTCAATTCGAAGATCATCTTCGCCAATTCTTTTTCGTTGAATTCACGGAGTACCTGACGCGCCGGCTTTGCCCTGGGATCATAGGTCATAAGGAGAGGCTCGTCTCCGTGAGATTTCGGGTTGAAACTGAACCCGCGGCCGGAATCCCGGAGCTGTTCGGAAGAAAATCCCAGGTCCAATAGCAATCCGTCCGCTAGTCCCATTTTTTTCTCCTGCAAAATGTCCGGGAGATCGGCGTAGTTGCCGCAGATGCAGAACATATTTTTCTGATCCGCGAAACGCGCCCGCGCCTTTGCGACCATCGCTTCATCCAAATCGATGCCTAACACTCTTCCTGTCGGCCCGACTGCCTCGAGGATCGCCGCGGTGTGTCCCCCGCCATTCATAGTTCCGTCGATGATAAAATCTCCAAGCTTCGGATTCAAGAATTGTAATACTTCGTGTAAAAGAACGGGTGTATGGTTCATCGTAATTAGAAATTGGCAACTAGTAACTTATTCTCCAATTACTTAATTACAAATTACTAATTACTATTTGCTACTTAAATCCCCAACTCTCCCAATTTCTCGGCAATCTCATCGGAGGCGCTTTCCGTTTTTTTCTTGTACGCTTCCCACTTTTCCATATCCCAAATCTCTACGCGGTTAATGAGTCCCGCGATCACCACTTGTTTTTTTAGATCGGCGTATTTTCTTAAATAATCCGGAATGAGAATGCGGCCTTGTTTATCGAGCGTGGCGTCCATGGCGCCCGCGAGCATCAAACGCACGAATGCCCGCGAGTTCGATTGCGCCAAAGGCAGCGCGACGAGCTTCGAGGCAAGAGCTTCCCATTCCTTGCTCGCGAACACGAAAAGACAGTTATCCAATCCGCGCGTGATAATAGCGCCGGCCGCGAGCTTTTCTTTGAATTTCGCCGGAATTGCTACCCGACCTTTCGTGTCTAAATTGTGGTTGTGTTCGCCAAGTAACATATGAATTATTGAAGGTGTGGATCCCCGCCTACGCGGGGACGACAGCTAAAGCTGTCGGTTATGCACAGAAAGTGGCATTTATCCCCAGATTTATCCACAGTTCACCACTTTTGTTTAATATTACACCACCACATCACTTGGTCAAAACACTATCTTGTTCTTTCTCGGTGCTAAAAAAGTCCTTAATTTCCTATAAATAATGAAAAAAATCCTGTGAGATATACACAGGTTGTTCACTTTATTGAATTTTCGCTTACAAAACAGGATTCCCCACCGAGCAGCTGTGGCGTCGCTCGCGGAGCATCATTGAACCAACTATTTCCTGGGCACAAGAATGCGTTTCAAGAAAAATCTGCGGATCTTCTTGGGATCGTGCCGCAGCGGCGCGCGCATAATAGTGTCATTCTTCAACTGCGGACGGACTTGCGGAGAAACAAGGTCGGCGGTCAAGAAGTCCATTTTTTGCATTCTCATATATCGTATATCTTCTTCCGTTATTTTTATTTTCTCGAAACGGTCCTTTACGCGATCCAATATCTTTTTATTAATATCTCGGTTCGCCACTAGCAAATCAAATGGCCGCTTCCCTAATTTTCTTTCAAACCATCCCAGATAGTCTTCAAGTCGGTAGAAACTATCCTGCCCGCGGTGCGCGAGGAGATTCACGAACCAAATTTTCTTCGCCTTGCTTTTTTTCCACGCTTCCGTAAATCCCTTGACGTAAAGGTGCGGCAACACGCTTGTGAAGAAATTACCCGGCCCGAAAATAAGATAATCGGCGCCGAGTATCGCTTGCCGGGCTTGCGAACCTATCTTTGCTTGTGGTTCTAGATAAAGCTTCTTGATCGGCGCCTCGGCGAAGCTTAAATGCTCCGCGATTTGTCCTTCGTTCTCGAGAATCCGGCGATTCGAAAGCAGCGCGTGCAATTTGGCAAAATCATACGACACGGGGAAAACGCTGTTCTTCATGCCAAATAATTTGTGGAGATGAAGGATGGCTTCTTCTTCGCTGTCATGCTCGTCTAAAAAAGAGCGCAGGAGAAGGTTCCCGACATTCACGCCAAAAAGAGCGCCGCTGCCAAAACGATGACCGAAGGTTTCCTCGACCTTTTCGTCGAGATCAAGGTTAGCCACAAGGCACTGACGAAAATCTCCAAGTGCGACACCGCCATAATCGCGGCGCATGGCGCCCGTCGATCCCCCGTCGTCAAACGCACTCACAATAGTCGTGAGTTTTATCGGCAGCTCCTTGAGCGCCTTCGTGAACGTGGATGAGCCCACGCCACCTCCTATTAGAACCACCTTGCGTCTTTTCATTTGCTTGAAATAAGTATTTATGGGATGTACGCGTTGCAGGCGTACCCAGTGCGCGGGACTGGACGATGTTCTAACGATATTGCGAAGGATTATTTCCGTTGATTAACTATCCTGGGATTTTTTGAGTTTTTTTGCAAGTTCCCTAAGATTCTCGGGATTTGCTTTTGGTCCGCTACCAGAGGATATCCAACCCTCATATTTATCGAACCAGAATTCTTTTCCAGACAGAAATTGTTGCCACGTGCCCTTTTTAAGATTTTCTGTTCCGTGCAGAGGAACAAGTTTAATATGAGCATGATCAATGCCCGTACCTTCCATCATAAGACCGACTCGGCCGACATCATCAAAATAATTTTCTAGTACTTGCGCAACTTTTTTCGAAGCGATAATAAATCGTTGCAATACCGCGTCTGACATCTTAATCACATCGCTGCCAAAATGCTGCTTTGGGATCACACAAGTAAACCCTAAAGTATTTGGATCAATAGCAAGAAATGCCATAAATTCATCATCTTGCCAGAAAACACCAGGAGTTTGTAGTCTTCCATTTACTATTTCACAAAAGGGACATTTATCGTCTTTCGTTTTCGCTTCGTATTGCGTCATAATATTTTGATTTATAAGTTAACTATAGCAAACCAAAAATCGTGGTGCCCTTACCCGGTCTCGGAGATTTTGGCGTGAGGTTTCATGGGATTTTTTGAGGATCGGGAGCGACTCGGCGAACTGGGCCTCCCGGTCGCATCCTAATTGAAAACTACCGGAAACTCTACAGAATGAGACACGGCAGGGTATGTCTCGTGTGTAGTTTCGGGCATTTTCTTTTTCTACGCAGTAATCACCGCTGACCATCATTGTTAAAGATTAAATAAGTTTTTGGAGGTGAATTGTTGGATTCTCAACTGATCTTCTCGGGTTAGACCTGGTGCCCAAACATACTTAAGGTTCTTAAGCCTGGCAAGCTCTGGAACTATGAAGTTAAAGTTTGGGGGATTATTCCTCGGTAAATAGAGATATTCCAAATTAGTAAGCTCCCAAAATGTATCGGGTAATGGACTTTCAATCGGATTTTCGTGCAGATACAACTTCTTTAAATTTTTTAATTTTCCTATCTCGGGCGGAATACTCTTAATATCATTACCCTGCAGGCTAAGCTCCTCCAAGTTAGAAAGGTCGCCAATTTCTGGGGGAATAACAGCAATTTTTCCAAAGAGGTAAAGTCGTTTTAGGTTTTTCAGTTTCAAAATTCCAGGAGGGAATTGGGTTAAATAACCAGGCCCGATAGATCCAACGCTTAACTCTTCTAGCTCTTGCAGGTTGCTAATTTTGGAACTCACTTCAATTATCTTATTAAGACCTAGATTAAGGGATCTAAGACTAGTAAGGCTCCATAATTCCTGAGGAGCTTCTGAAATTCCATTTTGACTTAAGTCTAATGCCGTCAAATTTGTCAGACGGGCAAATTCAGGCGGCAATCTTGTTACGTCAGTACTCCCCAAACGCAGAATTGTTAAGTTGGTCAATCTGCTGATGTCCGATGGAATAACAACTTGACGTTGACCGGTTAAAGCAAGCGCGCAAACCTTCTCCGGTTCCTTGAGGGCATCTTCCAAGCGATCATATACCACGAAATTACCGCCTTGCTCGCACGGGTTCGAAGAGCCGGATATCTTCGGAAGCGAAAAGTAAAATCTACGAGCAAGGACCCCGAAAGCAAAGTAAGCGTTAATGATCGAGAATGCAACAGCCAAAAGCAAGCCGGTTATTTTAAATTTTTTTGAGGGCACAGACCCAACTGGCAACGAAGCAATCTTCCAAAAAGGCAATAGAATAGTTGCCGAGAAGTATAAAACCGCGATCAAAAACAACAGCCCGGAAAGAGCAGCCGGGGGCAAGCTTTGATTAACAAAGTTAAAATATGGAACGAGTACAACAAGAAAACCTCCCGGACTGTAAATTAACGGCAGAAAACCCAGGGCGAGCAACAGCACCAGAAAAATCTCTTTGTAACTTGCGTGATATTTTTTGTGCAAAAATATCCCCAAAACAATCGAAACAGCGGCAAAAGCGAGAGTATTGCAAAAACGATAACTAAAGGATCGCCTCCGAAACCTATCAGAACGTAGGGTCCAAGAGGAAAAAGCGGCGAAAATAACAAAACTATAGAAAAAATCGCAGCAACAAGAACTAAAATTACAGAAAAAACAAAGTAGAGCTTTCTTGACATAAAATTATTATACCAACGCTATCAATCGTACGCAATTCGCTGCCGTGAAATTTGAATTCGTAGAATTCGAATCCTGGACGCCCGTTAAAGTTCATCGCCTGATCTGCGTCGAAAAAAGTATCGAAAAATAAGAGCGACCCGGTCTCTCGAACGGGCGCTCAAGTGTGTGCGCGCACCTGGACTCGAACCAGGGACCTCTGCAATGTGAATGCAGCGCTCTAACCAACTGAGCTATGCGCGCTCTGCCACTGCTAGCCCGCCGACTTGTCCGCCAAAGGCCTGCCGACGGCGGAAGCTTCATGCGTCCGGCCTTCGTAGCCAAAGCTACTTCGGCGGAGTAGGCAAGGCGGGAGCTAAAAACCCTTAAACTCGTATTCCACTATAAATCAAAAAGGCGCGATGTTCAATCCTTCGTGCGAACCCAGGATTGATCCTGAGCATGGTCGAATGGGTCAATCCCTTCGAGTGCCTCAGGATTGATCCTGAGTATGTTCGAATGGATCAATCCCTTCGAGTGCCTCAGGATTGATCCTGAGCATGTTCGAATGGATCAATATCGCGCCTTTTCCGTCCACTACTACCCGCTACCTAACTACTTACTAATTACTAATTGCTAATTGCTAATTACTAATTACTGTATTTCCACCGTCGCTCCCGCCACTTCGAGCTTCTTTTTGATCTCCTCTGCTTCTTCCTTCTTCACACCTTCTTTCACGGTTTTCGGCGCGCCCTCAACCAGATCCTTCGCTTCTTTGAGGCCCAAAGTCGTCACTTCACGGACGGCTTTGATCACGTTCAATTTTTGACCACCTGCAGCCTTAAGCACCACGTTAAACGCGGTCTTCTCCTCCGCGACGGCCGCCGCTGCGTCTGTCCCTCCGCCTGCGGCTACAGGAGCGCTTGCCTTGATGCCGAATTTTTCTTCGAGGGCCTTCACGAGCAGAGCGAGCTCGACGACCGTAAGCGATTCTATTTTTGAAATCAAATCGTTGTGTTTTTCCATAGGATTAGCTTTTAGCTTATAGGTTTTAGCTTTTAGTTATTTTTTTACCTTCTAAAACCTAACAGCTAACACCTAAAAGCTAGTTTATACGACCTTTTATTTCATTTGCTTTGATTTCTGATCAAGAAGATACAGGAAGGAACGCACGGGCGCGGCAAGCATCCCGAGAAGCTGCGCGAGCAACACTTCGCGCGGCGGGAGCTTCCCGATAAACACTATCTCGGAGGGCTCAATGAACTTCTTGTTTTTGATGTCATAACCGCCCAAGATGTGCTTTACCCACATGTCCTTGGCCCCGCCTTCCAGGACCTCAATGGAGGCAAAAAGCTTATAGACAGGGATGCTGATTTTTTCTACATTACCCTCCGAGAATACCGTTCCTACGGAAAACTTGAACTGCTTCACGTCAAAATCAATATCAGCCTGCTTGAATAAAAGATTGAGTAATCGCTTTTTGATCACGAGAAATTTCGCGCCAACGGCCTTCAATTCTTTACGCAGATTACGGAGATCGCTCGTCGGGAGATTTGTGAAATCGGTGAATACTAAAACCCGGGACTTCGCAAGGAGCTCTTTTCCCTTCGTGAGTTCCTCTTGCTTTTGAATTTTCGTCTTCATGTGCCGATTATGTATAAATTTTCCAGTCTGTAGACGATGAAAATTTATCTACAGAATCGAGCATCCCGCCCCGGCGGGATTATTGATTTTCTAACGCTCGTACCTCGCGAAGAAAATCTAATAAAAAACGACCTTTCCAAAGGCCGATTAAAGTAATTAGCAATCAGCAAATGGTAATTGTAACTTCAAATTACCAATTACTAATTGCCAATTACTGCTTTCCCTCGGCAGGCACCTTTTAAGGACTTGGCCCGATGTAGGGGCTCACCTGTGGTCTTTGGAACGTTCGCTTAAGTTTAGACGACTCCCGCAGAGATGTCAACAGCCTCAAGAACCCATCCGCTAATGGCTTAGAAATGCGCTGGGTCTTACTATTCCCCGAAATAAAAGGCGCGTGAAGAGGTCTTCCTTCACGCGCCCGTTGGATAAATCCTTGAACACGGCCCCCACTCGTGCGATCGTAAATTACAGATAAGACCGCACTTCGCGTGGCTATCCCAGAAGTTCGAGCATCCCGCTTCGGGCTTCGCTCTCCCGAGAAATTCCTCCTCCGACGGCAACCTGAAATCCGCAGGAACGTTCTCAGGAAGCACGCCGTAGAGCGCCCTGTCGTCGTTGATTGTCCGAGGACGATCCTCGATATCGCGATGGCGGCGGGCCGCTAACTGGATCCTGACCAATTCATCGATCAGCGGGTCGCGGAGCATGTCTACAAGACCATAGTCCCAACGATACCGAGGAAGCGGTTCTTCCGGGGGAGGAGCGTCCGGATTTTCCGACCGGCGATGGCGGTAAAACAGAACACATTGCTCCATCCCATGCTCGACGAAGAAAGATCTCAGGGGCACGGGGGGAGAGTCGTCCAAGAACTCCCAGATGAGATAGTCGGTGATCCAGCAACGCTCATCAAGACGAGCGTCGCGAATCCCCCGCAAGGTCCTGCGGCGGTAGATTATCCCCGTCCAAATCGCATCCGTATTGAGTAGCGCTATTTTTTCTCTGCTGCAAGGTAATGCCACGGCGTTTCACCTCGTCAGTCAGTCTCTTTAGAATGCTGCCGTTATCCTAGCACCACCTTACTACAATTTGCAATATAAAAGTGCGCACCATCGTCTCGCGCGATAAAGAATTCGATCCTTACGAAGACACCCAGAGAAACAGTACGAATCCTACGAACGACACAATCGCCGCATACCATAAAGCGGCGGCGGAACCGATAAGCGTCCATAAAGCGCCGCCGATAAGGCCGGCGCCGAGCGAAGAAAATCCGACCGCCATATTCAAGAAACCCTGGCCGGTCGCAAGAAGTCCCGGCTCAAGCGCTTTTGCGGCAAGCATTCGTTCTATGCCGTCCGTCGCGGCGGAATAGATGCCGAGTATGATGAAAAAAATGGTGAGAAGAAAAATATGCGAAGTGAACGAAAGGCCAAGATACGCGACCGCCGAAAGAATAAATCCGAGCGCGATCACCGTACGTTCGCCTATCTTGTCCGCAAACCGTCCCAGGGGGGACCGAGGTAAGTACGAACGCGAGACTGTAGACGAAATACATAAGCGGCACATCTCCGATCGAACCTATTTCCTTGGCCTTGAGGAGGACGAGCGCGATCGGCAGCGTCCCCAAGCCGAAGACAAAGATCGAGGCCACGACAAATACGAATTTTTTGTACGTGCGGAAAATACTCCATTCCAGTTTCACTGTCCGTTTAGCGCGATCCGCGGCATCATCTCTTTTTTTCTCTTTGACAAAGAAAAAAGTTCCGATGGCGAAGAGTCCGAGAAAGAAAGCGACAAGGAACAGCTTATGATAGCTCCCGCCCAGAAACGGCAGGAGAAAAAAAGCGGCCAAGGGCCCCACGGTCGCGCCAAGCGTGTCCATCGCCCGATGGAACCCATAGGACCTCCCAAGTTCTTCCCTTGGCACGGATTCGGCGATCAAGGCATCTCGCGGCGAATCGCGAAATCCTTTACCAATCCTATCGAAGATGCGGAGCGTGAAGACTTGCCAGTAATTCCCGACTATCGTAAGGAAGAGGCGGACCGAAACCGAGATGCTGTACCCCACGATGGCTGGCGCTTTCCGCTTGCCGATCTTGTCCGAAAACCATCCGGAAAAAAGCTTGAGGACGCTCGCGATCGCGTCGGAGGCTCCTTCGATGAAGCCCACGAAAAACGCCGGCGCGCCAAGTGTAACGGTGAGAAACACGGGGATGACCGACTGGACCATCTCCGCCGAAAAATCATTGAAAAAACTGACGAGTCCGAGAAAGAAAATGTTCTTCCTCACGCCCAATATTCTGGAACCCATCTCAGGAATAGGCAGATGATTTTTTTAGAGACTAAGAATTGCGTTTAAAGCCGAAGGCAGCATGATAATGCCGTCGCTCTCGGTAAAATGCCCCTTCTTCTTTTCCATTATAATTTCCGCACCCAATTCTTTCTCGAATATCGCCCTTTGGTCCGCCGGCACGTGAGGATCGTTATCGGAAAAAATCGCGACTGCCTTGCCAATCAAACTTTTGATCTTCTTGAAATCAATCGGGGTTTCCATCCAGGGTTTCGCGATCTCTCGAGTTTCCTCTCCTTCCTCTTCTACGGTCTCTTGGGACAGCTCCATCCATGGAGCAATGAGCACGATTCCTTTTATTTTTTTCTCCGGTTGCAGGGTTTGAAGATAGCGGAGAATGGCCTGGCAGCCGATGCTATGTCCGACGATAATCGTATTTTCGTTAGGGGAAACTGTTTCGGCCATTTTCCCAACCCAAGCTTCTACCTTGGGAACGCCGGGGTCCGGCATGGCGGGAACCGTAACTTCGTAGTCCCTCGCTTCCAAAGATGATTTTAGCCATTGAAGCAATGGTTCTTTCGGACTTCCATCCCAGCGGTGAATGATATAGACCTTCATGATCTTATTTAACAACCTTGCCAAAGTTCAAGATTAAAGAAAGCCGCTTTGTGCGCCATCCCGTTAGAAGCAGATCGCGATCAGCGACCTGCCATTAATTATTAATTTCTGGCAGTGATTACTCATTGGGTTAGATTGGGAATACTGTTCAAGCGATCACGGCTTCTAACGGGACCATACAACCATTCTAGCCCAATTTTCGAGAGAATGAAAACACGCAGGGCGGCCAAAAGTCAAGTTGAAAAAACTTTATTTTTCGTGCTAAAATAAAACCATGCCCACTTCGAGAGTAATACTTGCGTTAACAACCCTTATCCTGCTTATAGCTATGGTAATATTCGGGTTGAATGCTTCGATGAATATGGACAGCCACGGCAACATGGTTTCCTGCCCATTGATGAATGGTAACGCTTCGATTTGCCGTATGAATATTGTGGAACATCTTAGCGCATGGCAATCGCTTTCTGCCGCCGTCATGCCGAATGTTATCTCACTGCTCTTAGTTTTCACCTTCCTACTTATGAGTATTTCTTCTAAAATCGGTGAAAATGATCATTATGCGGCAAAAAATTTCCTACGCAATAAAAATCAGAATTTTATTGCTTTGCTTTTTAACCCCATCCTCCTCGCGCTCGGCAGGGGCATTCTCCATACAAAAGTTTACGATTACCCTCTGAGCATTAGTTAACGCCTGGTTTGCGCTCGAAAATCAAAAATATGCGCAGATCGTAAGGCACGTGTTTTCGCTCGTCGAGCGCATAAAATAATTCTTACAAAACTATGCATCACGAAAATCCACCGGAAGAAATTCCGCAAATAGAAAAACCTCGAACATCAAAAGATTTTTTCCTGCCCACATCCATTCTCATTGCCGGTGTTCTTATAGCCGGCTCGGTAATATATACAGCTGGGAAGAAATCGGGGAATCCAGCCACCCAACCGATTACGGGCACCAATCCGCCAGCAGCAAGCGCCAATCTTGCAGAAGCGCTCAAAACCGGAGGCCGCGACGTTGTCTTGGGCGATGCGAATGCGCCGGTAACGTTCATTGAATACGGCGACTATCAATGTCCGTTCTGCGGGCGGTTCTTCACTCAGGTTGAGCCGCAGCTCAGAGATGAATACATCAAGACCGGCAAGGTGAAGATGGTCTACCGCAATTTCCAGTTCCTCGGCACGGAATCAACCAATGCTGGCGCAGCGGCAGAATGTGCCAAAGATCAAAGCAAGTTCTGGGTGTACCACGACGAACTTTATAGGGCCGAAGTGGCTGATGGCCAAGAGAATAACGGCAATCTGAACAGAAATCTGTTTATCAGTTTAGCCAAGAATGCAGGTTTCGACGTAAATGCGTTCACGAGTTGTTACGACAGCAATAAGTACGTCGATCAAGTGAAAAAAGATACGGCAGCCGCCCAAGCGATTGGCGTGAATTCCACCCCGACGAATTACGTCAACGGTCAAACGGTGATCGGTGCTCAGCCATACGCCGCATTCAAGGCGGCGATCGACGCGGCTCTTGCTACGAAATAAATATGAGAGAAGCTCCTTTAAGCATAACAATTCGCGCTCTCCGAGAAGTGTTCGGAAAATTCTCTTACCTCGCGATCGCGCTGGCTGGAGGACTTGCCGCTTTCACGTTTGCGGTGTGGTTGCCGAATTTCTCCTTGATCGCAAACACGCTTGGCAACTCGAGCGTGCCATTGGCCATAAAAGCGCAACTTCTCAGGGGGCTCTTTGAGAGCATCACGACAAACTTCAGCGTATTCGCGGCATTTTCCACAATTCTTATAGCCATCCTCTTTGGCGCGAACCTTGCCGTGATTGTTTACCTCGTAAAAAGAAGCGGGGCATTGGGGCGGGGAGAAATGGCCACTGGCGCGGGAGGCCTGATGAGCGGCATATTCGGAGTGGGCTGTGCCGCATGCGGATCGTTTGTGGCAACAAGCATTCTCTCATTAGTCGGCGCGGGAGGAGCAATAGCGCTCCTGCCGTTCAAAGGCGGTGAATTCAGCTTGCTGAGCATCATTCTTCTTGCTTCTTCAATCTACTTTGTGGCGCGAAGAATCGCGGCATCACCGGTTTGCTTGCCTCAAATAACCAAACAAAACCATGAATCCCGTTAGAGATATCGAAACTAAGTATTGTAACGGGAATAACAAATAGAAATTAAGAAAAGGTCTTATTATAAAAATATAATCAGATACGGAAACATTCATTTTTCCTATCTCTAACGGGATGAATAAAAGTATACGAATCTCAATCGCGGTCGCGTTCCTGCTCGTAGGCGGTGCTTTATATCTTTCGTTCTCGAAAAAGAACGGTGGCGCCTCGGAAGTGAATACCGTCCTTGCTGCAAAGCTTGCGGCAACACTCAGTCAGATTCCCACACAAGCAGGAAAGAACGATTTCCTGAAGCAAAGCGCGAATCTCACGAAAGACGTCGATCCGGAACTCGTTGATCTCGATTCTCAAATCATCACCTGCGGCGCGAATATCGATGGCCTTGCCGCAGGTTCCCCGAGCTATGAAGGAAGCTGCGTCGCTCCGGGAGGAGAGCTCTCAAACATAACCGGAAAGTACTTGGGAGGACAATGCTGCTCGGCTCTCATGGACACTGTCGAATATCATGAGAACCTAGAGAAGCTCCAAGTGTATAAGAGCATGCCGAATATCCCGCTTGATCCCATGCACACGCCGATTGCGCTCGCGAAACAATGGATCGATTACAACAACGCGACCAAGCTCACTCCTGCCGAGCAGGCGATCTATGATCAGGCATACGCGATCTCAAAAGAAAAGCCTTGTTGCTGCAAATGCTGGCACTACTTCGTAAACGAAGGCATTGCAAAGAAGATGATTATCGACGGAACTTTCAATGCCCAACAGATCGCCGCATACTGGGACGCGTCGGATATCTGTGGCAGTTAACACCAAAATCATGAGCAAACATTCTTACAAAAAATCGTATGCCGGATGGTGGGTCGCAGGAATCGCAATCTTACTCGTTGTAGGGCTTTTCTGGTGGGGTAATCGTTCAGCCTCGAATCAAACAAGCCGACAGCTTGCATTGAGCTGCACAACGGATATGTTTACGACGTTCCACATCCACCCGCACCTTCAAATCCTCGTGAACGGTCGGGAGCAGAGTATTCCGACAAACATCGGAATCAGTCTCACCTGCATGCACCCAATTCACACACATGACACGAGCGGCACACTTCACGTGGAGTCGCCGGAGCCGAGAGATTTCACGCTTACCGATTTCTTCGCGGTCTGGGGAAAAATGTTCAATCAGAACCAGATTCTCGAGAGCGCTATTGACAGCAATCATATAATTAAAGTGACGGTCAATGGCGCGCCAGTAGATACCTACGAGAATACCGTGCTGCGCGACAAAGATCAGATCGTCATCTCCTACGAGGGGAAAGAATAGTTGCTATGAAGTGGCTCAAAGCGTGTCTTAACTACAAGGTTCTCACAGGGATAGCAGCGGTGATTTTTCTTGCCTATCTTTTTGCGCCCCAGCTCGCCCAATACTCATGGTTGCTTCTTGTAATTGCATGTCCCATCTCGATGATAGCCATGATGGCCGGTATGCAGCACACGCAAGATAAGTCAAATTCTCCAAAACAAGTTTTTGTGTGTTCCGAATGCAGCCTTTCGTATGCTGACAAAGAATGGGCTCGAAAGTGCCAAGTGTGGTGTAGGGAACATAAGAGTTGCAACCTCGAAATCATAAAACACGCATTGCCGCAATGAACAACTCTCGAAATACTTTGTTCATCTGCCCGATGCATCCAGACGTAGTCCGGGAGAAGCCCGGAATGTGTCCTGAGTGCGGCATGAATCTCATTCCCGCCTCCGCTAAAGCTATGGCGGGCAAGATAGAAAGTGGAAAGTGGAAAGTGAAAGGCGGAAAGGCGGGACATGAAGAGCACACTTTCGACAAACATTCAGGACACTCGACAAACATCTTCAAAACAAAATTCTGGGTAAGTTTAGTCTTGAGCGTTCCCATAGTGCTCTATTCGGATATCGCCCAGAAGCTTCTAGGGTGGCAAGCTCCGGTTTTTCCCGGATCGCGTTATCTTCAATTGATTCTCGCGTCCGTCATTTTCTTTTATGGAGGGTGGGTCTTTATCGCGAGCGCCTGGCGCGAGCTTCGCGCGAAGCTTCCCGGGATGATGACCTTGATAAGCCTCGCAATAACGACGGCTTATATCTATAGCGTATATATAGTAGCGAGCGGCGGCACCGATAATCTTTTCTGGGAGCTCGCAACGCTTATCACCATCATGCTTTTGGGGCATTGGCTTGAAATGAGGGCCGTGTCCGGCGCACAAAGCGCCCTAAAGGAGTTGTCAAAACTTTTGCCTGACACTGCGGAAATCGTACGCCCGCCTCGCCGCGACAAGCAAGGGCGAGTCGAGGCTGGCGGGGACCTCACAGAAACAGTCCCTATCTCAGAAGTCCGTGAAGGCAATGTTGTGTTAGTAAGGCCGGGCGGAAAAATTCCAACGGATGGCGAGGTCGCGGAAGGAGATTCGTCAGTGGACGAATCCCTCGCGACGGGAGAATCGAAACCCGTTTCCAAGCATATCGGCAGTGCGGTGATAGCAGGCACAGCGAATGGAGACGGAACGCTAAAGATTAGAGTTACTAATATCGGCGAGAAAACGTTTCTGGCTGGCGTCATGCGCCTTGTCGCGGAAGCGCAGGCCTCCAAGTCCCGCCTGCAAATGCTTTCTGATCGGGCCGCGTATTATCTCACGATCATTGCGGTCACGGTCGGAGGCATAACTCTCGCGGGGTGGCTCGCCACGGGCGCGGGAACCTCATTCGCTATAGAGCGCCTCGTCGCCGTGCTCGTCATTGCTTGTCCTCATGCCTTGGGCCTCGCCGTTCCCCTCGTCGCTTCGATCTCCACCACGAAAGCGGCTAACAACGGATTTCTCGTGAAACAACGGCTGGCGCTTGAAGCCGCGCGCAACATTGATACGGTGCTTTTTGACAAGACGGGAACACTTACGAAGGGGGAGTACGGCGTGACGAACGTCTGGCCCTCCTCCGCTGAAGCTTCCGCCGCCGACAAGTCTTCGGCGGACAAGCCGGAGGGCAAGCCGGTGAATGAGCGGGAAGTTATCCGGCTCGCCGCCTCCGTCGACGCCTATTCGGAGCATCCTATCGCGAAAGCAATCGTCGCCCATGCCCGCGCGCAAAGCATTCCCCTTCTCGAAGTCAAAGATTTCGTCAGACTTCCCGGCAAGGGCGCGCAGGCGAAAATTGAAGGGATTACGACTATAGTGGGCGGCGCGGGAATCATAGAGGGGCTTAAATTCTCGCTCCCCTCAGAAGTTCAAAACGAGCATAAAAAGGGAAAGACTATCATCTATATTGTGCGAGACAGAACGGTCATTGGAGTTCTTGCGCTTGCCGACATAATCCGCGATGAATCGCGCCAAGCAATCAAGACCTTGAAATCCATGGATGTGCATGTCGCGATGATCACTGGAGACGCCGAGGACGTCGCAAAATGGGTGGCGGGAGAACTTGGCATTGATGAATATTTCGCTCGCGTGCTGCCCGACCAAAAATCCGAAAAAGTGAAGTTACTGCAAGGCAAAGGCAGGCGCGTCGCGATGGTTGGCGACGGAATCAATGATGCCCCCGCGCTCACGCAGGCCGATCTTGGCATCGCGATCGGTGCCGGAACGAATGTGGCTATTGAATCCGCAGGGATTATTCTTGTAAGGAATGATCCGCGCGACATCCCCAAAATAATCAACCTTTCGCGGATGACCTACGCGAAGATGCTCCAGAACCTTTTCTGGGCGACCGGATACAATGTCATCGCAATCCCCTTAGCTGCAGGAGCGCTCGCGTTCAAAGGAATTCTGCTCCAGCCCGCACTAGCGGCAGTGCTTATGTCCGCGAGCACCGTCATCGTCGCCGTGAACGCAATGCTGTTGCGTAAGAAAACATTATAAAATTAGCCCAATTTTTTGAGGATGAAAACGGAGTCTGTGATAGAATTCAGATATAAGCCTGACCAAGAAAACAAGGCACTTCGGTAAGTCTGAATCATAATGCGAACGTTATTCTATAAACTGCCTAAAAACATCGCTGAATGTTTTTGGGGATACAACTTCATATTGCATCTTCTCGCGATCGCGATCACATATGTTCTCGTGACGTCCGGATTTGATTGGTATTATTTTACGTCCACGAGAGGCACGATTCTATATTCATTTCTCTTTCCGGCAGTCATTCTCGGCGGCCTGTTGCCGGTTCTCGTGCCACTCGCCATTTTGGCTGTTGGTAAGATGCGTGGAAGCCTGAAAACCATAAACACTGCTTGGGCATTGGGCCAGGCGGCTCTTATCGGTCTACTTATTTCCTCTTTTTATAAAGCATTCACCGGAAGAGTGCAGCCGGAGCACGTTAATAGCACGGTCAATTTCCTCTCAAAAACATTTATCGGAAGGATACAGCCGACTCACATTGATGTAGCCATTGATATCAGCAGAGAATTTCGATTTGGATTTCTGCGCGGTGGAATATTTTGGGGTTGGCCTTCTTCGCATACCACTGTCGCGTTTGCGATGGCCGTAACATTGTTGATGCTATATCCCAAAAATAAGATGGCCGGATATCTTGCCTTGCTGTATGCGCTCTACGTGGGACTGGGGGTTTCAATAAGCATCCATTGGTTTTCCGAATTCATCGCTGGCGCCTTGATTGGAACCGTGATAGGGGTTGTGGCAGGCAAGAGCTTTCGGGAACGGTACTCGGTTTAATAGAATAAAAAAGAGGCGGGTGGTTTTTCCTACGCACCGCCTCAGATGAGCGTTCATCGGCTATTCATGACGCTTGAAACGATCCCGCGGACCCGCCACGGACGCAGAAACGAGACTGAACCGAGGAAGATGGAATCGGCGCCCGCGTCGATAACTTCCCTAGCATTACTTTTTGAAAGGATACCACCGCCCGCATTGAGAAGCTTTGTCAATCTCGCTTTTCGGGGTAATGTAAGTCAGATGGTACGGCTTCGCTATCATGGAAAGCATGTACCATCTCAAACAAATACCGTCGGAACGGCAGATAAAGAAGTTCCTCCGGCGTGTCGTCTTCGGGAAGAATCTGTTCTG
>Ga0209515_10000463_pt1 | contig 74747 bp, 65 predicted proteins | sample Subgroupgradi54m_FD_187454 | JGI IMG/M metagenome (GOLD analysis project Ga0209515, IMG submission 187454) | Subsurface groundwater microbial communities from S. Glens Falls, New York, USA - GMW60B uncontaminated upgradient, 5.4 m (SPAdes)... ...
CAGAAGCTTCGTGCGGCTGGCCATTGGACGTGTCCCTCCTCCTATCTCATCGCAGAGTTGGGTCCGGGATACGTCCTCTCTCTTTCTCCTCTTGAAAGTACACAACCTAGCGTACGCTACCCAACTGCCCAGTGGTTTGCCCATAGGTCACCGGTACGGTATAATCGATAAGACTTCCCGGGCTCCGCCCGAATGGGAGACAGTCAGCGTGCTTAACTGGCTTCGGCACCCTAAGGACGGAACGCCAACCGCCCCCTCTAGCATCTGGGCGAAGTGCCCCCGCTGCCGTAAGTTGGTATACCGGAAAGAGCTCGACCGAAACCTCAGAGTCTGTCCGAAGTGCAACTATCACCACCGCCTTACGGCCGTCGAACGGCTCCAGTTCACGCTCGATGAGAACAGTTTTCAGGAGCGCGATGCCACCCTCACTTCTGGCGACGTGCTCGGGTTTGAAGGTTACCCAGCGCGGTTGAGTGAAGCGCGCAAGAAAACCGGACAGCCGGAAGCCATTCTTACGGGCGAGGGCACCATCGAGGGTCGGCGTACGATCATTGGCGCGCTCGATTTCTTCTTCATGGGTGGGTCAATGGGGGCCACCGTCGGGGAGAAGGTCGCGCGCGCTGCCGAGCGCGCCCGGGACCAACGGCTCCCCCTCCTTCTCTTCTCGGCGTCCGGCGGGGCGCGGATGCAGGAAGGCGTCGTCTCGCTCATGCAGTTGGCGAAAACCAGCGCGGCAGTCCGGCGCCTCCACGAAGCCGGCGTCCCGTACCTCTCCGTCATGTGCGATCCCACCACCGGAGGGGTGACGGCGAGCTTCGCGTTCTTAGGCGATGTGATCCTCGCTGAACCGGGAGCGCTCATCGGGTTCGCTGGGCGACGAGTCATCGAACAAACCATTCGCCGGAAGTTGCCCGATGAGTTCCAGACCGCCGAGTTCTGTTTGCAGAAAGGCCTCATTGACATGGTCGTTCCCCGCGGCGAGCTGCGACCGACGCTCGCGCGCCTCCTCACCTTCTTTGGGGCGCCCAAGGTCGCCGTGCGGCTACCCACGGCGGCGGAGCGGGCATGAGCGAGGCGCCGCCAAGCTCCTCTGGGGACCTCGACCGCCAGTTGCAGGAGGTCGAGCGGGAGATTGACCGTCTCCGGCGGCTCACCCGAGACCAATCGCACCGCGTTGACGGCGAACTCGCAACATTGGACGTCCGGGCCGAAGAGCTCCGCGCGCAGATCTATACCCACCCCAGCCCCTGGCACATCGTCCAGCTAGCCCGCCACCTCCAACGACCACGGCTCGTGGACTACGTCGCCGCCCTCTTCACTGATGTGGCGGAACTCCATGGGGACCGGTCCTATGGCGACGATCCGGCCATGTTTGCCGCCCTCGCTCAGTTCGAGGACCAGCCGGTGGTGGTCATCGGTCACTATAAAGGAAGGAATACGAAGGAGAACCTCGCCCACAACTTTGGGATGCCCTACCCTGAAGGGTATCGCAAGGCCCTTCGCGTCATGCGCCTTGCGGAGAAGTTCCACTATCCTGTCGTGACGTTTATTGACACCCAGGGGGCCTTTCCGGGCGATGAAGCCGAAGCCCGGGGCCAAGCCGAGGCGATCGCTCGGAACATTGCGGAGATGAGCGGTCTGAAAACGCCCATCGCCGTAATTATCACCGGGGAAGGGGGCAGTGGCGGCGCGCTCGCCATCGCTATTGGCGACGTGGTGCTGATGCTCCAGTACGCGATCTTCACGGTCATCTCTCCTGAGGGGTGCGCGGCGATCCTCTGGCGAGATGTCTCTCGTGCACGCGAAGCAGCGGAAGCGTTGAAGCTGACGGCTACGGATCTCCAGGGGCTGGGCGTCGTGGATGAGATCATTCCCGAACCCTTGGGCGGAGCGCACCGAGATCCGGACGCGGTTATCAACGCCGTCCGGGCGGCGCTGGGTCGCCATCTCGCGACCTTGCGCGCGGTACCGATTGAAGCGCTGCTCGGGCAGCGCTACGAAAAGTACCGCCTGATGGGACAGAACCCCGTCATTGCCCAGAGCCAGATTGGGGGTAACGGTGGACAACGATAAGTTCGACTTGGACCAGATTCGCGCCCTCGTCCAGATCGCGACCGATGCCGATCTTGCTGAGCTTGAAGTTGCGTCCCCCGCGCTGAAGATCTCAGTGAAGAAAACGCGCGTCGCATTGGGCCACCCGGCTACCGATCCCGTCCATGGGGGTTCGGCGGGCGCGGAGGTGCCCGCGCGGACATGGAGGGGAACCGCCGAGGACGGCACGGTTCCGATTATCGCGCCGATGGTGGGCACTTTCTACCGCGCCTCGACTCCGGATGCGTCCCCGTTTGTGCAGGAAGGCGATCTCATCACCCCGGGACAGACGGTCTGCATCATCGAGGCGATGAAGCTGTTCAATGAGATTCAAAGCGACCTGCAGGGGCATGTCGTGAAGGTCTTGGTCGAGAACGCCGCCCCGGTGGAGTATGGTCAGCCCCTACTTCTCGTCCGCCCCACGGCGAGCGCGCCCACTTCGTAAGGTGCTCGGAGCAGATGTTCCGTAAGGTCCTCATCGCAAACCGCGGGGAGATCGCGGTCCGGGTGATCCGTGCCTGCCGAGAACTCGGCATCCGGACTGTGGCCATCTATTCCGAGGCCGACCGGCATGCCCTCCATACACGGTTGGCGGATGAAGCGTTCTGCGTCGGCCCAGCACCTGCCGCGGAATCGTACCTCAACATCCCGAACATCATGAGCACGGCGGAACTCTTGAAAGTGGACGCGATTCACCCCGGGTATGGGTTCCTCGCCGAAAACCCCCACTTCTCGGAGATCTGTCACGATTGCAAGGTCACCTTCATTGGGCCCTCGCCCGAGGCCATCGCGGCGATGGGCAACAAAGCGCAAGCCCGAGACCGCATGCAGAGGGCCGGGGTCCCGGTTGTCCCGGGGAGCCCAGGCCCTGTGCGCACGGAGGCCGAGGCGCAGGCTTTTGCTCGGACCATTGGGTTCCCGCTTATCGTTAAAGCGTCCGCGGGGGGCGGCGGGCGGGGAATGCGGCTCGTCCATAGCCGAGAAGACCTGCGGGACGCACTCCAGACCTCCCAAGCGGAGGCCGAGGCGTCGTTTGGCAGTAGCGAAGTCTACATCGAGAAGTACATGGAGGAACCCCGCCACATCGAGGTCCAGATTCTGGCCGACACGCACGGCGCCATCGTCCACCTCGGCGCGCGGGACTGCTCCGTGCAACGACGACACCAGAAGCTGCTCGAAGAAACACCACCCCCCGGGGTCCGCGACCGGTTCCTCCAGGCCCTCGGGAAGACCGCGGTCAGAGCGGCCCACGCCATCAGCTATACAGGCGCGGGGACGGTGGAGTTCCTCGTGGGGGCGGATGGGCGATTCTACTTCATGGAAATGAACACGCGGATTCAAGTTGAGCATCCGATCACGGAACAGGTGACGGGGATCGACATCGTGAAGGCCCAAATTCGCGTCGCGGCGGGGGAGAAGCTGGACATCAGCCAGGGGAACATCGAGCTCCGTGGGCATGCGATCGAATGTCGGATCAACGCGGAGGACCCTCGCCATGACTTTCGCCCGGCCCCGGGGACCCTGCTCACCTTCATCCCCCCTGGCGGCCCGGGGATCCGCGTTGACACCCACGCCTACGCCGGGTACACGGTCCCCCCATACTATGACTCACTGCTGGCGAAGGTAATCGCCTGGGGGGGGACCCGGACGGATGCCATCGCGACAATGCGCCGAGCGCTGACCGAGTTTGAGATCACGGGGGTCACGACCACGATCCCCTTCCACCTCGCCGTGCTCGACAACGCTTTCTTCAGGCGCGGTGAAGTCTACACGAACTTCGTCCAGCGCCGCATCGACTTCTCCACCTTGTAACCCCCCCTGGCATCCCCCAGCCCTGCCCGTCTGCTCGGGGGACAGGGTGGCCAAGGAAGTGCACGCCCTCAGCCAGAAGTGGGAAAGCGGGGTCCGGTGCGCCCCCGGAGGTGTGTCGATGGATATCCTCACGTCGTTCGCGCTCTTCATCGCCCTCGTGATCGTTGCCATCTTCGTCCTCAGTTCGGCGGTGAAGATCGTCCGAGAGTACCAGCGGCTCGTCGTCTTTCGGCTCGGTCGATCGACGGGGGCGAAGGGCCCGGGGGTCGTCTTCCTCATCCCGATCGTGGATCGCGCCGTCTGGGTCGACTTGCGGGAGATGTTCCTGGAGATTCCGAGCCAGACCTGTATCACCAAAGATAACGCCCCGATCAACATCGACTTCCTCATCTACTCCAAAGTCTTCGATCCGGACACAACCGTCATCCAGGTCCAGGACTTCGCGGGCGCCGCACGCGGGATCGCGACGACAACCTTGCGCGCGGTCGTGGGAGACATCTCCCTCGATGATGTCTTGGCCAAACGTGAACAGATCAACCAGGTGCTCCGCACCAAACTCGATGAGGTCACCGAACGCTGGGGCGTCAAGGTCACCACGGTCGAGATCCGCGAAATCCTCCCGCCCCGAGAGGTCCAGGAGGCGATGACCCGGCAGATGTCGGCGGAACGGAGCCGCCGGGCGGTCGTCACCGAAGCCGACGGGAAGCGGGAAGCGGTCGTCAAGGTCGCCGACGGCGACAAGTCGGCGGCGATCCTCAAAGCCGAAGGCGACCGGCAAGCGGCGATTCTCCGCGCCGAAGGCTTCGCCCTCGCCCTCGACAAGATCTTCTCCATCGCGAAGACCATCGACAGCAAGACCATGACCCTCCAGTACTTTGAGGCCCTCAAAGCCATGGGGGCAGGCGCGAGCACCAAGTTCGTCGTGCCGTTGGAATTCACGCAGCTCTTGCGCCCGCTGCTCGAGCTGTCCGGACCAATGGGCGAAGCAGGCAAAGGGTCTTAATCGAGTTAGCCCGAGCACGCGGCCCGGCGCACGGTCGGGGCCGCGTGCTTGCCATGTGCCGGTGGTCCACAACGAGACGGGTCAGGCGTGGGTTAGAGCCCCGACAGAGGGGCTCTTGGCGAGGCTGTCCCTAGGTGCTGGTGCGGTTGCGACTAGACGATAGCCTGCTGTGTGTCGGGGTGAAACAGGTGCATCTTGCGCATGTTCACGACCACCTCGATTGCGGCGCCCATCTTAGCCTGAGAGCGCGCATCTACGCGAGCGACAATCGACTGGCCTCCCACGCTTAGGTAGAGGATGATATCGGACCCCAGCGGTTCATGGACATCCACGGCCGCCTTGATGGTCCATCCCGGAGGCGCGGTGTCCGAGTGAGCCCGATCTTGGATGTCTTCGGGCCGGATTCCGAAGATCAGGCGCCGACCCATCCAGGTCTGCACGTGGGGGGCCAAATCGGGAGGAATATCGACCTGGAACCCTCCCGCCTCGAGCCGCACTTTTCCATTGGCCTGGACCGGGGTAGCATCGATGAAGTTCATCGCTGGGCTACCGATGAAACCCGCCACGAAGAGGTTCGTCGGCTTATCATAGAGGTTCATGGGGGAGTCCACTTGTTGGACGAGCCCATCCCGCATCACCACGATGCGATCGCCCATGGTCATCGCCTCGACTTGATCGTGCGTCACGTAGACGACCGTCGTCTGAAGGCGCGCGTGGAGCTTCTTGATCTCGGCACGCGTTTGGACGCGCAACTTCGCATCGAGGTTACTGAGCGGCTCATCCATGAGGAAGACCTGCGGTTCGCGGACAATGGCGCGCCCTAGGGCCACACGCTGACGTTGCCCCCCCGACAGCTGCTTCGGTTTGCGGTTCAGCAACGCCTCGATCCCCAACATGCCCGCGGCTTCCTTCACTCGCCGATCGATCTCTTCGCGAGCATATTTACGTAGCCGAAGGCCAAAGGCCATGTTGTCGTAGACTGACATGTGCGGGTACAGCGCGTAGTTCTGGAACACCATCGCGATATCTCGATCCTTAGGCGGGACATCGTTCACGCGCCGCTCACCGATGAAGATGTTTCCGTCGGTGGTCTCTTCAAGCCCCGCGATCAGCCGCAGGCACGTCGTCTTCCCGCACCCCGACGGTCCTACGAGCACCGTGAACTGCTTGTCTGGAATCTCCAAGCTGACGTTGTTCACGGCGGTCACCCCACCAAACTTCTTGGTGACGCCCTCCAGCTGAACCCTGGCCACGCGTCGTCCCTCCTAGGCTTTCCTGATTTGCCTTTGCTGGCCCGTCGATCCTCGCGGAGCGAACTTCGGCAACCCCGTCATCCACTCCTGGCCAGACGCCGCTTCACTTCCTCGATCACGGGGACCGGCGTCGGATCGACCCCTCGGAGCCCGGCGAGATGCCAGCTTACAAGGTCCCCGAGCATAACCCCCGACAACAAGCGGGCGAGCTTCCCCTCCCCGCGGGCCGACACCTCCTGCACGCTTGCCGCCTTGTTGAAGACCAGTTCGCGGGTAATCGTCACTCGACGGGTGATGTGCTCAGACTCGTGCGGATCGTGCAGGAGCACGACGACCAGCGACTTGGCCAGCGCGTTGTCCATCCCCCAGCCGACGGTCTCATTGTGGTTCAGCTCAGGGAAGGTATTCCAGACCGCGAACGTCTTGGCGTTCTCGTTCAGTTGATCCTTCCACCGTTGCGCGACGGGTTCAAGGAATGGGCTCGTACTGTAGATCACGGGGATCCGGTGCAGCAGGGACTCCGCCACGCGCTGGACCAGGGTGGCTCCCTCTCTCCCCTGCTCCGCGCCCACCTGCTGCAGGATCTGGATGGCTTCGCGGAGCTGAGCCTCGAACGATCCGACAATCCCCATCTGGGTCAACACGCCAAGCACAGGCACCAAGAGGTACGGCAACGCCGTACGTTGCGGCAGCCCCCCTGGGAGCTGGACCGTCAGGTGCCGCCGTTCCCGTGCCCGGCGAAGGAGGTCTCCCCCCGATGTGATTACCACGCAGGAGGCGCCACATTGAGTAGCCTCATCGTAGGCCGCCAGCGTTTCTTCGGAGTCTCCCGAGTAGCTACAAGCGAAAACCAGCGTGGCGGAGTTCACAAACGACGGAATCCGATAGTCCTTTACCGCAACGACCGGAATGGACGCCTCATCATGGAGGAGGGCACGCAGGAGATCTCCCCCAATCCCCGAGCCACCCATCCCCAGGGTCACTACGGCCGTGGGACGACTGCGCGGGACCTGGGTCGCGGGGACCAGCGTCCATGCCTCGTCGCACATCTGCGGGAACTCCAAGATGCGATCAAGCATCCTGTGGGGATCGTCTCGGCGAAGGTGGGAGGGGTCGCGAGGAACCATCAGGCAGGACCCTTCTGCGGGTGCGATTTGATCCCTCCCCGCAGACTAACTGAAGGACGCAGGGTCGTGATGCCCCTGGGCGCGAATCTCGTTAACATGGACTTCCTCCGGTCTGCGCGGGGCGGACCCCGGCTGAGCGGCAATGAGATCCGGCGCTTGCTGGAGCTGCGCGAGTTGGTCAAGGTGGAGTCGCTCCTCCTCCCCCCGGCGCTGCAGCACGAGTTGTTGGAGATTCTTGAACACGCGCGGCCACGGGACGGCGCGCGGCACCCTCTGCCCGAAATGTCCCGCGGGGAGCTGATTCGAGCCATCCGGTGGCGCCTGGGCACGGTACCCCTCCCCGGGGCGACCGCGGCCGCGGAATTCGTCCTCCGACACCGTTCCCAGCGCAGGCCACGCCGCCGCACGGCTGGCAGCCCGACTCAACCCCCATCCCACCGCCGCGGGGAACGCCGGTGATTCCCCGGGTGCTCGCCGATCTCCGGGAGGCGGCGCAAGGGCTGCTCACTCCTCCGAGCTCGTTGATCATTCTCGGCCGGATCGGCGGCATTGCCCTCATCGTCCTCGGCGCCGCCGTCGCGATCCGACTGACCACGGCCCTCATCCGTCAGGTGCTCGCTCCACGAGGGGATCGCCTGCTCGATGAAACACGTGCCCGGACGCTTCAGCCGCTGACCGAGAGTCTCGCGCGCTACATCATCTACTTCATCGCGCTGGTCATGGTGCTCCGCGAAGTCAACATTGATGCGACCGCGATTCTCGCCAGCGCGGGGGTCATCGGGCTAGCCATTGGGTTCGGCGCCCAAAACATGATCCGCGACATCCTTTCTGGGTTTTTCCTGCTCTTTGAGGGACTCGTCCAGGTCGGGGATGTCATCGCGGTCGGCGAGCATGCGGGGTTGGTCGAACGCATCGGCATCCGGACGACCCAGATCCGGAAATTCAGCGGCGAACTATGGACGATTCCGAACGGGCAGCTCCAGGTCTTTGGGAATCTCAATCGGGACTTCATGCGCGCCATCGTCGATATTGGCATTGCCTACGAGGGTGATATCAACCGGGCCCTGGGCGTCCTCCAACGCGTGGGGGAAACGTGGGTCGCTGAGTATCCCGAGATCGCGCTGGGCCCACCGGAAGTCCAGGGCATCCAGCAGTTCCGTGAAACGGAGGTTACGTTGCGGCTCGCGCTCAAGGTCAAGCCCCTGGAACAATGGGCGGCCGAACGTGAGCTCCGGAAACGCATCAAACTCGCGTTCGACCGCGAAGCGGACACGGTCCCCTTCCCGCGACGCATTACCTACTTCCGCCCGCTGCCCGAACCGGGCAAGAAGCGTCCATCCAGCGACGCACCGCCACGATGAAGGTCCTCGTCACCGGCGGGGCGGGGTTCATCGGCTCCCACGTTGTCGACGCGTACGTGAGCGCAGGCGCTGACGTCGTAGTGGTGGACAACTTCGCCACGGGGCGTCGGGAGTACATCCCCTCCAAGGTGCGGGTCTACGAGCTGGACATTCGCGCGCCCGAGCTCGAGGAGGTCATTGCCCGGGAGCGACCGGACGTCGTCAACCATCACGCTGCGCAGGCGTCGGTCTCCGCGTCGGTGCGGGACCCCCGCGGCGACGCAGAGATCAACATCTTGGGGACGCTCCGTCTCTTCCTCCTCTCCATCCAGTACTCGGTACACCGTATCATTTTCGCCTCGACCGGGGGGGCGATCTACGGGAACCCCGAGACCCTCCCCGTGGATGAGACTCACCGGGAGGCACCGCTCGCGCCGTACGGCATTAGCAAACAGACGGGAGAAGCCTACCTCAGGTTCCTCGGGGCGCAGGGACTCCCCTGGGCTATCCTCCGGTACGCGAATGTCTATGGCCCACGCCAGGATCCCGATGGCGAGGCCGGGGTCGTCGCCATCTTCACGCAGGCGCTGCTCCGCAAGCGCCCTCCGACGATTTTCGGCGACGGGACGCAAACGCGCGACTTCGTCTACGTGGAGGATGTCGCCCACGCGAACCTCCTTGCGACCCAGGTCTCCTCTTCGAACCTCGCCAACATCGCGACGGGAGCCGAGACATCGATCAACGAACTCTACCGGCGGCTGGCGGCCCTCACCGACGCTCGCGGGCCGGCGACGTTCGCCGCACCGCGTCCAGGGGACGTAACGCGCATCGCGCTGAACCCGCACCGGGCGAAAGCGTGGCTCAGCTGGAGCCCGCGCACAGACCTCGCGGAAGGTCTCCGCCGTACCGTGGACTGGTTCCGGGCTCGCGGTTGATCTGCGCCAACTCCTGACATGGCCTCGTGCGGTTGCTTTCAATGATGCTCGGTCAGACCTCGGTATCGGAACAGTGACCAAGCAGCTGAGTCGTCGCACACCGCGGTCCGCCGGTCCTCGCCCCCAGCGGAAGGGGCACGTGAAGCCAACGGCGAAGCTCAGCGTCCCTGCCGGGGACGAGCAAAGGGACTTTCTTGTCGTCACAACCGAGCCGGGTTGGGCATTTGCGACCTTGCGCGAGCTTCGCGATCGAGGCATCAGGTCATACATCCCGTTCTTTCACCGTGACTCCACACTCATCATCACACTCGGTGCCGGGGAGGCACGATTGCTATTGACCGAACGATTGGCCACGCCAGCAAGCGTCTTTGGTGGAATCCTTGTGGCGGACGGAGCAGTAGGGCGCGACGCCACCGTCGGCCTCAAGAGTCGACTTGGTGGTCGGATCTTGCGGTCACGGATCGCGCGGTGGCGAGGGGAACCAGAACGGGGACCACAGCTCTATTGCCTCGTCAGCGAAGTGTACGGCCACACGAGAGTCTTCCGCCACGCCCTCGCGCAGACCGTACGGCGTGCCGTGGAGGAAGCCTTTCCACGATGGCGGGAAGTGCCCCGTGGAGGCCGGCTGTTCCTGGCCAAAGCGGACCGCGAATTCGGGGCTATCGGCACGCAGCTCTACACGAACCTGGCGCGCGAGACCACGGGACGCCCGGGAGAACTACGGAGGCATTTGGCGGCGGCGTTGCTCACGCTCGCGCGCGTCCAGCAGAACGATCCGGTGTTGGATCCCTTCATGGGTACCGGAACGGTCTTGCGTGTCGCCTGTGAACAAATGCGCGCTGCACGATGCATAGGCATCGAAGTAGATCCGGAGGCGTATGGCATAGCGGCACGAGCTCTCTCCCGACACGACGTGCGGCTGCGCATGACCTCCTTTGATGATATCGAGCCCTCGCTGTTACCAGATCACGTGAAGGTGGTGTCAAACCTCCCGTTTGGCCACAGGTTTGTGCAGGTACCCCTCGACCGACTTCTCAAATTCTTTGTGCTGATCCAGCCGCGGGTGCGCGCGTTTGCGCTTCTGCTGGGCCGACAGCAGGCGGCCGAGGTCGCCCGACGCCTCGACCTCACCGTCAAGAACGTCCTTGTGCTGGGGCAGCCTGCGGCAATCGCTTACTCGCCATCTGGATCCACGCCACGTTCAGTCGAGGGGGCATGATGGGCGCACCGGCAACGGCACGCCACTCGCCCCCAAGGAGGCGCCCGTGCACGCACTAAAGGCCCGCATCATGCAAGAGGGGCGGAATCTTGGCAACGGGATCTTGAAGGTCGATGGGTTCATCAACCATCAGGTGGACCCAATCCTCATGGACGCCTGCGGGGCCGCATTGGCCGCTCACTTCGCGTCGATCCACGCGACGAAAGTCCTGACCGCGGAGATCTCCGGCATTGCACCCGCGCTCACGACGGCGCGGCACCTGGGGATCCCCGCCGTATACGCACGGAAGAGCCGCCCGATCACGATGCCCGATCAGGTGCTCCTGACCCTCGCCCCATCCCACACGAAGGGCCGCACCGTGGAACTCATCGTGTCTCCTGAGTACCTCACCTCGGCTGATCGCGTGCTAATCATCGACGACTTCCTAGCGAGCGGACACACCATCCTGGGACTCACGCGGTTGGCGCAGGCTGCCGGGGCGACGGTCGTGGGTGTCGGAACGGTGATCGAGAAATCGTTCGAAGGGGGACGTGCCACGCTAGCGTCCCTGGGCGTCCCCATTGAGTCCCTCGCCATCGTGACAGACATGACCGATGGCAAGATCACCCTCGCCTAAGAGGCGAGGGATCGGAGATTGCGGCGGGGGTTCTATGGCTCCGGCATCGGGAGGGGTTCCCCGGTGAGCAACCATCGGACCTTTGCCCGGTAGTCGGCAGGATCTGGCTCCCAGAAATCCAGCGACATCCGGGCCAAGGCATCCCATTGGCGGACCGACCGTCCGGCGACGGTGTTGGCGGAGATCGACTCTGGCGTGAGCCCTTGAACGCGGCGGACCCAGTCAAGGAGCTGCGACCCCGTGAGATCCGTCCCCACTTCCGCCCGCGCGGCCAAGACGATCCGCGGCAGCCGCACCCACACCTGCGGCCGGCGCACCGCTGTGAGCGCGGCGCCAAGGAACTGTTGCTGTCGACGGATGCGCCCGATATCGCCCTCGTTGTCGTGGCGGAACCGCAGGTACTGCTCCGCGTGGACCCCGTCGAGGGTCTGCGGGCCGGGCCACAGGTCAATGAAGAGCCCCTGCTTCCGATCCGTGTAGATCATCCGTTTCTCGACGGTAGCGGGGACGCCGCCGATGAGGTCCACTAGGTGGCGCATCGCGGGCAGGGAGAAGATGAAGTAGTGCGGGATCGGCGCCCCGAGCTCCTTGGCCACCGCGACGCGGGTTCGGCCGATGCCGCCGGTCGCGTACGCGTGGACGATCTTCGTGATACCGATCCCCGCAATGTTGACGCCAGTGTCACGGGGCAGACTGAGGATTCGCACTTTGTGGTTCTTGTCATCCCACTGTGCCACCATGATCGTATCGGTCCGGTTCTCATCTTGCGTGAGGCCGACAATCAGAAAACGCGCATCACCCTCAGCGTCCGACACACTGCCGGATTCCGATGCGCGTGGCGTCTGCGCCACAGGCGGAACGACGGGTTGCCGCCACGCCAGCAGCGAGAGCAGCAGCACGAGGAGGATACTCCGTAGGATGAGGCGCGCTGGCCGATACGTCGACACTTAGGGCGTCACTCTCCGGTCCGGTGTGTGAGCAGGGGGAGCGGCGTCGAACAGCACGCCGGGCACTGCGGGTCTATTTCGCGCGTAGAGGTTTTTCCCCTGTTCCCGACGGGAGCGTGGTGCGCCCCGCGTCAATCGGTCGGCTTCGCTTGACGCTTTCTTCACGGTTCCCCTATAGTAGACCCATTAGGGCTCACCGTGCGTTCCGAGCGCCAATGAGTGCTTCCCATACCAGCCTCCGTGCCTGGAGTGCGGCATGACGCGCAAGCCCCTGGGCTACTTCGCACTAACGCTGCATGCGCATCTTCCCTTTGTCCTCGGACACGGGCGGTGGCCGCATGGGAGCGACTGGCTCTCCGAAGTCACCGCGGATTGCTACCTTCCGCTCCTCCAATGGCTCGCCGCAGAAAGCGCGGCGCACCGCAGTCCCCACTTCACCATCGACCTCTCGCCTATCCTGACCGAACAACTCGCCGCCCCGGCCTTCAAGACTGAGGTCGAAGGGTTCCTGCGCACCCGCATTCAATCGGCTCAGGAGAACCGGAACGAGTTCACCCGCGATGGACGAGAACCGCTGGTCGCGCTCACGGAATTCTGGGAACAGTACTATCGAGACCGCCTGGACCAGTTTGAGCGCCTCAACGGGGACCTACTCTCGGCGTTCCGACAATTCCAGACCGATGGACATATTGAGATCATCACCTGTGCGGCGACCCACGGTTACTTGCCCCTACTCAGCCACGATGCGTCGATTGATCTCCAACTTCGCGTCGCGGTCAGCACTCACACGCGTCACTTCGGCGCGCCGCCGGCAGGCATTTGGCTCCCTGAGTGCGCCTACCGCCCGCGGTACGAGTGGACGCCCCCCGCGGGCCCCTACAAAGGGAAGCGCCGCCTGCGCCGCCGGGGGACCGAAGAGTTCCTGGCCGACCGGGGGCTCCGGTTCTTCTTCACGGACATCCATTTGGTCCGGGGCGGCAGACCGCTGGCGATCTATCGCGGGGTCTTCCCTGCCTTGCGCGCGCTTGCCGAGACAGAAAGTCCCAGCTACCACCGTGAGCGCACGCCTTACCTTCCCTACGTGGTCGCTTCGCGCGGGGGGCACGGCTCAGCCATCGCGTTTGTCCGGGACCCCGAGACCACGCTGCAGGTCTGGAGTCGTGACGGCGGCTACCCCGGCGATCAGTGGTACTTGGAGTTCCATAAGAAGCACTTCCCCGGAGGACACCGCTATTGGCGGGTCACGCACCCCAAGAGCGATCTCGCGGACAAGCAAGTCTATGAACCCGCGCAGGCCGCGGCGCGCGCGCAGGAGCATGGGGAGCACTTCGTGAGCCTCCTCACGCAGGGACTCACCACCTACCGAGACCAGACCACCCATCTCGGGCTCGCGTGCAGTCCCTACGATGCGGAGCTGTTCGGGCACTGGTGGTTCGAAGGTCCACGGTGGATTGAAGCCGTCTACCAGCACCTTGCACACTCGGAGATTGAACCTGTGGACTGCCGCCGATACCTCGAGCGCGCGGCACCGACCGAGGTGGTGTCCCTCCTCGAGGGCTCCTGGGGCGAGGGCGGGGATCATCGGGTGTGGCTCAACCGCGAAACGGAGTGGACCTGGGAGATGGTCTACGCAGCAGAAGACCAGTTCTGGACCCTGGCACGCCGCTGCCGAGGCCGTGGTCCGGAGGTCCTCCAACGAGTCCTCGCCCAGCTGGCGCGTGAATTCTTACTCCTCCAAGCGTCAGACTGGCAGTTCCTCATCACGACCTGGTCAGCTCGCGACTATGCGGAACGGCGCTTTGCGGAACACTATGGCCACTTCACCCATCTGGCGCAGCTGTTGCGCGGCATCGTCGAGGGGACGCCCCTCACGACTCCGGAAGAAGAGTTCCTGACCGCGCGTGAAGTACAGAACTTTGTCTTCCCCGACGTCCTCACCCACGTCGAGGCTGCCTGCGAACTCGCCGCCCCCTAGGAGGATTTGGTGTCGCGCACGCGTGTGCTAGCGTTCATCCTGGCTGGCGGGAAAGGCGAACGCCTTTATCCGCTCACGCGCGAACGGGGCAAACCCGCTGTTCCGTTTGGCGGCAAGTACCGGATCATTGACTTCGTCCTCAGCAACTTCGTGAATTCCGAAATCTACGCGCTCTACGTACTGGTTCAGTACAAGGCGCAATCCCTGATCGAACACCTGCGGACCGGGTGGCGGCTCAGTGGCACTCTGCCCGATCAGTTCGTGATCGTCGTGCCTCCCCAGATGCGGTGGGGGGAAAGTTGGTACCAGGGGACTGCAGATGCCATGTATCAGAACCTGAACCTCCTCTTGGATTTCAACCCCGAGATCGTCGCAGTTTTCGGAGCGGATCACGTCTACCGGATGGACGTGGGACAGATGCTCGCCTTTCACCGCGAGCGCCACGCCGACATCACGGTCGGCGCGCTGCCGGTTCCGGTCGAGACCGCGTCCAGTTTCGGCATCATGGACGTCGACCGCGATAGCCGCATCGTGCGGTTTGAGGAGAAGCCCGCCCATACCACTCCAATGGTGAGCGACCGGTCGCAGGTGCTAGCCTCCATGGGCAACTACCTCTTCACGCGCGACGTCTTGGTTGAGGCGCTGATGGAAGACGCCCGCCGGAGCACCGACCACGACTTTGGGCGGACGATCATCCCGGAGCTGATCCCCCACCTGCGTGTCTATGCTTACAACTTTCAGACCAACGAGATCCCCGGACTCCGCCCCTATGAGGAACGTGGGTACTGGCGGGATATCGGGACGATCGCCGCGTACTGGCAGGCACACATGGATCTGTTGGGATCGACCCCCCGGTTAGATCTCGCGAATCCCCGATGGCCGATTCTCACGGAGCCCCACAGCGGGCCCTCGGCCCAAGTGATCGATGGGGAGGTCGAGGAAACACTCCTGGGCGAGAGCACGCGCGTGAAGGGCGCGCGGATCCGACGCGCCATTATCGGCCGCGGGGTGCACATTGAAGCGGAGGCCTCGATCGAGGAATCCATCGTGATGGACCATACCGTCGTCCAGGCGGGAGCCCAGTTGCGCCGGGTCATCGTCGATCGCCACAACCTGATCCCCGCAGGGACCCGGATTGGGTGGGACCCTCAGGCGGACCTCGCCCGGTTCCACGTCGATCCGTCTGGCATTGTGGTTGTCCCCCGCGGCCGGACGCGCGCTCTCGAATGAGTGACCAGTACCTGTGCATTCACGGACACTTCTATCAGCCCTCGCGCGAGAACCCGTGGCTGGACGCCATCGAACTCCAGGATTCTGCCGCTCCGTACCATGATTGGAACGAACGCATTGCCGCCGAGTGCTACGCGCGCAATGCCGCTTCCCGCATCCTCGACCAGGATCAGCGCATTGTCCAAATTTGGAATAACTATGCCAGGATCAGCTTCAACATCGGGCCGACGCTTGCGCGCTGGATGGCCGACCATGCCCCTGAGGTCTATGCGCACATCGTCGACGCGGACCGGCAGAGTCGCGACAAGCTCTTTGGACACGGCAACGCCATCGCCCAAGTCTATAACCATATGATCATGCCGCTTGCATCGGGCCGGGACAAGATCACGCAGGTCCTGTGGGGGATCCGGGATTTCGAGCGACGGTTCCGCCGACGGCCCGAAGGGATGTGGCTCCCGGAAACAGCGGTGGATCTCGAGACGCTGGAGATCCTTTCCACCCACGGCGTGGCGTTCACCATCCTCGCCCCTCACCAGGCGAAACGGATCCTACGACCGCGTGAGAGCCAATGGATGGATGTGTCCGCCGACGGCCTTGATGTCACGATGCCCTACCGCTGCCCGCTCCCCGGCGGACGGTCCATCGCCGTCTTCTTCTATGACGCCCCCCTTTCGCGTGCGATTGCGTTTGAGGGGTTGCTCCATGATGGCGCGAGCTTCGCCCAGCAGCTCGCAAACCGGCTCGCCAGCAGCACTGACCACACGCGCCTGCTCACGGTCGCAACAGATGGGGAGACCTACGGCCACCACCACCCCTTTGGGGAAATGGCCCTCTCGGCGGCGTTGCATCGAATTGAGTCCGAGGCGATGGTCCGCGTCACAAACTTCGGCGCCTACCTCGTCGCGCACCCCCCCACCGTGCAGGTGGAGATCCGGGAGAACACGTCGTGGAGCTGCGTGCACGGCATCGAGCGGTGGCAAGCCGACTGCGGGTGCAACACCGGGAAGGGATGGCATCAGCGGTGGCGCACCCCGCTGCGCGAAGGGATTCGCTGGCTCAAGACGGAGCTGGATACCCTCTATGAAACGGAAGGCCGCAAGCTGTTCCGCGATCCTTGGGAAGCGCGCAACGACGCGGTTGACCTCATCGATCACACCCCAGGCGTCGCCGACGCGTTCTTCGCCCGACATGCCACGGGCCCGCTCACCACGGCGTCCCGGACCGCCCGCTTGCGGTTATTGGAGATGCAACGCCACGGGCTGATGATGCAGAGCAGCGACGGGTGGTTCTTTGATGACATCTCCGGGGGCGAGACCGTCCAGATCCTCGCCCATGCGGCCCGCGCGATCGACCTCGCCGCTTCCGTTGGCGCCACCCTCGAAGGCCCATTTCTGCGACACCTCCAGGCTGCGTCCGGCAACCTGCCGCAGTCCCCTGATGGGGCCGCCGTCTACGAGCAGCTCGTTCGACCGATGGCCGTCACGCCGGCGCGGATAGCCGCCGTGGATGCCATTACCTCCCTCGTGGAGTCGACCCCCACGGACCGGACCCTGTATGCATGGACCACGAAGCGCGTCGAGCGCGAGTCGGCGACGGTGGGCGACCATACCCTCGTCGTAGGGCGCCTCCGGATCCGCTCGCGGATCTTGGAAGAGGAGGCGGAGGCCGCGTACGCACTGTTGCAGTTCGGCGGGCATGAGGTGCACTGCGCGGTGCGGGAAGACTGGCCAGCCGAGCAGTACGCGAAGATCCGCACGACGCTGATGGACCGCTTCGGCCGGGAGATTCTCAGCGAAGTGATCCGGTCGATTGACCTCGCCTTCGGGCCAGCCTACTTCACGCTCAAGGACCTGATGCTGGAGGACCGCCGGCGCGTGCTGAACACCCTGCTAGAGAAGACACTGACGGATCTGGAGCGTACGTACCGACAACTCTATGTCGATAACCGGGCGCTCATGGTCTACCTCCGGGATGCCAACGTCGCTGTGCCCCCGGCGCTTGTCATGGCGGCGGTCTTCGTCCTCACCCGGGACCTCGAGCAGGAACTCAGCACAGCGCCGGAGGGCCCGCTCCCAGCGCGGGCCTTTGAGATCGTGAGTGAGCTGCGCTCCTGGGGGCGAGAGGCGTATCCGCGTCGCTTCGAGCCGCTGCTCCGCCACCGCCTGACCGCGGCGCTGACCAGCCGAGCGGCGTTGGCGGACCGCCTGCAGTGGATCACCCAGGTGCTCGACCTTGCGGAAGCCGCCGGGATCCCCCTCGACCTCTGGGACGCGCAAAATCGCTTCTACCAGTTGCGCCACCGCGAACCGGGGCTTGCAGCCACGGACTTCCTGCGGACGGTCGGGCGGCGGCTCTCCTTTAACATGGACGCGGTCGATCATGAGCGTCCTGCCCCGGAGGGACCCTGATGGGCACCGCCGTGCGCCCCTTCGAATTCATTGGCTGCCTCGAGTTGCGGGAGATGCTAGGCCGGATCGCCTGGGACGAACGCGAACTCCTCGTCGGGATCGAAGAAGTCCCCGCCGACGCGATTCACTACCACAGCCACAGCTACTTCTTGCGCAGCCGCTACCTGGGTGCGCCATACCCGAACGACTTCGCAACGTGGGCGGCCATCCAGGTGCGGGATCGTGTACTGGGGGAACGCCTGGCCGTCATCGATCCGTTCGACTACGGGGACCTGGAACGCCTCCGCGCGGAGCTCGTGAGCATCATCGACAACCACCTCACCACCTTACAGACGATTCCCCGCGTGGTCTACGGCGAACCGTTCGATTTCATGCGCTCGACTATCATCGAGATTCCGACCGGCCTCACCGCCCGGACGCTGCGAGAGTTCTGTGAGGCCCTGACGCAGGTAGATCTTAGTGTCGTCTACTACCACTTCTTCGAACCTGTCCGCAGCAAGGATCGGCGCAGTACCGACCCCGCCGTCTGGCTGGAGGAAGCCCTCCACCTGCCCGCCCTAGCGGCGCGCGTGCGTCGGCTCAACCCCTACGTGAGTAGTCTCGACGGGCTCCGCACCAAGCTCGTCGCGATCTGCACCGCGGCCTTGGCGGAAACGAAGGGGGCCTGAGATGGCCATCACCCTCGACGCGTACCGGGAAGTCGTCCCCTCCGGCACCCTCGATCTATTGCGACGGCTCGCGGACCGGCTCCGGGGACGCTCGCTGCTCCACGTCAACTCGACGCGCGTCGGTGGGGGAGTCGCGGAGATGCTCCACCACTACATGCCGCTGTTCCAAGAGTTGGGTATCGAGACCCGGTGGGAGGTCATCACCGGCGACGAGGAGTTCTTCCGGGTCACGAAGAGTTTCCACAACGCCCTGCAGGGCCAGGAGCAAGCGTTCACTGACCGCATGCTGGCGGCCTACCTCGATACCAACCGCACAAATGCTGCCCGTTTGAATCTCGATGCCGACGTCGTCATGATCCACGATCCCCAGCCGGCGGCGCTGGTCGAATTTGTGCCAAAGCGCGGCCGGTGGATGTGGCGGTGCCACATCGACATCTCGCGCCCGCAACGCCGGGCGTGGAGCTTCCTGCGGCCGTTTGTGGTGCGACATGATGGAGCGATCTTCTCGCTCCCGAAATTCGCCCAGCGCCTGCCCATCCCCCAATATCTCATCCATCCCAGCATCGACCCGCTCTCCGACAAGAACCGGGAGCTCTCCCGGGCCGAGGTCGACGGGGTCCTCAACCGCCTGGAGGTCCCGCAGGACAAACCCATCTTGCTCCAAGTTTCTCGGTTCGACCGGTTCAAGGACCCCGTCGGGGTCATCAACGCCTACCGGATCGTCAAGAAGTACGATGACTGTCGTCTCGTGCTCGCTGGGGGGAATGCAGAGGATGATCCGGAGGGGGCCGAGGTGCTTCGGGAGGTGCAGGCGGCGGCAAACGGGGATGCGGACATCCACGTCTTGGTCTTGCCTCCCACCGCGAACTACGAGATCAACGCTCTCCAGCGGGCCGCGACGATCATCATCCAGAAATCAACCAAGGAGGGCTTCGGGCTCACTGTCGCGGAAGGGATGTGGAAAGGCAAACCGGTCATCGGGGGGTTTGCCGGCGGGATTACCATCCAGATCATCTATGGCGTGACGGGGTACACCGTGAACTCCGTCGAGGGCTGCGCCTTTCGCGTCCGGTACCTCCTCAACAACCCTGACATCGCCAGGCAGATGGGCGCGAACGGCCGCGAATACGCAAGGCAGAACTTCTTGATTACGCGGGATCTTGCCGACCACCTGGCGTTGATGGCTGCATCGCCGGGATGAGTTCTCGCGCCGTCACTGCCAGATCCACCGCCGACCGCCACGTGGCCAGCGCGGCGAGAAACGCATAGACTTCTTCGATGTCACGAACTGTGTCGCGGGCCGCCGTCGGGTATAGGGTGGGCCCAACCTTCACCGTAATCGCCGCATCAGCCAAATCCAGGAAGGCATCTTCGTCGGTCCGATCATCGCCAATGTAGACGACGGTCACCTCGGCCCGCCACCGGTCGCCGAAACTCCGCGTGAGCACCCACCGGGCCGCCGCTCCCTTGTCCCACGCCACGGCCGGACGGATCTCCAGGACCTTCTTCCCCTGATGCACTGCGACGGTCCGCCCAGGCATCTGGGCCACTTCCTCGAAGACGGCCCGACGGACTTCCTCAACCCGTGGATACGGCGTTTGCCGGTAGTGGACGCTGGCGGTCACCCCCTTGTCCTCGACCCACGCACCCGGCACCCCATGGAGTCGATCCTGCAGGCGAGCGACACATGACGCGATGGCGTCGCGGGATCGTTGCGCATGCTCCAGGCTCCACGTCCAGGTGGGTCCCGCGATCTGCAACCCATGGTTGCCGATATAGACGAGCCCATCAATCCCGATGCGCCGGCGCAGGTCGTCGAGCGAGCGGCCGCTGACGACCGCCACCATCGTCCGTGGGGCCGCTACCAAGCGCTCCAAGAGAATGCGCGTTCGCTCTGGCAGCTCCACCTGCTCCGGTTGATCGGCGATCGGGGCCAGCGTGCCGTCAAAATCGAGCAACAGCGCGAGGGGCCGCCCGGCGGTCACCGTCTCGCGGATGGCCGCCAGCTGTTCGGTAAGCTCTCGCTTCACCCCCCGTGCCGCCAGTAAGCGCCGGGCGACCCGGAAGTGCTGCGCCATCCAGCGATAGATATCGTGGTCGGCAACGTACGTCCGCAACTGAGTCATCCGGTCTCGCCGCTCTTCTGCAGGCAGGACCAACGCCCGGGCAAGAACCTCAGCACACCCCTCGGGATCATAGGGATTGATCGACAACGCCCAGTGGAGCTCGTCTCGGGCACCCGCGAGCTCGCTGAGGACGAGCACCCCTCGCTCGTCGACCTGAGAGGCAATGTACTCTTTGGCGACCAGGTTCATCCCATCCTGAAGAGAACTGACCATGCACACATCCGCCATCCGGTAGAGCGCGGAGAGCCCTTCGGGGGGCAGCGGGCGCGGCAAGGAGATGACCGGACGCCATTCCGCTGTCCCGAAGGTCGCGTTGAGATGGTCGATGCGCTCCACGACTTGCCGTTGCAGCGCTCGATACGCCTTGATCTTGGTCCGAGTCGGCGCGGACTTCTGGATGTAGACTAGCCGCCCTTGCTCGGCGGGGAAGCGGCGGAAGAAGACCTCGAGGGCCTGGAGGCGCTCGGGGATGCCCTTCGTGTAGTCGAGCCGGTCGACGCCAAGGACCACGGCACGTCCCTCGAGGTGGAAGCGACGGCGAAATCGCGCCATCCACCGTTCGGTCGCATGGCTCCAGGCCCGCGCCTCGAGCGCGGCAGAGTCCACGCTGATAGGGATCGCCTCGACGGTGATGAACCGGCCCTCGTAGTTGATACCGCTCTCCTCCGGATCGATCTGGGCCCCGAGCTCTTCTTGGGCACACTGCAGGAAATTCTGCGCGTGGCGCGCGTGCTGAAAGACGATGAGATCGTTGGCCAGCAGGCCATCGAGTAACGCCGCGCTTTGCGGGCACATCCGGAAGACCTCCCACGACGGCCAGGGAATGTGCCAGAAGTGCATGAGGAAGAGCTCTGGTCGAGCGCGGCGGAGCGCCCGTGGCGTAATCGCGAGATGGTAGTCGTGCATCCAAATGATCGCGTCGCCGGTGACTTCCTCGAGCACGGCATCAGCGAACCGCTGGTTTGCCGCCTGGTAGCTAGTCCAGAACCGCTGTCGGAAGCGCGCCTTGTCCATCGCGTTGTGGAATAGCGGCCACAGCGCTTGGTTCGCGTACCCATAGTAGTACCCATCCACTTCAGGCCGGGGAAGCCGTACCCGTTTCAGTGTGTAGCGCGGGGCGGCCGGCGGGACGCGTACCCGGCCGACGTCGTCGGTCACCGTGAAGTCCAACGCACCGCTCCCCCACGCCACCCAGGTCCCCGAGACGGCCTGGAGGATGGGATCGAGCGCAGCGACCAACCCTCCGACCGGCCGCTCGACCACGACATCCTGTCGGCTCGTTTGGTGGGCGTACGGCTCTCGGTTGCTGACCACGATGAGCTGACGGTCGCCGATGGCGTCGACGATCGTTTGGATGTGCGGTGTCCGATCAGTCCCCACGACGATCTCCTCGCGCCAGCCGGTGGGCTACCCCAGCGGTCGCCTGCTGATCGCCCTTGTTGTGGCCAGGGAAAAAGAGAACGAAACCCCCAACGTTCCCGCTCACTAGGCGCCGCACGAGGTCAATCGACAATCCCGACGTCATCGCGACGGTCGCGGGCGTGGCGACCCGCTCCAGCCCGGGGGTCCGACCATTGGGCTGTGCATGGGCTCTCCCATTTGGCGCGGGCGCAGGTACGAGGGGGGCGTGATCATCCTCCAAGTAGTCCCGAACTGCAGCCGCCGCGTTGGACTGCACCCATGCCCGATACGAAACGCGACGAGACGGATCGAACGATCGATGCGAACTCAACGCCGCTAGGAACGCGATCTGTTGCAGCCGTCCTGCGGAGACCGTGCCTCCGCGGGACCTGCGGCGTCGTCGTCGGACATCCCTGGTTGCCCGGGCAGCGATGCGGAGAAGGGTCGCGGCCTGCGACCAGGTCAGGGGTGTGGGTGTGGCGACGGAGCCATCAGCGCCGTTCCCTCGCTGTCGAGGGGAGGAAGGATGTTGGAGCGACGAATCGCTGGATCGAACCTGCGCCCTGCGGTGGTTCGTCTTCTTCATGGCAGCCGTCACCTCGAAGGAGTCGCCTTCAGCGAAGTGTGGGCAAACGAAAACGACCCGGAAAGAGGTGATCCGGGCCGTGCATCCCCCGGCTACCTCTCTCTGTTGCCTACGAGGTTAGCTGACGGGCTCGGGTCGAGAGACTAACCCTACTCGTGTAGTACCGAGATTCGCCCCAACGCTGGGTCCCCCGCTCCCCGGACGGACCGGAGATTCGGCAGAGCCGTATTCGGCTCGTTAATCCAACCCCTAGTATACCATTGATCCGTCGAGAGACAACTGCTGACTGGAAGTTGAACCCGGGGAGCCGCTCACCCCCCCAATTCAGGTTGTAATCGAGGGGGACACGCGTTTGCCGCACGAGCGTTCAGTGGTCTGCCCCGCTCATCGCCAGCGTGGCTCGCACCGTCGCCGTCCATGCCTCCCCTACCTGAATCTCCACGGGCCACTGGCAGAGGATGGTCACCCCTTGAAACGTGCGCTCAAACCCCGCCTCGGAATTGGACACCGCCTCAAGAGGAAAGTGCCACACGAGCGCGGCCGCAGACAAGTCCACCCGAACCGCCCCGCCCCATCGGCCATCTTCCAGGGTGATGCGGGCTACGTTGGGGACCGTTCGCGCTTGTTGGCCTGACCCGGGGAGATCGTTGAGCGCAATCGGCGCGTCAGGATCGGTCAGCGCCCAGTTCGTTTCCATCCCAAACGTACAGCGGAGGGGGCGCGCATCCGTGGCGCTGATCCGGTAGGCCAACGCCAGCTGGGGGGTGCGTCGAAGGAGCGTGTACTGCTTTTCGATGCGCACGGGCCGGGGCTCTCCGTCCGTCCACACTTGTCCGTCCCGCACTAGCAGAAGATGGATCGCCTCGCGATCGCGTCGGAGGGTGGCGCGATACGGTTGATTCACGAAGTCGCCCGCTTCGCCATACTGACACCGGTAGAACGCGTCTAGTGTCGTATCAGGACCCAGTGCGTGGTCGATGAAACTCGCTCGACGGTACCAGTCGTAGTGCAGGAACCGCTCCAATCCAGATTCCTTGACCCGGACCCGAGCGCTGTGAATCGTCTCGACGGTCCCCTCGGAGGTATGGTCCCCAGATCGGCTCGTGTCGTGCAGCAGGCGATGGTACGCCTCGGGCCTCCGGGTCAGGACGTTCACGAGGTTGACCTGGGCGCGGCGCCAGTCCCACTCGACGACCGACCCTCCGTCGCCGGGGTCAATGGTCAAGACCATTGCGGGGGCCCGCAGCTCGGCTTCCGCAACCCCGTCACAGTCGCGATCGACCATCGCGCCCTGGAGCCCGGGGTCGGCCCGATCGGCTAGAGCGTCGGCTGCGATGAGGTGCGCGTAGTTCGCTGCTCGGATGTGGGGCAGGTAGACGCCCCCGAAGACCCCGTGCCAATACGGACAGTTGCATTGGCCCTGCCAGAGCTCATCGAGGGCCCGCGTCTTCCGGCGGCCCGGAGGGAGGGCGCGCACTTTCTCACTGATCCGGAGCATCGTCTTGTGCATCGTATTGATCTCTGGATACTTGACGAGAAAGTGCCGCCAGAAACCTGCCCGCACGAATGCGGCGGCGGGATCGTGCGTAGCCTCAAGGCGCTCATGCACCGAAGCAAATTCCGCGGCGCGATCAGGCGGAAGGGCCCACTCCGTCATCTCCTCGTAGGCCGCGGTCGGCAGGTACACACGGCCTGCCGCGGGCAGGGTGGCCGCGACCTGCCCCGGGGAGCGGACGGCGAGCCAGGACTGTTCCGCCTCGAGCGCGCGGAAGAACGCCTCGACCCATCCCCGCTCCCAGCAGTGCGCGTACGTCCCGGGCCACAGCCCGAACTTCTCTCCGTCATCTCCCATGAGGAGGACCGTCGAGGTCCCATAGAAGCTGCGGAGGTAGGTGAGAACGTCCTCGGGCGACTGCCATGGGATGAGGTAGCGCAGCTGTCGACGGCTCGCGAACACTTTGAGGGAGACGCCGTCTTCCTCGGTGATAAAGTAGCTGCGCAACTCATCCTCCCGCAGCCCCACGGCGAAGAAGTGCGTATCGTCGACAATCGTGTACTCCGCACCACCCTGGACGAGCGACTTCGGAAGATGCGGTTCCCAGATCCGCTCGGCGAGCCAGAGCCCCCGGGCTGTCGCGCCAAGGTGCCGATGCAGGTACTTGGTCAGTTTGCGGATTTGGCCGACCTTGTCGTGATCGGGGATGATGGCGAGGATGGGCTCATAGTACCCGCCCGTCAACAGCTCGACCTGGCCGGTCGCGACAAGGCGGCGCAGACGAGGGAAGAACTCCGGATGCGCGTCCTTCAACCAATCAAGCAGCGAGCCGCTGTAGTGCAACCCGATCGGGATGGACGGGTGGCGCTCCAGCGCCTCCACCATAGGGAGATAGCTCTGCCGGTAAGCCTGCTCGAACACCGAGGGGAAGTTCCCGACCGGCTGATGATTGTGGAGGGCGAGCGCGAGCACGACCTGTGGGCTCATGGGTCTGTCTCCCACGTGGACGCCGTCTGGGGGCCGGGAGAGCGGGCGGCTTTAGAGCCCGGCAACAAATCGGCCCGGGTTGAGGATGTGTTGGGGATCGAACTGCTGCTTGATGTCGCGCATGAGCGACACACTGGCGGGCGGAGGGCCCCAGATGTCTACGCCGTCTTTCATTGACAGGGGGGCCGAGGTCAGTACGGCGTGCCCCTGGTGGTCACGCGCCAAGGCACTGAGCTGAGGGAACCACCGCGCGCTCGCCGGCACCGGAGCCAGTGAGACCCAAATCACCCCGGTGCCCGCGTGCGCGACGTATTGCACGTTCAGATCTGGCGTGCGCCATTGGTCGACCGCATTCACCACCGCAGCCACGGATCCCAACGGAACAGTCACGCGCACGACGACCCGTCCATCGCTGGTCCCAAAGTCGCGGAGGTGGGCCCAGAGTCGTTCATGGGCGGCGGCACCTAACACTTCCACGGTCAGGCCCCCCCGCGCGGCGAGCGTGGACAGATCGCGCACGTGCCGGGCCACCGCCTCGGAGAATCCCTCGGCCCAAACCGCGACGGCGGGCGTGCCGCCGGGCATCCCCACAGCCTGGGCCACCTCTGGACTGATGAGCGCGAGGCCGGCTGGCAGCAACACGGACTGGAAGAGGGCCTCGACAAGCTCCAGGCTTTGAGCCAGCGGGCCCGCGGCCACGATCGTCGCCGCCGTCTCTGGCAGCGGGGTCATTTTCAGCGTGACCTCGGTGATGATCCCAAGGGTCCCCAGCGACCCGACAAAGAGTTTGCACATGTCATACCCGGCAACGTTCTTGACGACTTTCCCCCCCGCTTTGATCTGCTCGCCTGTCGCGAGGACCATCTTCATCCCAATGACCAGATCGCGGACTCCACCATAGAACATGCGGCGCGGGCCATTGCTGTTCGCCGCCACCACCCCCCCAAGCGTCGCTTGCCCTGGGTGGGGAGGGTCGAGCGCGAGAAACTGCTTCTCCTTGCCGAGCACATTCTGGAACGCCGCGAGGTGCAGACCGGCCTGCGCGGTCGCCGTGAGGTTGGCCGCGTCGTGCTCAATGACCTTGTCGAAGCGGGTCAGCTCCAACACCACGTCTGCGCGGTGAGGGATATTGCCCAGCCCCATCGCGGTCCCTCCGCCCCACGGCACGACAGCCGCCCCGACCTGCGCGCAGATCCCCAAGAGCGCGCCAATCTGCTCCGGCGTCTCGGGGACGCAGCGGAGTGCTGGAGTCTTTCCATCGACCGTGTACCGCTGGAGCCCCGGCCCATCAAGCTCAATGGTTCCCGCGCCTGCGGCACGGAGGCGATCGGCGAGCACCTCGGACGTCGTGTTCATGGCGGCGGACCCGCCGCTGGCGTTTCATAGGCCCGATCCAACAAATCCATCAAGTGGAACACTTCAAGCGGAGGGCCGAACCGTTGGGACCCGTACTGCAGCTGGAGCATGCATCCCGGGTTGGGGGCGACGACCGCGGCGGCGGCGGTGTGTTTGATTGCCTCCATCTTTTCGCGTAACAGTTCCTGGGACATCTCGGGATGCGTCACGTTGTAGATCCCTGCGCTGCCACAGCAGCGGTCCGACCCGTCCATCTCCACGACCTGCATCCCGGGAATCGCCTCCAGCAACTTGCGCGGTTGAGTCCGTACCCTCTGGCCATGAACGAGGTGGCAGGGGTCCTGATAGGTGACGACCATCTCTACACGACCTGCCGGGGGGACGATCCCAAGCTGTACCAGAAACTCGCTCGCATCTTTGACCTTCTTGGCAAACTGGTCGGCCTTGGCCGCGTAGGCCGGATCGTCCCGCAGGAGCGTCCCATACTCCTTCATCGCGGCGCCGCAGCCTGCCGCGTTGACAATCACCGCATCCACGTCGGCGGCGAGAAATGCATCGATGTTCCGCCGGGCCATGGCCTTCGCGGCCTGCGTCTCCCCGTTGTGCACGTTGAGCGCGCCACAACACCCTTGGCCTGGCGGAATGACCACCTCACACCCATTGCGGCGGAGCACCCGCACGGTCGCGTCGTTCACGGCACCGAAGAGGAGGCTCATCACGCAACCACTGAGCACGCCGACCCGCGCACGGCGATCGCCGATGGCGGGCAAGTCGCCCGCAGGGGGGCTGAAAAAGTGATCGGGCACGGGGGGGAGCAACAGCTCCATGTCCCGCAGCCGCTGCGGAAGCACCCCCCGAACGAGGCGGCGGAGCCCGCTCCGTTGATAGAACCGCAGGAGCGCGCCGACGAGACGCAGCCGCCAGGGGAACGGGAAGAGTTGCGTGAAGGCGAAGGTCGCCACGGCCCTGGCGAACGGGGAGCCGGGCGGGCCGAGCACCGCGCGGGCCGCTTCCGCAATACGCCCGTAGTGGACCCCCGACGGGCACGCGGTCTCGCACGCACGGCACATGAGGCAGAGGTAGATGTGGTCCCCGAACCGTTCGTTGGGCTCGATCCGTCCTTCCGCGGCGGCGCGGACGAGATGAATCCGTCCACGCGGCGATTCCGGTTCCAACGCCGTGACCCGGTACGTGGGGCAGTGGGTGAGGCAGAGGCCACAGTGCACGCACTGGTAGAGCTCGGGGATGTCAAGGACCGCACCCCGGTGGGTGGGCGCAGGGGGCTGAAGGGCGTGAGCACCTTCCATGGGCGTGTCTCCTGGGGCGGGCATTAGATCCACAGCCCCGCCGGAATCTTCGCAGGTTCGCGTCGGATCTCACCGCAGCTGATGGGCGTGGGGAAGAGCTTCGCTGGATTGAACCGCCCGTTCGGATCAAATGCCCGTCGGACCCGAGTCATGGCTTCTAGATCCGCAGGCGTGAAGAGCAAACCGATGTAGGCTTTCTTCTCCAGCCCGATGCCATGTTCGCCAGTGATGCTGCCCCCGACAGCGACGCACGCTCGCAGGATCGCTTCCCCCGCGTCGATAACGCGGTCGAGCTGCCCCGGCTGGCGCATGTCAAAGAGGATGTTGGGATGGAGGTTCCCATCCCCCGCGTGGAAGACATTCGCGATCCGGAGGCCATATTGGGTGCTGATCTCCTCAATGCGGCGCATGATCGCGGGGAGCTGACTCCGCGGGACCACCCCATCTTGCACATAGTAGTTGGGCGTCACGGCCCCCAGGGCCCCAAACGCTCCTTTGCGCCCTTTCCACAGGCGTTGGCGCTCGGCGTCCGTCGTCGCCACCCTCACCTCGCGTGCACCGCTGGCGGTACAGATCGCTTGCACCTGAGCGATGGCGCGATCGGCGTCCTCGCGCAAGCCCTCGACTTCCACGAGCAACACCGCGACCGCGTCCCGCGGGTAGCCGACCGGGGCCCCGCTCTCCACCGCTTCGATGGTGAGCCGATCCATCATCTCGAGGGCGGCGGGGATGATCCCCGCTGCGGTTATCTCGACCACTGCCCGGCACGCATTGTCCATTTGGTCAAAAATCCCGAGCACTGTCCGCACCGTCTCTCGGGTTCGCATCAGCCGCACAACGACCTTGGTGACGATCCCCATCGTACCCTCGGAGCCCACGAAGATCCCGGTGAGGTCGTACCCAGGCGTGTCAGGCACGCGACCGCCCAACCACAGTACATGCCCATCGTCGAGGACGACCTCGACCCCGAGGACGTGGTTCACGGTTACGCCGTAGGCGAGGGTGTGCGGCCCCCCTGAGTTGTTCGCCACGTTGCCACCGATCGAACAGGCTACCTGACTACTCGGGTCGGGGGCGAAAAAGAACCCATCCTTGGCCACCGCCTTGGTCACGTCGAGGTTGATCACCCCGGGCTCCACGACCGCGAGGCGGTCGCGCAGGTTGACCTCGGCGATCCGATTCAGACGTGCAAGCGACACGACGATACCGCCTTCTGCGGGCACGGCGCCTCCCGCCAACCCTGTGCCGGATCCGCGCGGCACCACCGGCACCCCGGCGCGGCGCGCTGCGTGCACCACTGCGGCGACCTGGGCCACATCTGCGGGCAGGACGACGATCTCGGGCATGACCTGCATGATCGACCCGTCTTGCTCGTAGACGATCACGTCTTCCTTCTCGACAAGGACGTACGCATCCCCGAGGAGCGCCCGCAGCTCGCTGAGGAGCGGCGCGTGATGCCGCATTGCCTCGTCCCTCGAGGTCTCCATTGAGCGCTCCCGGTGATCGTCCCCGCGCGGCGCGTTCGTGTCCATCATGGCCGCGTGTAGGGAACGATCTTCACTTCAGGGTTCATGAAGTTCTCGTTGAGGAAGATGGCAACCAGGATATGATAGTCACCTCGCTCCACTCCACTGACATCAACAGTATATATCCCCCCACTTCCATAGATCGCGGTCCCGTCCTTCACGATGCGCCCATCGGCGGCCACCACGAGGTACCGACACATTGGGCTCACCGTGTCGATGGCTCCGGTGGTGTTGCTCCCGAGCCGCTCCCGGACGATCCGAAAGGTCCGTTCAAATTTGATGATGCGCTCGACCTCCGCGTGGATCGTGAGCCGACCTGCCGCCACGTCGACGCCTGTAATGTACCCGCGCCGCGGCTGCACGTACCGGTCAAAGGACCCGACGCCCAGCGGGTAGCTCAAGTCCCGAAACACGTCGAGCCGGGCGGTCCCCTTACCCCATGCACCGAGACGATAGGGACCGTTGGTGACCAGCAAGTGCCCGTACCGTCGAGCGAAGTCCTGCAGGGCTCGCCACCGCACTGCCGCCTCCTCGTGCGTTACCCGCCCCTCCAGCGACTCCGGAACGTACCGTTGGCGCACAAACGTCTCGAGCAGCTGTCCCAACCGCTCCTTGGCCTGCGGAGCTCTGACCACGTCCAGCCAGGGGAGGTGCTGGCGTGCCGCTTCCTCGACTGAAAACGCGCCGATCCCACCCTCGACGCCGGCTTCGAGCAGGGTCATGAGATGCCAGGGCACCGTGCTCCACGGGAGCGCGGTCAACGCCGCCTCAACAGGATCGGCCCGCGCAGAATCGAGATAGATCTCGATGACCGGGACATCGTACTTGAGTTTCAGATCGCCCCCGAGGTCGCGGATCACCGTGTCCGTCCGGACCGGGCGAATACCCACGAGGTGCGCCCGCAAGCGCGCAGTCGCCTGCGCGATCGAGACATCGTAGTGGCGACTCTGGTCGTCGCTCCAGCGGTACGCGGCGACAAACGGGTAGAGCGCATCCACGGTAGTCATGGCGGTCCCATCATGGAAGGCTGAGGCGAGCACGCGATACTCGATCTTAGCCCCCGCCCATTTCCCGGGTCCCACTCTGACCAGACGTCCACTCCCAGGGGCCGGGAGGACCGCGTCGGCTGGAACGGCGATCTGCTCTGGCGCCCCTCCACGGAGCGTCCGGATCACTCGACGAAATCCGCCCCACCAGCTCGCATCCTCCACCGTCCGAAAGGTCACCCGGTTGGGAATCCACGGACCACTCGATGGACCTGGCAGGACCGCAGTATCTCCCACAGCGGCCCACAGGGTCCGACCGTACGCGTCGCGGAAGCCCCCAACCGGGTTCCACGCCGAGGATGGGGCGGTCGCCACCCCAATGCGGAGTTGTCCGTTCCAGATGAAGTCTTTGAGCTTCGCGGTCCGGACAAAGATCGGCGAGGCCAAGCCGAAGTGCGAGTCAAACCCCACATTCTCGACCCCAGGGGAGTACTCCACGTTGTAGTATGCGCGCTGAGTCGTGTACCCTACCACGGCGCGTTCGCACCCCCGCTGCAAGCGCATGACCAACGTCCGAGCGAGCGCCACCTTGTCTTCGGGGCGCTGATAGTCTCGGTTCGTGAGCTGGAGGTAAAGATGATCGATCTCCTCCCGCATCCGTCGGTCCGACACTGCGTCGGCCATGAGCAGGTAGGCATGGAACCACCCATCCTTGAGCCAGGGGGGCCCTGCCACTAGGCCGAGGTCGGTGCTGTGGGCTGCGAGCAGGTCAGCCACATCAATGCTTGCCAGCTGCACGTCCCACGTGACGCCCGTGGGGCGCCAATGAGCCCGTACGACCTCTTCAGCAAGCGGCCCCTGCGCTGTCACGGCGATGTCCAGACGACCGGCCTCTCCGCCAGCCCGACCGTTGGCCAGCGCTGCCTGCTTGGCGCGGGCAACGATGTCGACGTGCTCCAGGTAGTCCCTGTCGTACGGCGTCACCGGATAGGGCGAGAAGATATACCGACCCTGATCATCGGCGAGCATGTCCATGACACGCTTAACCAGCGCGCATCTGCGCTCTGGAGTCTGGTAGCGTTCCTGCGCGGTATTGACAGTGAGCACGACGTAGGCGCCGAGCGACTCCGCTACGCCGAGGTTCGAGGGAATCGGGCGGTGGGGAAAAAGGTCCGGACCGATGAACGCATGAATCGCCGCCTGCTGGAGGAGTGCGGGAGCCGCAACGGGATCGACGGTCTGAAGGCGGATTTCCTGAGGGTAGTACGAGGGGTAGAAGTTCGATTCGTGCCCAGCCTGGGCGGGAATCCCTGCCGCCAGAAAGCCGATGAGGACGATGGCCGCGACCCTAGGTGCACGTACCATCGTCCCCATCCGTACTCGAACTTGCGACACGGCGCGTTAACCCAAGGCACCGCCTAGTACACGGATGCGCCCTCAGGTTCACCCCGGTTCCACTGTCCGCCCGAGGTGATCGTGCGATCTCTCTCCGCGTCGATGTCGGCCTTAGCGCACCACTTTCGGCCAGGTCTTGTCGATCCAGCTATGCGTCCGGCTCACGCTGTCAGGCTGCCATCCTGGGGGCGCGGTAATGTTCCGAATCGGAATCGTTATGATCGAAGCGGGATCGAGGGTCTGGAACTTGTACGCGTTCGAGTTCTTGGTAAACCCGGTTACGGCGTCCTTGTACCCTTGGTGGTTGTCAGGGCGGAAGTAGATGTACCCGGCAGGCCCTGTGTACCCGAGCCCTTCGAGCTGCCCGATGAGCATTTCGTCGTCGGGCCAGCCATTCATCAGCTTGTTCGCGCGTTCGACCGCAAGCTTGTACATTTGCAGGGCCACGTACGCGCCCTCGGCCTGGAAATTCGGATATTCTTGCCACCGCGCGAAGTAGTTCTTGACAAACTGCGTGTTGGGCGGCCACTTGTCCCCCGCAGGGTACGTGAAGTAGTAGTTCGAGTGGACACCGCCGATGGCACCTTCCGGATGATCTCGACCGATCGCGTGCGGGGCAACGCCAAAGGCGATCGTGCTCGCGTACTTCATCTTCTTGAACAGACCGTAGCCAAGCGCTTGCTTGTAGAATGCGATGTAGTCTCCGCCCCAGACCGACGAGAAGAGGAGATCCGGCTTGGCGGAGATGGCCTTGGTGATGTGGGTGGCAAAATCTGTCGTGCCCAACTTGGGCCACCCTTCACTCACCACCTGCACGCCCGGCAACATCTTCTCCATGACGATCTTGGCGTGGTCAAAGGCGTTGTGCCCGTAGGAGTAGTCGGGGTGAATGTGGGCGACCTTGCGGACCTGCGGCCACGTCATCGACGCGGCTAGGGAAGCGGTCACGCCATCAGCCGATTGGATATTGGTGATCCGAAAGATGTACTTCGGGTTTGGCACGACCTTATCGAAGAGGAAGTCTGTGCAGCCATCCACAAAGATGGTTAGGAGCTTGAGCTCCTCAGAGACTGGTCCCAGTGCCGGTGTGTTAGCGCTGGATGTAATCCCGGTGAAGAGCTCGATCTTCTCTGTCAACTTGAGCCGCCGCAGTTCCTTGACGTTGGCGTCGGTCCCCGCGGCCTCGTCAGCTTTGATGACTTCAATCTTCCGCTTCTTGAGGATACCGCCTTGAGCGTTAATCTCTTCGGCGGCAAGGATCGTCCCCTTGTACATGGGCTCGCCCAGAACGGCATTTGGCCCCGAGAGGAAGGTCATGTGACCTAGCTTCAAGGGTGTGTCAGGGATATTTCCCTGGGCGGCGACAGGTTCGGGCGTCGTGGCAAGATGCCCCACGGTCCCGGCTAGCGCTGCCGTCCCAACGGTAACCCCCAACTGCTTGAGGAAGTCTCGACGACTAACTTCGTGCTCTGCCATTATCTGTCTCCCTTCTCCCCCCACTCATTCCACCTTGCTTTCAGGTCTGTGTCGGCACATCTCACGGGACCTACTGTCTGCTCCTCGAGGATTCCACCCCCTCCTCGGCGTGGTCGCACGCCGGACACGTCTTCTGCTGATCGTCTCCTACTGCATCTGGTGCACTCTGCTATCCCCGACTGACGGGGGCCATTCCTGTTGAGGCAACGTCGGTAGCGGAGCCCCCGTGCGCCTGGGTGTCTCGATTGGGAGACATTAACCACCCCATCGTCAGGAGCACCAGACTCATCCCGATCTGGACGACGACATTCGCCACTTGGGAGAGCATAGACAGTCCGGCAAGGACCCCGCTGGTCAGCCCTTGAAACGCCAACCCTAACACGGGCAGCACTGGCGCCCCACACCCCATGACGCTGCAGGGGGCGGTCGATAGCCCAAGCGTGCTCACGAAGGCCCCGAGCGTCCCCCCGCGGCCCGCGCCGACCCACGCGCGGCCCCCAGCGGCCTGGGTCCGCGCATGGACCCACAGAGCAAAGTATGCGCCGAACAGCGCCGAGACAAACAACCACCGGACAATGTCATTGACGCCAACCGCAAACCCCCACTCCGGAGCATCGTAGGGACTGTCCGCGATGAACCAAAACAGCGAGAGACCCCACGTGAACGTGACCTTGCGCGCGAGGGTCGCCTCGGGCGAGACCAACCACCGGGGCAGTTGCGTCAACCAGGGATTGAACGTGAAGTAGTCCCAGGGCTTGCGCACGAGGGTGAGCACAAGCGGCGGAAGGATGAGGTTGAGCGCAAACACGGACAGCGCCACTGCCATGAACACTTTCGGGCGTGCACGGATCGCGCACCAGATCTGGCCCAGCGCACTTCCGACGATTGTCCTTAGGCGCCCCATTATCGGATTCACCCTCCCACTGCCTCAACCACTGAGGCTCTCGGGCACGGCTATCCGCGAATCGTGCTCATGACGCCCTCAGTCGCGAAGACCTCCTGAGGGGTTCCCGCAAAGATGATTTCCCCACGGTCGATGACGTACAACCGGTCGGCGAGCTTCGCCCCCGTCATCACGTTGGACTCCGCGATCAACAGAGAGATTCCCATTCCCTTGATCTGCTGGACGGCATCTGCGAACCGGTTCACCACGACCGGCGCCAACCCCTCAAACGCTTCGTCGAGGAGGAGGATGGATGGCCGCAGCGCCATAGCCCGCGCGATTGCTACCATCTTGCGTTCCCCACCGCTCAGGTACAATCCTTTCCGCGCGAGCAAGCGCCGAAGCTCCGGGAACAACTCAAAGATCGCGGCTTCATACTCCTCGCTCGAGCCTCGCGCCGGCCCCGCGGCCGTCCGGCCAAGCCAATGGCCAATCCGCAAGTTCTCGGCCACCGTGAGGTCGGGGAAAATTCCGCAGTCATCGGGAGCGTACCCAATCCCCAACCGGGCGCGGACATAGGGACCTCGCCGTACGATGTCCTTCCCGCGAAAGAGGACCTGGCCCGAGCGCACTGGGAGCGTCCCCATGATGCTTGCGAGGGTGGTGGTCTTGCCTGCGCCATTCCGTCCCACCAAACACGTAGTTTCTCCCTCGTTCACCGCGAGCGAGATCCCCCGAAGGATCTGCGCCGGCCCTCGATACGTGTTGAGGTCACGGACGTCAAGCATTCTCGATCCTGCGCTCCCTTCACCTGGGTTCTTGCGCTCGTCGATCGCGGGGGCTTTGCCCGAGCACGCTACCTGGATTGCGGCAGCTAGGTTTGCCCCAGGAGCGTCGCGGCTACCCGCTTGTCTTGCCGAATCTCATGGGGGGTACCTTCGGCGAACACCCGCCCCTCGTGCATCATGAAGATCCTATCGGAGTACCGAAAGACGACATCCATGTCGTGCTCCACGATGACCGCGCTTAGCCCACGTGACCGCACCACCCCAGAGATCGTGTCCATGATGGTGCTTTTCTCGCGGGTCCCCACCCCGCTGGTCGGTTCATCCAGCAGGATGAGCTGCGGCCGCAACGCGTACGCGACGGCGACGTCGAGTAGCTTCCGCTCGCCTTGGGCGAGCCCTCCCGCGAGCAGGTCTCGTTTGTCGGCCAGCCCGAATGCCGCGAGTACCTCCTCGGCTTCGGCCCGTACGTCGCCATCGTGCTCCGCAAACTCGAACGCCTTGCGGACCTTGCCGTCGCGGGCGAAAATCGTCAACCGGATGTTGTCAAGGGTCGTCAGGGCATCAAAGAGGTTGACGATCTGAAAACTCCGGGCGATCCCCGCCTTAATCCGATCATAGGGAGATAACGAGGTTACCTCGCGCTCACCGAACCGTACGGTCCCGGCATCGGGCATGAGCAGACCGCTAATGAGGTTCACCAGCGTGGTCTTCCCTGCCCCGTTCGACCCAACCAGGGCGACGAGTTGCTGATCGCCGACGACGAAGTCGACACCATCGACCGCCCGCATTTCGCCGAAGGACTTTCTCAACCCCTCCGTACGTAGGACCGCCATCTCACCGCGCCTCGCGGAAGCGGTGGGTGATCCGACTCACGGTCCCCACTACCCCTTCAGGCAGCACAAGCACCAGCGTAACGAGGATCAAACCCAAGAAGAACTGCCAGTACTCGTAGTGGGCGACCACAAACTCCTTGAGGTAGTTGAAGACTACGGCACCCACGATGGGGCCGGCGAAGCTCTTGAACCCTCCTAACACAGCCATGAAGACGATCTCGCCAGACTGCTGCCAGTACAACACCTCCGGCGTGATCTGCCCGAGCAGGGGCGCCCACAAAGCCCCCGCGATCCCAGTGAAGATGCCAGAGATGACGAAGGCGACCCAGCGGGACCGCCGGACGCGGATCCCCACAAACTCGGCACGCACCTCATTATCGCGGATCGCCTGCAAGGACTTCCCAAACGGTGAGTTCACAATCCGCCACATTACCGCAACACACAAGAGAAAGATCACGAGGACATAGTAGTAGTACTGACGTGCGAGGAACGCCATTTTGTCGTCCGGGGCGCCCAGCAGCCCACCCAGCAGGGTGGGCGTCGGCACGCGCAAACCGTCCGATCCCCCAGTTATTGCGTAGAACTTGAACGCCAAACTCCACAAGACTTGCGAGAGCGCGAGGGTCAAGATCGAGAAGAAGATACGGGTGTAGCGGACGCACACGAACCCAAAGACGGCGGCGGTCACGAACCCCGCGAGTACCCCGGCCAGGAGGAAGGCTTCCATCGAGAACACATGGAGGTACTTCACCAGGAACGCGGCGGCATACGCGGCCGCTCCGAGATACGCCGAGTGCCCGAACGAAAGCAGGCCGGTCTGCCCGAGGAGCAAGTTGAACCCAAGCACCGCGATCGCGAAGACGAGGCCGTAGGCGAGCAACTGAGTCTGATAGGGCGCCGCGATGAACGGAATCACGAACAGAAGCAGCACAATAGGCACTAGATACGTGGCGGGGATGGACCCGGCAAGGACCCGACGCAGATTCATTGCCGAGCGAAGATCCCCGCGGGCCGGGTCACGAGCACAGCCACCGCGATCAGGTAGAGGACCGCGAGTTCGAGTTCCGGGAACAGGCTGATCGCCAGGGTCCGAACAAGCGCCACGATGAACGCACCCACGAGGGCACCTTCCAGGCTCCCCAGGCCGCCGATGACGACCACGACGAACGACAGGACGAGGGCGTCCACCCCCATCCCCAGCACCGCCCCTTGAATCGGGACAATGATCGCCCCGGCGAGACCCGCCATGAAACAGCCGATCGCAAAGGCGAGGACGTACACCGACCGCACGTTGACGCCGAGCGCACCCGCCATTCGTCGATCCTGCGAGGTCGCCCGCAGCATGACGCCAAACTTCGTCCGGTACACAAAGGCCCACAGGGCAGCACTCGCGATCACCCCGATCACAATGACCAAGAGGTTGTAGTTCGGGTACTCCGAGCCGAGAATAGTCGAGCTCCCGAACTCAGACAACAGTGTGCTCGCGGACAACGGCGTGGGGCCCCAGACGAGCTTGATGAGGTCTTCAAGAATGAGGAAGAGACCGAACGTGAGCAGGAGCTGGTACTCCTCGGCCCGATCGTAGAACAGCCGGAGCAGCGTCGGCTCAATGATCAAGCCTAGCAGCGCGACGACGCCCGCAGCGACGGGAAGCAAGAGGAGGAGCGTCAGAGGGGGAACCGTCAGGACCAGCCGCCCAACGATCCACGCCATGACAAACGCCCCAACCGCATAGAGGGTCCCGTGGGCCAAGTTGACGATCCGCATGACCCCGTAGACGAGGCTGAGACCTCCAGCAATGAGGAAAAGCACCGCCGCGTTGAGCAGGACGTTCAGGAATTGCGCGACAATCGTGGCCATAGTCGAAGCGGAAATCCGGCGTGGACCTCACCGTTGACGTTAGGCTGCAGCCCATCTATTCCGCAGGCCGGGGACCGCTCCTCCTTGAGGCAGTCGATTCGCCCTAGGTCCACATCCCTGCTGCAGTACCGGGACGCCGCTCAAAGGCGGGGTCCCCGTCCCCGGGCAACAGCTTTCCCGGGTTCATCGTTCCCCGCGGATCAAACGCACGTTTCACGCGCCACATCGCGCCCAGATCGGCCTCGGTGAACAACCACCGCATGTAGTCGCGCTTCTCTATGCCAACCCCGTGCTCGCCTGTTATCGTACCGCCCGCCTCGACACACGCGCGAAGGATTGCTTCCCCAGCACGCACGACGCGCTCAAAGACGTTTGGCTCACGTGGATCAAACGGGATAACCGGATGTAAGTTGCCATCCCCTGCGTGGAAGAGGTTCCCGATTGGCAGGTGGTAGGCACGCCCAATCTCGGCCACGCGGCGCATGACCTCGGGCAGTTTCGTTCGGGGGACGACCCCATCATGGAGGTAGTACGAGGGGGCCAAACGGCCGAGCGCCCCTGCTCCTTCCTTCCGCCCCTTCCACAGAAGTTGGCGCTCCTGTTCCGTGGCTGCCGTGGAGATCACCCGCGAGCGGTGGTGCCGGCAGATCGCAGCGATCCGGTCGACCAACCGTGGCAGCGCCTCCCGATCGCCTTCCACCTCAATGAGGAGTACTGCGCCCGCATCGGCCGGATAGCCGGCGTGAATGGCGGCCTCAACTGCGCTGATGACCATCGCATCCATCATCTCCATGGCGGCGGGGACGATCCCGCTGGCGATGACCGCGGAGACCGCCTCGGAGGCATCGTCGATCGACTCGAAGACCGCGAGCAGTGTCCGGACCGCCTCAGCCAGAGGCAACAGCCGCACGATGGCTTTGGTAATCACACCCAGCGTGCCCTCGGAACCTACGACGATCCCGCAGAGATCGTAGCCCGGCAGCTCACCATTCGGACTCCCGACCCACGTCACCGCTCCCGTCGGTAACACGAGCTCAAGGGACAAGATGTGGTTGCTGGTGACCCCGTAGAAGAGACAGTGCGGTCCGCCCGCATTGTTCCCGATGTTCCCACCGATGGTCGAGACGGTTTGGCTACCCGGGTCTGGGGCGTAGAACAACCCGTAGGGTGCCGCGGCGGCACTCAGATCTACGTTGACCACCCCGGGATCCACTACGGCGATCCGGCTGCGGGGATCGATCGCATGGATGCGCTTCATGCGGGCGAGAACCACCATGAGCCCTCCCGCGATGGGGATCGAACCGCCGTTGAGGCCAGTGCCGGCCCCGCGGGCGATGACGGGCATGCCTTTCTCGGCAGCGAGGCGAACCACGGCGGCGACTTCCTCAGTGGACGCGGGCAGGACGACGACGTCAGGCAGGGCCCGCGCTACCAGGAACGCGTCTTGCTCGTAACCGACGACGTCTTCAGGATGATGAAGGACGTGCGGAGGGCCGACGATTTCCTGGAGGCCCTCGATGAACCTGGGGTCGAGAGTCATGGCCTCCTCATGGTTCTGGTCGTCGCTCCTCCCGATGGTGCACGCGAACGCCCCTCTTGGACGTGAGCATGACTTTTGGCGCACGAGGCCGAACAGCAACGTCTACGGTGGGACTGCAGCCCCCTCCTGCCGCCTCGCTACGGTTGACATCCACAGAGGGAGTGCGCGACGGGAGGTCGCCCATGGGCCAGATTGAGGTCGTCGGAGCCGAGCAGCCGGAGATGGAGCGGGTCCTCAGCCCCGCGGCGCTGGAATTCGTGGGTCGCCTCCACCGTGAGTTCAACCCCGTGCGTACGGATCTCTTACACCGCAGGGTTGACCGGCAAGCCGAGCTGACCGCCGGTACGATCCCGACCCTGGTGACCCCGACACCCCAGCACGGGGACACCGACTGGATGGTCGCACCCGTTCCCCCTGATCTCCAGAATCGCCGAGTGGAGATCACCGGTCCTGCGGAGCGCAAGATGATCATCAACGCGCTGAACTCGGGGGCGGAGGTCTTCATGGCCGACTTCGAGGACGCCCTCTCGCCGACGTGGGAGAACATCGTCCAAGGACAGGCCAACCTGATGGAAGCGGTCCGCCACACTATTGAGTACACCAGCCCTGTGGGCAAGGCCTACCGCCTTGGGGACCAATTGGCGACGCTGCTCGTTCGCCCGCGAGGGTGGCACCTCGTGGAAAAACATGTCCGCGTTGATGGCCAGCCGATCGCCGCGAGCTTCATGGACTTTGGGTTGTACATCTTCCACAACGCGGGCGCCCTGCTGGAACGCGGCACCGGCCCCTACTTCTATCTGCCGAAGCTGGAAAACCACTTGGAGGCGCGCCTCTGGTACGAAGTGTTTCAGTATGCGGAGGACGCCTTGGACCTCCCGCGCGGCACCGTCCGAGCCACCGTGCTCATCGAGACCATTCTCGCCGCGTTTGAAATGGAAGCGATTCTCTATGAGCTGCGTCCGTACATCGCCGGGCTCAACGCGGGACGGTGGGACTACATCTTCAGCATCATCAAGAAGTTTGCCCACCGTGCGGATTTCGTCTTGCCCGATCGGGCGCAGGTGACGATGACCGTACCGTTCATGCGGGCGTACACGGACCTGCTCATTCAAACCTGCCATCGGCACGGGACGCACGCCCTCGGCGGGATGGCCGCGTTCATCCCCAGCCGCCGCGACCCGGAGGTCAACGCGACCGCGCTGGCCAAGGTCCGCGAGGACAAGGAACGCGAAGCCCGCGACGGGTTCGACGGTACGTGGGTCGCCCATCCGGACCTTGTGGCGGTCGCCAAGGAGCCGTTTGATCGCATCCTCCGCGCAAAGCCCCATCAGAAGGAGCGGCGCCGGGACGACGTCCGCGTGCAGGCCACCGACTTGCTGAACATCCGGGTGCCGGGGGGCACCGTCACCGAAGCGGGAGTCAAGAACAACGTGAGTGTGGCCTTGCAGTACGTGGACTCCTGGCTGCGCGGTGTGGGGGCCGCCGCAATCTACAACCTGATGGAAGACGCCGCAACCGCCGAGATTGCCCGCGCCCAACTCTGGCAATGGATCCACCATAAGGCGCCGTTGGCCGATGGGCGCTCGGTCACGTCCACGGCGTTTGAGGACCTCTATGCCACGGAGGTCAACCGGCTCTCGCTCGGGCAGGGTGAGCAGACCTCACGGCTGCGGGAGGCCGCCACCATTCTGCGCGATTTGGTCCTCAACCGACAGTTCCCTGAGTTCTTGACCCTGCCAGCCTATGGGCTCCTAGATTAGGATTTGCCGCTGGGGCGAAAGCGCTAGCCGCGTTAAAGACTTTGGATGAGGACCGGCGGGAGACGCAAAGCTACACAATACCTCAAATAAGTTGTAGTATTGTGATATGCGAAAAGAGCGGAAAGAAGCCGCCAAGCAACTCTACGAGATTGTAGAAGGCCAGCAGGGTTTTTTCACGACCAAGCAAGCTAAGGCTGCGGGGTTCGCGGAGAATACTCACCCGTACCACGTTCAGGAGGGAAACTGGATTCGTGAGCACCGGGGAATCTATCGGCTGGCCAGCTTTCCGCGAGGCGAGCGCCCTGACCTGATACTTTGGTCGCTCTGGTCCAGGAATCGGGGAGAAGCCGCGCAGGGAGTCTACAGCCATCAAACTGCTCTGAGCCTTCACGATCTTTCGGACTTAATGCCAGCGAAGCTGCACATGACTGTACCGAGAAACTTCCGGCGAAATAGTGCAATCCCCCGCGTGCTTGTCCTGTATTTCGCTGATCTCCCTCAGAGCGACATCGGAGTTGCTCATGGAGTGCGCGTAACAAGGCCCATGCGAACAATTCTCGATCTCGTAGCGGGGGGAGAGATGACGTTTGGGACCCTTCGGCAAGCAGTGCGTGAAGGGCTACGGCGAGGGCTCATTCGGAGAAGCGAAATTGCACAGGCTAGGAAACATGTCGGTAACAGTAAGCAACTGCGGGCCTTTTTTCAGAAAGTAGCCGCCTGATGGAGGCCAAGAGATACGCGACAGCCGCAGCCTTTCGACGGGCACTGGAGGACAGGCTTCAGGATATTGCTAGGAAGGAAGGCGTTGACTTGCAGCGTCTGCGCCGTCAGGTTGCCTTTGACCGGCTCTTGGCGCGACTGTTTCAGACGGCACATCCTCGCGCGCTACCTTGGGTATTGAAGGGCGGTTACGCGATGGAGCTGCGCATCAAGGCCGCGCGCACCACGAAGGACATTGACCTGACAATGCGCAGCGCCTCTAGTTCAGGCGAGAAGAAAGACGAGAAGAACAATCTGGCCGTGCTGGAGAGACTACAAGAAACCGCGGCATTCAGTAGTGACGATTTCTTCGTTTACATGATAGGTGAGCCCATTTCTGACCTAGATGCTGCCCCGTATGGTGGCGCGAGGTTTCCAGTCGAAGTTCGCCTCGATGGCCGCGTATTCGTTGGATTTCACCTAGACGTGGGGATAGGCGATGCTGTGATGGAGCCGCTCGAAGTCATAGAAGGACGCGACTGGTTGGGGTTTGCCGGTATTGCGAGCCCGTCGTTGTACTTGATCCCTCGCGAGCAACAGTTTGCCGAAAAACTTCACGCCTACACTCTGCCACGACAGGATGCGGTGAATAGTCGTGTGAGAGATCTTGTGGACATGGTTCTCTTGATTCAATCCGGCACGTTGACCAATGAGAAGGTCGCTGAGGCAATCCGCGTTACTTTTGAGCGCCGCAAGACGCACTCGTTGCCGAATACACTTCCAGTGCCTCCCGCTGAGTGGCAGAATCCGTACCGCGCGCTTGCGCGGGAGTGCAATCTAACAGGTCAGCTCGAGGATACGTTCGATGTCCTGCGAAGGCTCATGGAACAAATCTCGGGCAGTTAGCGGAGCTGCGCCAGAATGCGCGAGGGAGGGCTACTGCTCTAGAAGCATCGGTGCGGTGTAGGCTCGTCCCCTGTGCTAAAACTTGCCAAAGTCCTATTTTTTCATGCCATTGGCATGCGCTGGAATACCAAACCGCCGAACCCACAGCCGACGTCAACGATCACTTTCATCCTCCCGGGGCTGGATAAGTCGAGTGAGATGCCCCATGTTCATGCCCACCAATCATGCGACAGAAAAGGGTTCGAGGGGCTGGCGCAGCCACCTTTTCGGAGACCGCACGCCCATGAGCTCGCGGACGCTAGGGCACCAGATAGACGGAGACTGCGGTCGGACCGTGGACACCCCGCACCGTCGTGAGCTCAATGTCCGCACTGCGGCTTGGCCCGCTGATAAGGGTCAAGGCTGAGGGCACGCTCGAGAGGCGGCGGAGGAGGTCGCTCAACGTCGGGACGATCCGATGGGTGCGGAGGACCACGAGATGGACAGGGGGCAGTAACGACGTCCCCCGGGGCCGCTCCGACGAGCAGTCGAGAGCGAGGGTCGCTGTCTCCGCGACCCCGTAGACGGCGGTGGTGATCCCGACCTGCGCGCTGGCAACGCGTGCAGGCTGGTGATCAGCCGGCGGAATCACCGCGACCCCACTGGCCTCGATGGCGGCGCGCACCGGGAGAAGGAGCGGGTCATCCCACATCGCGACGGCAGACGCGCCCGCGCCAATGACCGCACGGGCTATCTCCTCTGGCAAGAGCTCCAGACTCACCGGCGCAACCGTCATACCGACCAACGTCGCGCGGTTGACAAAGAGCTGAATCGGATTGTCGCTGCTCGCGGTGAGGGGGAATGGCGCGGGTAGTTCGGGGATTGATCCCCCTGCGTGCCGGAGTCGACTGAGGATGTCCTCGCGCACCGTCACGCTCGCCACCGATCCCGGAACGCGGCCCCCGGCGCGGGGGGCAGGTCCCGCGTCTTGGTCCACTGGGAGAAGGGATAGGGCAAGGGCACGCGACGACCCCCAAAAAGCTGCAGCAGGTGGCGAGCAACCCGTCCCACCCACCGGAGGCGACTGGACCGGGTCATCGTCGCGACCCATCCTTTGACGAATAGGCGCTCAACCCAGCCAGCCCCGCGATCGCGGACCACCCGCGCCCGAAGGTTCAGCAACAGGCGTGGGAGATCGATCTTCACGGGACAGACCTCCCCGCAGGCGCCGCACAGCGAAGACGCAAACGGGAGGTCGCCGGCGGCGTCGAGGCCAACGAGCAACGGGGTGATGACAGCCCCAATCGGGCCCGAGTAGACTGAGCCATAGGCGTGGCCCCCCGTTCGTTCAAACACTGGGCAGACGTTCAAGCACGCGCCACACCGAATGCACGCGAGCGCCTCGCGCATGATGGGATCGGCGTGGATCGTACTCCGCCCGTTGTCGACGATCACCAGGTGGAACTCCTCGGGCCCATCCACTTCTCCCTCGCGCCTTGGGCCCGTGACGCACGAGACGTAACTGCTCATCCGCTGACCCGTCGCGCTCCGGGGGAGCAACGTGAGGAACACCCCAAGATCCGCCAACCGGGGCAGCACTTTCTCGATTCCCATGACCGCGACGTGCACCCGCGGCAGCGTGATGGTCAGTCGGGCGTTGCCCTCATTCTCGACGACGACGAGCGTCCCGGTCTCGGCGATCGCGAAGTTCACCCCGCTAATGCCCATCTCCGCGCTCAGGAATCGCTCGCGCAGGACCTCTCGCGCGACATGGGTGAGTTGTTCGGGCTCGTCGTAGACGGGCACGCCGAGCTTCTCCGCGAGCAGCGCGGCGATCGCCGCCTTGGACTTGTGGACGGCCGGCGCGATGATGTGCGAGGGGCGCTCGTCGGCGAGCTGGAGAATGTACTCGCCCAGATCCGTTTCGAGCACCTGGACGCCACCTGCCTCCAGCGCAGGGTTGAGTTCAAGCTCCTCGGTCGTCATCGACTTGCTCTTGACGATGGTGCGCACATCGCGGGCGCGCGCGAGATCGGCGATGAGCCGCCGGGCGTCAGCCGCGTCCCGCGCCCAATGGACAACGCCCCCGACAGCGCTTACCTGCGTCTCGAGTTGTTCCAAGTAGTGGGCGAGGTTGGCGAGGACGTGCATCTTGACTGCGTGAGCATGGGCGCGGAGGACCTGCCAGTCCGGGACCTCGTCGACGACCGCCTGGCGGAGACCGCGGAATCGGGTCATGGCGGTCTGCAACGCGCCCTGGAGGAAGACGTCCTCAAGCGCGTGCTCCGCGTTGCGGGCGAAGTCGATCCGCGCGGTCATTGCGCGGCGAGGATCTCGGCGAGGTGCATGGCCCGCGTCCGACTACCAGCGCGCGAGAGCCCGCCGGCGATATGCATGAGGCAACTCACATCTGTTGCCGTAACAATCTCCGCTTCCGTGGCCGCGATCGCCGCCAGCTTCGCTCCCAGCATGGATCCTGAGAGGGCGGCAAACTTCACGGCGAACATTCCCCCGAAACCACAACAGTCCTCCGCGCGGGGCAGCGGCACGAGCGTGAGCCCCTGGACGTGCGCGAGGAGCCGGAGCGGCTGGTCGACAATGCCCAGGGCGCGGAGCCCGTGGCAGGCAGGATGGTAGCTCACCCGGTGTGGGAACTGGGCGCCGACATCGTCGCGGTTGAGGATGTCGACGAGGAACTCACTGAACTCGTAGGTGCGCTGCCCAAGGTCGCGCGCTCGCTCGGCCAGTTCGGGATCGGGACGGAGCAGCTCGGGGTAGTACTCTCGGATCATCGCCACACACGACCCACTCGGAGCGACGATGGCCTCGGCGTCTTGAAAGGTATCGATGAAGCGCTCGGCCAGCGGCCGTGCCTCCTCCCAGAACCCATCGTTGAACGCGACTTGGCCGCAGCAGGTCTGAGCCTCGGGGAAGTCGACTGTCACCCCGATCCGGCGGAGGACCGTAACCATGGCTTCTCCGACCTGGGGGAAGAGCTGGTCGGCCAGACACGTGATGAACAGCGCCACCTTCATAGCACGGGCGCGGTCGCGAGGATGCGGGACGCGGCTCGTACCGCGGCCCCTCCGTCCAACGAAAACCCCTCGCTCCGTAGGATATTCTCCAGTGCGAAGAGCACCAGTATGACGTGCTGGATCTGGGAGGAGTACCCCATCAACCCGATGCGCCAGATCCGTCCGCGCAACGGCCCCAACCCACCGGCAATCTCAATCCCGTACTCCTCAAGCAAGCGCCGACGTACTCGGGCCTCGTCGATCCGGTCGGGGACGTGTACCGTGGTGAGGGACGAGGCCCGCAGGCTCTCGGGCACGAACAGCCGCAAGCCCAGCGCTTCGAGCCCCGCCCACAAGGCCGCCGCGTGGTGTTGGTGCCGGGCCACCCGGGCACTGAGCCCCTCCTCGTGCACGAGGCGGAGCGCTTCCTGCAGTGCGTAGAGTAGCGGGACCGGGGCGGTGTGGTGGTAGGCGTGCCCGGGTCCCCAGTACTGCCATAGCAATTCGATGTCAAGGTAGAAACTCGGGCTCGTCCGAGCAGTCGCATGGGTCCGGACGCGCGAGTTCAGCGTCAGTGGCGCCAGCCCGGGGGGCGCGCTTAGACATTTCTGGGAGCCGCTGTAGCACAGGTCGATCTCCCACTGATCGACAGGGATCTCCATCCCGCCCAACGACGCGACAGCATCCACGAGGATTACCGCGCTGTGATTGTGGGCCATCTGGGCGAACTCCCGGCAGGGTTGGCAAACACCTGTGGACGTTTCCACATGGACCACCCCAAGGACCTGGGCCCCGGTCTTGCGCAGCGCACGCTCCACGTCCGCGGGATCGACCATCTGGCCCCACGGCGCATCGACCAAGGTGACCTCGGCCCCGAGCCGCCGGGCCACCTCGGCCATGCGCTCGGCGAAGTACCCGCACGACGCCACGAGCACCCGGGTGCCCGGGGCAAGGGTGTTGGCAAACGCGGCTTCCATCCCGGCCGTCCCCGTCCCGGAGATCGGGAACGTCACCTCGTTGGCGGTTTGGAACGTCTCACGCAACAGGGTGACGATTTCGTCAAGGACGGGAAGAAGGGCCACATCCATATGGCCGATTGGAGGCAGTGCCATCGCCGCCTGCACACTGGGAGGCGTCAGACTCGGGCCGGGACCCAGCAGGATCCGCGGCAACATCTACGGTCCGCGCTCGCTGGAGGTCGGGACCGCCGGCGAGGGCGCGGGCCCAGGCACCTGCACTTCGCGGAGGTAGCGGGCGGCAGCTTCGGGCGCAACCGGATTGATGTAAAAGCCCGACCCCCATTCGAAACCGGCGACGTGGGTCAGCTGCGGGGTGATCTCAATATGCCAGTGGTAGGCATGGGACAGCTCCACGTGGTAAGGAAGCGTGTGAATGATGAAATTGTACGGCGGATTAGCCAAACACGCGTGCAACCGGATCAACCCCTCGTGCAGAGCTTCGGCCAGGGCGCGCATCATCCCGCTGCCAAGCGCCCCGAAATCGGCCTGATGGGTCTTGGGGAGGACCCAGGTCTCAAACGGGGTACGTGAGGCGTACGGTTCGAGCACCATGAACTGGCTGTTCTCAAAGACGAGCCGCTCCCGCGCCTCGTGCTCGTGCGCGAGCATCGTGCAGTAGATGCAAGCACCATGCCGGCCGAAGTAGTGCTCGGCCGCCTCGACTTCCTCGGCGACCCGCTTGGGGATTACCGGCAACGCGATCAACTGCGAATGGGGGTGGGAGAGCGAGGCTCCCGCGCTCCGACCGTGGTTACGGAACAGCAACACGTACTCGAAGCGTCGGTCTCCCCGAAGATCGACGTACCGCTGATGATAGGCGCGAATGACGTCAGTGAGGTGCTCGTGGGGCAGCAACCCCAAATGCGCGTGATGGTCGGGGGTCTCGATGATGACTTCGTGCGCGCCCACCCCATCCATACGGGTGAAGATCCCGACTTGGCTCTGGTCCGTCGCCCCTTCAATTCGAAGCGCGGGGAACTTGTTGGCGACGACCCGGACGCGCCAGCCCGGGGTGTTCGGGGCGGTCCCGACGGCGCGGAGGACGAAGATCTCCGGCGGGGTCACCTGCTCCCGGCCCTCGCAGAACGGACAGCGGTCCGCATCGTTGATGGCGATGTCCTCGTGCTTGAAGTCCGTTGGGCGCGCGGCCCGTTCGGAGGCAATGATCACCCACCGGCGCGCCATGGGATCTTTGCGAAGTTCTGGCACTCCCTACACCTCCGGAACCGCTAGCCGCACGGTATTCGGGTCAACGCGGCGATCCCCTACCCTCGAACCGACGCTGCCCGCGCACTCCGACGCGCGGCAGCGCGGTCATAGAGCTGCCGGTACTTCGCCGCCGACGCCCCCCACGAAAAATCCGCCCGCATCCCTACCAGCTGGAGCCCGCGCCAGACCTTGGTGTCACGGAAGGCGGCCAGGGAGCGCCGGATTGCCCAGAAGAGCGCAGTCGGCATGGGTTCGTCGAAGACAAAGCCATTGGCGGTGCCGCGGTCAAGCGTCTCCGGGGTCAAGTCAACGATTGAATCGGCGAGCCCCCCGGTTCGGCGCACGATCGGGACCGTACCGTACCGAAGACTGTAGAGTTGATTCAACCCTGACGGCTCGTACCGCGAGGGCATGAGGAAGATATCGGCCCCGGCTTCGATCCGGTGGGCGAGCGCGTCGTCGAACCCCAGCGTGATCCCGGCCTGTCGCGGAAAGCGCTGGGCCAACTCTGCAAACAGCTGGTGGTAGCGGGGGTCCCCTGTCCCCAACAGGACGAACTGGGCGCCGAGACCGAACACCTCGACAATCACTTGCGCTACGAGGTCCAACCCCTTCTGATCGACCAGCCGAGTGACCATCCCGATCACGGGGACGTCAGGGTCGACGGCGAGCCCGAGGGCACGCTGGAGGTGTTCCTTGCAAACACGCTTCCCGGTCAGGTCCTCGTCGGTGTACGCGGCCGCGATGAATCGATCGTTCGAGGGGTCCCAGACCCGGTAGTCAACTCCGTTGAGAATGCCGACCAGATCGTCGCGACGGGTTCGGAGGACGCCCTCCAACCCTGCGCCGAACGCTTCCGTCTGAATCTCCCGCGCGTAGGTCTCGCTCACCGTAGTGAGCACATCGGCAAACACCAACCCCCCCTTGAGGAGGTTGATCTTTCCCCAGAACTCCAGTCCCTCCACGGTGAACAGCGCGCGCGGCAACCCGAGCGTGTCCCAGCGCTCCGCGTCAAACAGACCTTGGTAGGCGAGGTTGTGGATAGTCAGCACTGTGGGAGGCGCTCCGGCTGCCGGCCCTGTCCGTAGGAGCACGGGGATCAGCGCGGTCTGCCAATCGTGGCAGTGGATCACGTCGGGATGCCAATTGACCTGTTGCCCGACCCATGCCAGCAAGGCGCGACAAAAGAACGCAAACCGTTCGAGGTTGTCGGGATAGTCCCGGCCACCTTCCCCGTAGAGCCCCGGCCGGTCAAACCACCGAGGCGCATCGACCAACCACACCGGCACCGGCGCTCCCTCGGGGAGTTGCGTTTCATAGATTGTCGCCGTGCCGTCCATCCCCGCCACAGGGACCGTCACGGTTCCCCGCGAAGCGAGTCCGTCCAACGCAATGGACCCGTACCGCGGGAGGGCGACGCGCACGTCGCATCCGGAACCAGCCAACGCAGCGGGAAGCGCCCCACTGATGTCGGCCAACCCGCCGGTTTTGGCAAATGGCACGGCCTCTGATGTACAGAACAAGACCTTCATGGACGCTACCCTAGCCCTTGGTGTACCCTCCCAGGACGGGGCCGAGTCGTCTGTCACGATGCCCGCGGTCTCGGCAGCCTATCACTCCCAACGAGCACGAGGTAGAGATCGTTCACATTGGTGTTGGTGGGCCCGGTCAAAATCAGGTCGGTCAGCGCACCGAAGACTGGATAGGCATCGTTGGTGTCCAACGCGCGCTGGAGGTCGAACCCGAGCGCGCGGGCCCGCTCTCGCGTAGTCCCATCGACCATCGCCCCCGCCGCGTCGGTCGGGCCATCGGTGCCATCCGTGCCAAACGCCGCGACGACGATGTTCGGCCACTCAGCCAGCGCGAGCGCGGCGGAGAGCGCGAACTCCTGACAGCGGCCCCCCTTGCCTGTCCCGCGCACAGTCACCGTGGTCTCGCCCCCTGCAAGGATGCACGCTGGAAGCTTGACGGGGCCCTGCGCGGCGCCAGCTTCTCGGGCGACCGCGAGAAGCACACGGGCGGCTTCTCGCGCCTCCCCTTCTAGCGTGGTCGTCAGCAGCAAGGATCGAAACCCGAGGGCCTTCGCCTTCCTGACCGCCGCGGTGGCGGCGACCTTTCCATTGCCAACCAGCATAGGGTGGACCCGACGGAAAATGGGCGCGCCCGGTTTCGGCGTCTCCGGAATCGCGCCCCGGGCCCCCTGCCGCAGATGCGTCACGACGCTTGATGGCAGCCGCGAGACCAATCCGTACCGATCGACGATCGCCAGCGCGTCCACATAGGTCGACGGATCAGGGCTGGTGGGACCCGAGGCTATCGCATCGAGCCGATCGCCGACGACATCGGAGAGAACGAGGACGACGAGCTTCGCCGGTGCGGCGGCCATCGCAAGTTGGCCGCCTTTGATCCGCGAGAGATGCTTCCGGACGGTGTTGACTTCGCCAATCGTCGCGCCGGATTTCAGCAACAGGTCGGTGGCTTGAACTTTCTCGCCCAGCGTAATGCCGGCCGCAGGGGCTGGTAGGAGGGCCGACCCACCCCCCGACAACACGCAGAGTACTAGATCGTCTTTCCCCGCCTCCCTAACCAGTTGCAGCATCGCTTCCGCTGCACGCTGGCCGGCGACATCTGGCAACGGATGTCCGGCTTCCACCAGCTCAATCCGGCTCAGCGGTGTCGTGTGACCGTATTTCACGCTGACAAGACCGCCGGCAATGTGCGGTCCCAGCACATCCTCCAGCGCTGCGGCCATAGGGGCGGCCGCCTTGCCTCCACCCACCACGACGAGGCGACGCGTCCGGAGGAGATCGTAGGCCCGGGATCCGACCCAAAGGCTCGCCCCCCGCAATCGCACCACGCGCCGCACAGCCTTCCGAGGGTCCACGGCCTCGACCGCGGCGATGATGATTTGGGCGGCGCTGCGCCGGAGACGGGCCGCAGGCTTGCCGACAAAGAGCTCATCGTTCAGCATGCCGACCTCGCGACCACGGGCAGTCCTGCGTGCAGTTCGGACAATGGGGGCAGACGGCATCACCCGTGACCGTTACGCAGACGGCGAGGGGGAAACCGCAGCCCACACGCGGCTGGCCGCGTTGGGGCGGACCGCCTCCACCTGGACGTGGGTGATCCCCGCTTGGTCCAGCGCGCCCTGGACCGTGTCGCGCGCCAGCGGCATGAGGTTGTTGACGTCGCTGAGGTGCACCAAGAATACCTGCTGAGGCCGGGGGGAGGCGGCATCAACCACTGCGCGCGCGGCTGCGTCATTCGAGAGGTGTCCCGTCGTCGAAAGGATCCGGTTCTTGAGGAACCACGGGTACGGGCTGACTGACAGGAGCCGCAAGTCGTAGTTCGCCTCCAGGATGATCACGTCCGCGGCCCGAGCATGGCTGAGCACTTCATCGGTCACGGCGCCGAGGTCCGTCGCAATCACGGCGGTGACGCCATCGCCTCGAATCGCAAACCCCACCGGCTCCGCCGCGTCATGCGGCACAGCGAATGCCTCGATGCTCAACGTCCCGACCAGGAAACGGTGGCCCGTCGTGAACCGTTCGATCGGCGCCCCAGCCAGCGACGCCCCCGCGGCGCGAATGGTCCCCTCGTTGGCGAGGACTGGCACGCGGGCGAGGCGCCCGAGCGCATCGGCGCCTCGGGCGTGGTCATCGTGCTCGTGGGTGAGGAGAATAGCCGTCAGGTCTTCGGGGCGGATCGCGAGGGTAGCCAGCTCGTGGATCACGACCTCGGCGGAGAGCCCCGCGTCAACTAGGATGCGGGTGTTTGCGGCATCGACGAGAATCGCGTTGCCCCCACTGCCACTGCGGAGGATGCGAAGTCGGAGGGGAGGAGGAGAGAGGACGATGGACATCTCACCCAAGCTGATTCTGTCGACGCGCGTCAACTCCTTTGATAGACGCCCGTGAGAAGAAACGCTGCCAGCACCAGGACGATCGTGAGCCACTGGACTGCGCGCGTGTGTAGCTCGAGTCCCTCCGGCGGCACGGTGGGCCAGTGGGCGACGCCGCCCGCGATCTGTGGCGCGTTGGTGGCGGTGATGGTCCCGGGCAACTGGGCGGATACCGTCAGCCCGTCGCCGGCCCTCCCGGATCCGCTCTCGCGGTCTGGCCGGAGGTGGAGCGTGAACTGGTACGTCGTCACGAACAGGTATGACCGTTTCCCCACTGAGACGTCTCCCAGCGTGGCGAGGGGGATGTTGACCGCGCGACGGAGCGGTCCTTCATCAACCCGCGCATCCAAGACAATTTGATCACCCGTGGTCGCCCGAACGAAGGCATCGACTCGCGCGGACATGGCGATGCCTAGGAGCACCCCGGTGAGAACAGCCCCGGTCCAAAACCCCTTGGCCCATGGTTTCAACATGTCCCCCTCCACGCTGAAATCGGCTGCGGCAAGCGCGGCCGGGCGATGGCCGCGGTCATTCGTATCCCAATTCGGCTAACGCCTCTTCGTCGATGCCAAAATGGTGGGCAATCTCGTGGACGACCGTCGTACGAATCTCCTCGGCCATCTCCTCCTCCGTCGCACAGGCCTCTTCAAGGGGACCTTGAAAAATGGTGATCTTGTCCGGGAGGAGCGCGTCGGCAGTAATTCCGCGCTCGGGGAGGGGCACCCCTTCGTACAACCCGAAGAGCTCTTCCGTCGGGGCGAGATCCAACGACGTTCGTTGCGCCTCGGTAGGCCACCGCTCGACGACCACCTCCACGTTGTCCATGCGGGCACGGATGGGTGCCGGGATGGTCTCCATCGCCCTCACCACCAACGCGGCGAACTGTCTGCGAGCAAGATGCATGGCGGGATCTCCCTGCTCCAGGTTTGAGTATAGGTGGGCGGTCCCGTCACCGGCAACTTGACCGCAACCCAGCCTAGCCCCCCGGGCGCCGACACGGTATCATGGACGCCAGCACTCCCAACGCCTTGATGACCCCAACCATGCGCATCGAATTCCTCTACTGGCGTGAATGTCCGTCGCACGAGACCGCGCTCGCGCGACTCTACGACGTCCTTCGGGACGAGGGCGTCACGCCGTCGGTCGAACTCGTGCACGTGGGTACCGAGCAGGAGGCTGCGCGCTGGCAGTTCCCCGGATCTCCAACCATTCGAATTGACGGGAACGACATCGCGGAACCGCCGGAGGGACCAGGCCAATTCGGCCTAACCTGCCGAGCCTACCGCACCGACGACGGGCGGATCTCCCCCCTACCAAGCACGGAGGCGCTTCGCCGCGCGGTCAGAGCCGCACGGGAACGCGCCCACACGTAAAGGGCAACAGCCTCACACGTACCCCTAAAAGGATGGTGGCTGAATGGAATCCATCGCACTGGACTCACGGCTCATTTCGTTCTCCCTCAAGGGAACGGACTCGAAGCTCCACCGCCCGGAAGACTACGGGAAGGCCCCTGTGCTGGGGGTCATCTTCACGTGCAACCATTGCCCGTACGCGCAGGCGTGGGAAGCACGGCTCATCGATATTCAGCGCACCAATGCCGAGCGCGGGGTTCAGTTTCTCCTCATCAGCTCCAACGACGCGAGCAAGGTACCCGCCGACAGCTTCGAGCAGATGCAAGCCCGCGCTGCGGCTAAGGAGTACCCTTTCCCGTATCTGATCGATGAGACTCAGGAGGTCGCCAAGGCGTACGGAGCGACTCGCACCCCCGAGGTCTTCCTCTTTGACCGGGACCGCGTTCTCCGCTACCATGGCGCGCCTGACGATAACTACGAGGATCCCCGGGCGGTCCAGCACGCCTACCTCCGGCAAGCGATCGACGCGCTCCTCGCCGATGACGCCCCTCCGGTCGCCGCGACACGGCCGGTAGGCTGCACGATCAAGTGGAAGTGACGTAAGAGAACGCCTCGTCGCGTCGACGCGATCACGGACCCCAAGTCTCAGTCGCTGCGCCCGGGCGCATAGCAGGAGCCCACTCCAGCGCAAGAGAACCCCCCCTGCAGAACCCACCCGCCCCACTAAACCCGTAGCGCTCACGCGTCGTCTTAGTCTTTGAAGGGTTCGCGAGATCCCTGCGTCACCTGGCGTCCTGGACGCCCTGCGACGGGACGCTTCATTGAGTGTTTTGGCTTGAAACCACGTGGAGTGAGACATCAGGAGATGGTCAACCGGTTACTCGCCCTCCGCATTGGTGCTCTGTTGCTCGCGGCCGTGCTCCTTGCGGCGCCATCGGCCCGCGCCCAACCTCTCACGATTGATTCGTTGTTGACCCGAATCTTCAGCACGGACGACCGCACGTCCTACGACTTGACGGCCGCCTTCAACGGGACCCTGACCCTGGGGCTCAAGGAGGGTCGCTGGGTCGCCCTCGCGGCCGGCACCTTTCACGAGTGGCGCACGGCCGGACAACCGCGGCACTGGAAGATCAACATCGACCAGCTTGACCTTCCCACGCTCCTCCGACCCTTCTCGGGCGCTCTGCGCCGAGCCATCGAAGAGAAGGCCGCGATGCAATCTGAGAGCTTGGAAGCCTTGCACTCGCATGAACTTTTCATCCTCGAAGAACTCCCGGGCGGTCGGTATGTCCTCGCCGGGATTCGGAGCGACCTCGTGGATGAAGCGATCGACCGGTACGGCCACGCCGCCGACAAGACCAACCCCACCACCCGGCGTGCCATTGCCCGGTGGCTGTTCGTCGCGCCCACCATGCGTGAGTGGATTGTGCGGCGGGGAGGCGCCTATGCGATCCAGGCGGTTGCCGACGAGCAGGGTCTGGTCTACAGCGTGACGCTCTTCTACAACTGGGGCCGACTCGACATGACGTTCAACTACGTGACGATCGCCGGTCGCCCGATCTGGCGGGAGGTGGGGACGGGGATCATCAGTGACATCGATGGGGTGGGGCATGTCACCGGGCACCTGAGCCTGACCTTCAGCCAGCACAAGTTCGCCCTGCTGCCCTAACCCCCGCACCTCTCCCCCGGACGAGCGAATGGTCCAGGGTTCGCCGGAGCGTGCACAAGCACCGGACGCCGACAGGCGTTCCTCAGCTTCAGGAGAAGTAGCAGCGGGTTCCCTCATGGCGCTGATTCGCACTGTGACAATCACGCAGGAATTCGACGGGGTCCGTGCTTTGCACGACGGCTCGATCGCCGTCGCACCCGGGGAGATCTTCGGCCTCGTCGGCCCAAATGGCGCGGGGCATCGCCACGCCTCTTTCTCCACCCCGGGGACATCTGCGACTAAACCTCTTCAAGGGGATCTCACTCAAATAGGTAGGTTCCTGGCTGGATACTCCACCGCCTGGGCATGGGGGATAGGGTATAATACGACGTAGTTGTCGGTATCGACCCGCGCCAGGCTAGAGAAGAGAGGGAGACAGATGAACATTAATAAAGAGCTTATCATCGGCCTGATCCTCGCCTTGCTGGTGTTTGGGCCATCCCGGATTGGCCAACTCGGCGCCGCGTTGGGGAAGACCATTCGTGACTTCCGGAAGTCGATGGACGATCCCGACGACCATCCCACGCAGGCCAAGCCATCGGACTCCTCGACCCCGCGGTAGGATTCTCTCTTCGGCCATAGGGCCGAGACTCGGTCTCAGACAGAGACAGCGCGCCAAGCAGTGCTTGCCCGGCGCGCTGTCTCTGCGTGCAACCGCCTTTGGCAATCGCTCTGTTACCTCAATTCGGCTCCCCCGCCCCGTACTGCCTGCTCGGTGCCGCTGTCGCTACGCCTGCGCTGAGGGGGGCGGGGCCGTCGGGCACCATCGACTCAGTGGCTCAGCCAGACATCATGGAAGACCTCAAAAGCTCGCACGTCCAGCAAGAACCCCTGGACCTTCGCCGTAGACAGGAACGCCCGCTTGATGACGTAGTACGGGATGTACGGGACGTTCTTGTTGAGGTGCTCTTCCACCCGCACGTAGAGCTCTTTCCGTTTCGCCGGATCAGTCGTGACCCGCGCCTCCTCGAGCAAACGATCAAGTTCCGCGTTCTTGTAGAAGGCGGTGTTCCACCCGGCCCCGATCTGGCTGCTATGGGAAATCGTGAAGAGCACATCGGGGTCGGCGCTCACAAACAGCATGCCGCCGAGGTCGTGATCTCCTTTCCGGATCGCCGCGAGGTAGGGTGCTTGCTCAATCGCATTGATCTGGGCGTCGATCCCGACCGCCTTGAGTTCGCTCTGTTGCAGCTGCGCGTCGAGTAACTGCTGGGCCACGGTCGTCGTCCACAACCGGACGCGGAAGGGGCGGCCGTCCTTCACTAGAATGCCGTCGGACCCTGGCCGCCAGCCAGCTTCGGCGAGCAATTGCCGGGCTCGATCGGGGTTGTAGGGGTACGCGGTCTGCTCGAGCGACTTCGCATAGCCCCAGGTCACCGGGGACAAGGGGAGGGACGCGACGCCCCCGATCCCTTCGTAGACCGTCTTCAGGATCTCCCCTTTGTTGATCGCATGGGCGATGGCGATGCGGACGCGGACGTCATCAAACGGCCATTTGCTCGTGTTCATGATAATGGATCGAGGGAACCCGGCCTGATCCTTGAAGTAGGCCCGGAAGTTCGGGTTGCGCTGGAGCCGGTTGACCTCGCGGGGCGGTGCGTTGTAGAGGACTTGCACCTCGCCGCGGACCAATTGGGCGATCCGGGTGGCGTCTTCCGGGACGACCGTGTAGACGAGCTCCTCGAGATAGGCGGGACCGCCGTTCTTGAAGATCTTGGGGGCCCAGCGATAGTCGGGGTTGCGCACCATAACGACCCGCTGATTGGGCACGATCTCCGTCACCATGAAGGGCCCCGTGCCGACCGGGTGCTGGCCGAAGTCTTTGCCGTACTTCTGCACAGCCGCCGGAGAGACGGGCGCCAAACTGATCTCGGTGAGGGAATCAAGGAAGGGCGCAAAGGGCGCACGCAAGGAAATCTGCACGGTGAACTGATCCGGAGACTCGACCCGCTCCACGGGACCCAGGATCGTGGCCGCCATCGGGGACCGCAGCGCAGGGTCGCGAATGCGGTTGATCGAGAAGACCACGGCTTCCGCGGTGAGCGGGGTGCCGTCATGGAACTTCACCCCTTGCCGCAACTTGAGAATGATCGTGCGCCCATCTTGGGAGATCGTCCACTGCGTGGCGAGGGAGGGCTTGACCTCGCCAGTCTCAGGGTCCTTGATCAGCAACGGATCATAGATATTCCCCATGATCTCCCGGGAAAAGGTGAAGGCCGTGGCGGCGGGATCCAGCAGATCCCATCCGGCGTTCAACGCCACCACGACGCGCCCACCCCGCTGTGGCGCACCGATCACGGACGGACTGACGAACATGGACAAAGCCACCACGGATACTGCGAGGAACGTCACCAAGATCCGACTCGCTTTCATAGTGCCCCTCCTTCGTTTTTTTCGGGATCCTCGACTCCCCACTTCACGCAAACCGCACTCGTGGATCGAGGTAGACGTAGAGCACATCCACCAGCAGATTCAAGAACACAAAGCCAAGCGCGATCGCGAGCACGGTCCCCTGCACGACCGGAAAGTCGCGGGCGAGGATCGCGTCGACCACGAGGCGCCCAACCCCAGGGTACGCGAAGACGCTCTCGGTAATCACCGCGCCCCCCAGCAAGTAGCCCAATTGCAACCCCAACACTGTCACGACCGGGATGAGGCTATTCTTCAGCGCATGCTTGAGCACAACGGTCGTGTGATGCAACCCCTTGGCCTGCGCGGTCCTGACGAAGTCCTGGGTGAGGACTTCGAGCATGCTGCTACGCGTCAGACGCGCGAGGACCGCCGCGGGGGCGGCGGCGAGGGTCAGCCCGGGGAGGATCAAGTACTGCCACCCTTCATAGCCGGCCACGGGGACCCACTCCAATCGCAACGCAAACACGATGATCAACATGAGCCCAAGCCAGAAGCTGGGGATGGAGAGCCCCGCAAGCACCGTGACCATGGCGACGTGATCGAATACCGTGTTCCGTCGCACGGCCGAGATCACGCCCACCGTCCCCCCGATCGTGACCGCGATGACGAGCGCGGTGAGCGCAAGGCGCAGGGTGTGGGGGAACCGCAGCGCGATCTCCGCGACCACAGGCCGGTTACTGCGCACGGAGCGTCCGAGATCTCCACGGATGGCGCTGCTTAGGTAGCGCCAGTACTGCACATAGAGCGGCTGATTGAGCCCCAACTCCTCCCGTAAGGCCTGCTGGTCCGCGGGGGACGCAAATTCGGACAACATGACCGTCACCGGATCTCCCGGAACGAGGTGAATCATGGCAAACACGCCCACCGAGACCCCCAGCACGGTGAGGAGGCTCAATAGCACCCGTCGTTCCAGGAAAGCCAACATGGGTTCGATCAACGCCTCACGGACGCATTGTGGAACATGGGCAACGACTCCACATCATGGACAACGCCCTCAGGTGGGCGTTTAAGCTCAAGACCGCCTGCCCTCCCGGGCTCGGAGCCTGGCCGTTCGCCGCGGTCAACGCGCACGACAGGGTGACGGTACAGGATGATCCCAATGGTCAGTCGTGCGATTCGCGGCATCCGCCTCCCCTTTTCATTGCGAACAAGCTCGGTCCGGTCTACGAGACCGTCCTTCCATCTCGCACAGCGACCCCTCCGTCAACTGCGACGGTATGTCCCCGTAGGGCAACAGCCCACCTCGCTGCGGTAACGTTGCGCCCTCCCATCATGGGCGAGGTGTTGTCGCCGAAAATTAGCATGATCGCACCATCGAGCGACGCGGCTTCCATCGCACCACCCGGCTCCGCGGAGTGCACCGCGGCCCGGTCCCACCGTGCGCGCGCATCGAGGCCCCATGAAAATCCAGCCAGCACGCACGCATTCATGTCTGTCGCGCGGGCGACCCAATCGCGCATGAGCAACGCATCGGCCCCGTCACCTTCTACAGAGGTCACGCGCCCCTCGGCGAACCAGAGCGTAACGGGCGATTCCACATAGCGTCCCAGGCTGAGCCAGAGATCGCCAGGCCCTATGACGATGCGGCCCGCTGAGCTCTCCTCGATTGGCGCACAGACCACTCGGCTGCTCGGCCAGCGATCCCATCTTCCCGCCACTTCGCTGAACCCGTGTTGGTCAACGCCCGGACGCTGGGGTTTTGCAAAACGCAAATCAGAGCCCCGCGGGGAAGTCACGTGCACGACCGTGCCTGCCCCCAGGTGCGCGGCCGCGGCGCGGATCCGCGTGACGGTCCCCGGATCGGGAAACAGGCGGACCAAGACGTCGGCGGGCTCTCCAATAACCAAGATGCGCCGTCCCGCACGCAAGGCCACCGCCGCCAAACGCGTGGCCCCCAGCCCGGGGCGACTTCGGAGATCGACGATCAAGTCTGACCCCTCCCAGGCACGCTGCACCGCGTTGGACTCGGCCCCGGCGGTCGCGGCCGTCCAGAGCTGGTAGGGATGCGCGCCCAGGCTCAGCGCGGCGCCCAGCAGCGCGACCGGGTAGTGGGGATGACTTTGATAATCCGCGTGGATGGCGACGACGTCCCCGCGCTGGACCTGGCACAGTTCGAGTTCGGTCCGCATCAGCGGCACCAACTCGGCCGCCGCCCCGTAGCTGAGCGGGAAGCGCCGCATCTTAGGAATACACTAAGTGCCCGTCAACGATCACGGGCCCCTGATCGAGCATGATGGTGTGCCCCCGGCAGTTGAGGTTGAGGTGGGCGGCAGTCCGCACGGTGCCACCGAGATTCACCGAGGAGTTGCTCCCGACCACGAGCAACAGGTTCCCGGCCGTATTCTCGACGTCCATGATCCCCCCGGGTTCCAGGAGCGGGTCGGCGATGCGTTCCCATCGTGTCCGCGGGTCGCACCCCCATCCGACAATTGAGAGGAGCGAGGCGTTCGGGTCGTTGAAGGCGTCCAGGTAGTCCTCGATCAAGCGCGCATCCCGGCCGCCGGTCACCTGGCGCAGTCGGCCTCGATCGATCGTGCAGACCACCGGTTCTTTCACCAGCCGCCCCCATCGCAGGACGATGTCGCCAGGGGCAAGCACAAGCACGCCCTCGACGCTCTCGATGTCTGGCACCCCAATGCAAATCGCCGACGGCCAGTGATCCCACCGGGCTGGAGTATCCACAAACCCGTAGTGCCCCACCCCCTGGCCGCGCAGCCGCATCCGGAGGTCGGTACCCGCAGCCGAGGTCGCGCGCAGGGTTTGACTTCCCCCAAGCAGCCCGGCGCCCCGTCGGGTCCGCGCAACAACCGCGGGGTCGGGAAAGAGCCGCGCGAGAATATCGGGCGGCTCGACCACCCGCAAGATTCGAGTCCCGCTTTCGACCGCGCGGTTCAGCGAAGACGCGTACGCGTGCGCTGGCGTTGTCACCATGTCCACTACGAGATCCGCGTCGTGCCACAGTCGCATCACCGGGCCGGCGTCGGGCTCAGGCGCGACCGTCGGGAGGACCACCTCGATCGGGGTCGCTCCCGCCTCGAGGACCGCTGCCACGCAGGCTGCCGGGTAATCGAGGCTCGTCTGCGTGTCGCTATGAATGAGCACTTGCTCTCCTCTACGCACGCGACATAGCTCGAGTTCGGCAGCAAACAAGGGGAGCAATTCCCCCACACTGCCGATGTGTGCTCCGGTGTTCGTGCTCACTGGTCTCGTTCGCCTCAGTGGACGTGCAACAGGATCGCTCGCCTGCCTCGTGGAGAGGGCAGGGCTGTTACCTGCCACCCCCGTTGCAGCCCCACGGTATCCCCGACTCGCGCGTAAACTGTGCAGACCGCCGCTCCCGTTGCGTCGCGCACTTGGATGACAATATCCCCACCCAGACACGCGAGGCATGACTCAGTAGACGACGCGGGCAAGTCGGCGGGGTCCTGTCCGTTGAAGACCACGAGGTCGGCCCGAGCTTGGGCCACGCGGCCCACTTCCATCGGCTGATCAACGGGCGCGGTCGGTTCGGTCCCCATCGCGAGCAGATTGACCATCTGCGGCGGCTCGCCTGGACGGTGCATGCGTAGATAGCCTGGATCGACCTCGAGACCGGTGAAGTCGGGGTGGCAGGGGGCGCGCTCAGAGGGGGACGAAGGAAGATCGGACACGCGACCCAACAGTGCGCCTCGCGCCTCGAGGTCCCGGACAATCTCGGGCAAGGCCGCAAGCGTGGGCCGGCTGTGGAGGTGGTAGGTCAGCACCGCCCCGGCTATCCCTCGCCTGATGCTGCGGTCCGTGATCGCGGCTGGGATCGACGGGCCGAGGTAGTGCGCGCCATCGAGGGCATCGCGCGACAAGCACCGGAACCCGTGGACGCTCGCGAGCCGCCGCACGCGATCGTCGAGCTGCTGGAACGGCGGACGAAACCACGGCCGCGTCGTGCGCCCCGTCATGCGGACCGCGAGTGCCTCGGTCCGCTCGAGCTCTTCTCCAATCTGCTCATCTGGCAGGGTCGTGAGGTCAGGGTGGCTGTAGGCGTGGTTCCCGAATTCGTGTCCGTCCCGGGCCATCGCCTCCACCAGGACTGGATTCGCCTCGGCCCATCGGCCATCGAGGAACACGGTCGCGCGGACGCGCATCGCCCGCAGGGCCTCCAGCATCGCAGCGCAGACCTGCGGATCGCCACCGGATTCGAATGCCAACGCGATCGGAATGGTCATGAACCCGTCCTAGTTACGCCAGCGTCTGATGACCGACTGTGACTCATGCCGCTAGCACTACCTCGCAACGCGATGCACGCCGCCATCAATGCGCGCCTCCCTGCCAGCGAATCTGGCCCCCGGTGATCGTTGTCAGCACCCGCAAGCCGGCGAGCTCCTCGAGGGGCGTTGTCAGCGGATCGGCGGAGAGCACGACGACGTCAGCGGCCATGTTGGGGACCAGACGCCCCCGGACGTGATGCTCTCCCATCAGCCGCGGCGGCACGTCGGTGTACAGCCGGACGGCGGTTTCGCGATCGAGCGCTTCTTCCGGGACAATCGGCGCCCCCGATTCGGTCCGTCGGGCAACGAGCGTCTGAATGCCCTGAAGGGGATGCGACGATACTACCGGGCAGTCCGACCCACCGGTCACAAGCACGCCCGCGCGTTGCATCGACCGCAGTGGATAGCATCGACGGGCAAGGGCGGGGTCCAATGCGGCAACCCACGAGTCGCCCAGCGCGTAGAGGAAGGTGGGCTGAACGACTGCGGCGATGCCGAGGTGACGCATGCGTTCGATATGGTCGGAGGTCGGCAAGACACAGTGCTCAATGCGGTGGGGGTAGGCAATACGCGGGCCGGCCCGGGCTGCCGCGGTCAAGGCGGTGATTGCCATCTCGATGGCGGCATCACCGATGGCGTGAATCGCGACCGCGAACCCCGCGGACGCACCGCGCACAGCATGGGCGGTGAGTTCCTCACTCGAGTACCAGGGAACGCCGAAGTTCTCGGGTTCATCCTGGTACGGTCGGCTCACCGCCGCAGTCCGTGGGCCGATCCCACCATCGGCGAACAGCTTGTAGGGACCGACCTTCACCCACTCGTTGCCAAAACCCGTCGCGAGGCCCGATGCCATGACGTCGGTGATCCAAGGATCGCGCACCATGACGGTCACGCGTAACGGCAGGCGCTGCTCCTCGGCCAGCGCGCGATAAGCTGCGAGTTCTTCCATTCGCGCACCGCTGGCATCATGCACCGCACAAAAGCCCTCTCGGAGGTATGCATCCGCGGCGCGGAGGATCGCACGTTTCAAGGTGTCGACGTCGGGCGGGGGGATGAGGTTCCGAACCAACTGCTGCGCCCGTTCCCGCAGGACGCCGGTGGGCACGCCCTCAACGTCGCGGTCAATGGTTCCGCCAGCGACGTCGGGCCCCGTGTTCGTGATCCCCGCCATCTGCAGGGCGAGCGAGTTCGCCACGCAGACATGACCGCAGCGGCGTCGCAGGATCACAGGGACATCGCGGGCGCTGTCATCGAGATCTCGTCGGGTGGGGTGTCCGGCGGGCCGCAGTTGGGTGTCGTCGTACCCCCGCGCCTGCACCCAGTGGCCGGGCCGCACGGACCGCGCGGCCGTGGCGATGCGCGCCTTCACGTCCGCCAACGTCGGCGCCGCGCGGGGCGAGCAGTCAACTTCGTCCATCGCGAGCCCATAGGCATTGAGGTGACAATGGGAATCGGTGAACGCAGGGAGCCCACATCCCCCCTCCAGATCCACGATTTCTGTGCGCCGCCCCCGAAGCGAGGACAGTGTACGGAAATCCCCCACCGCAAGCACGCGACCCGCAGCAATCGCGAGCGACTCGACCCGAGGCACGGCGGGGTCGAGCGTCAGGATCGAGCCATTGTGGAGGAGCAGATCTGCTTCCACCACCCTCTCCTCACCGCGTCATTTGAACGCCTCATAGGTGAAGGCGCCACGTCGCAGGACCTCAAGCCCATCCACGGTCACGGAGTTGTCGAGGCAGTCGAAATCCATGTGCGCCGGGGTGTCATTGGTCCCCCCGAGGAACGACGTGTCCCGCCCAAAGGCGACCTGCATCACGCCGTAGAACGACTCCGCATCCCCGGTCCCACCTTCATCTTTGCGCTGCATGCGGGTCCAGACCGTGCGGTGATCTAACCCCCATCCGATGTGCGAGATCCAGTAGGCGCGCTTGTCATTCCATCCCACAAACCACTTCTCCAGGACGCGGGCGTCCGCACCTCCCTGAATGGAGGTGATCACGCCCTCAGAGACTTCCATGGTGATCCGGTCGTTCACGTAGCGCGGCATCGCCAGCAGGAGATCCCCTACGTCCACCACGATCCGGCCGTTGGTCCCTTGACGGTTCCCCCCGATGACAACCAGCCCCATCGGCCAGTGATCCCACGTTCCCGGACGGTCCGCGACCCCCCACAACCCAAACGCGGTGCGTCCCGCGATGGCGACGTGGAGATCGGTCCCCGCCGCGGAGGTCACGTGCAGCTCGCGCGTACCAGTCAGCAACGTCTCCGCCGCCTTGGCGCGGTCGCGCACGACCGGGTCAGGAGGCATCCGGTAGAGCACGTCTTCGGGATCGGTCACCCGCAGAATCCGCGTCCCTGCCTTGAGGGCATTCGTTCGGAGCGGGCGGTAGATGCTGGTGGTGATCGAAGCGAGGTCGACCACGAGATCAGACTCGTTCCAGCACTTCGCGATAATTCCCGTCTCCACCGCCGGGGTATTGGCCGCGACGTTCACCTGGAAGACCGTCGCGCCGAGCGCTTGCCCGGCCGCCAGGAACGCCGCCGCGTAGTGCGGGTGTGAGTGGTTGTCCGTGTAGACCAGCATCGTCTCGGTCGCCTGCACCCGACAGTGCGCGAGCACCGTCTTGAACAGGTCCACCAGTTCGGTCGCCCCCCCAAACGTTTGTCGGAACGGCACAGCGCAGTCGCCTCCTTGGGATCGCCGTTAAGTCCGGAGCCGCGGATCGAGCGCATCGCGTAACCCGTCGCCCATGAGGTTGACGGCCAAGACGGTGATCATGATGGCCAGCCCTGGAAACGTCGCCATCCACCACTCATTGCGGAGATAGGGCCGCGCTTGGCTGAGCATGGCCCCCCACTCGGGCGCGGGTGGCTGCGCCCCCAGCCCCACGAAGCTCAACCCGGCCGCGGAGAGAATCGCCGTCGCCACGCCGAGCGTGGAGAGCACGATGATCGGGGCTGTGACGTTGACGAGCACATGGCGGAAGAGGATCCGGGCATCGGAGGCGCCCAGCGCGCGGAGGGCTTCGATGTAGTCCAGCGCTTTGACGTGAAGGGTCGACGCGCGCACGACTCGCGCATAGCTCGGCACGGAGAAGATCCCGACGGCAATCATCACGTTGCGGAGCCCTGGACCGAGCGACCCCACGATGATGATGGCCAAGAGGATCCCTGGAAATGCCAGCAGGATATCAATCATCCGCATGATCAGGTTATCCACCCAGCCCCCGGCATAGCCGGAGAGCAACCCTAGGGTCACGCCAATAAGGAGCGCGATGCTCACCGAGATGAGCCCGACGGTCATGGAAATCCGCGCGCCGAAGACGGTGCGACTGAGTACGTCGCGTCCGAGCTCGTCGGTGCCAAAGAGATGCACCCGGGAGGGCGGGAGCAGCCGCTCTTCAGTGAGAACGAGGATCGGATCAGAGGGCGCGATCACCCCAGCAAAGACCGCGATGAGCGCGAGAAGGACGACGACGCCCCCCCCGACAACGGCCGCCCGGTTCCGCCGAAAGTGCCGCCAAACCAGGGCACCCTGGCTCCGCGAGATCCCTGGGCGATCCACCTCCCTCGCGCGAGCGCCCTGCGCGATCACCCTTCCGCCTTTCCGGTCTCGACGTCTGGTGCCGTGGAGGTCCGCTACTGCACAACAACCAGATCCCGCGTGCACGTGTTGAGACGCTCCGCCCCGTCGGCGCGCACCACCACGATGTCCTCGATGCGCACACCGAAAGCTCCCGGGAGATAGATGCCGGGTTCGATGCTGAAAGTCATGCCCTCGTCGACAGCGAGCGCGTTTCCCGCCACGAGATAGGGCTCCTCGTGCCCGTCAAGCCCGATCCCATGTCCCGTCCGGTGGAGGAAGTGGGGCCCATACCCATGGCGGGTGATGTAGTCGCGGGCGACGCGATCGATCGCTTCGCAGGTGATGCCCGGACGGACCGCGTCGACGGCCGCCTGCTGTGCGTCTTGGACAACCTGATAAACTTTGCGGAACTCCGCACTCGGCGGGCCCACGTGAGGGGTCCGGGTAATGTCCGCGGAATACGCGTGATGCTGCCCGCCGTAGTCAATGACGATCGCCTCCCCGGAGGCAATCTTTCGGTTCGCGGTCTTGTAGTGGGGGGAGGCGCCATTCGCCCCGGCCCCAACGATCCCTCCGCCCAACCGATCCATCCCGCCCGCGCGCAGCGCATCGTGGATCATCGCTAACACCTCGAGCTCGGTCCGCCCTGTCAACGGTTGGGCAATCAGTTTCAGGTAGGCCTCGTCTGCAATCCGGCCAGCGTCCCGCATCAACGAGACTTCCTGGGCGCTCTTGCGCATCCGCAAGGCGGCGAGGAGCGGGCCTCCATCGATGCATGCCGCCTCTGGAAGGGCCCCCTGGATCCGCAGGAGGAAGACCGACCACAGTTGCGGCGCAACCGCAATGCGGCGGGCGCCCCCCAGGGCCGTCACGGCGCGCCGCAGTGCTTGGAATGGATTCTCCGCCTCCTCCCACGGGTAGGCTTCCGGTCGAACGTCCAGATGAGCGAGTTGCGGCACCTCAAATGCCGGGAGGACCATCGCGGTCTGTCCCTCCCGGGAGACCAGGAGGAGCTTCAGGCGTTCACTCGGGTTACCGGCCAGACCCAGCAGGTAGTACAGGTCGGACGAGGGGCCCACCAGGAGCAGGTCAGCCCCGGCCGTGCGCAGCCCGCGCTGCATCGCGGTGAGTCGGGTCAAGTGTTCACTCATCCCCAGGCCTCACTGCAACTCCGGTCGCACAAACTTCCCCTGCTCCATTATCTGAGTATCGTCCACCCAGAAGGAGTTCTGCCGACAGGGGAAATCGATGTGCGAGGGACACTTCGTCTGTCCGTCGGGGAAGATGCCGTAGTTCGAGCCGAACGCGATTTGCATGTTGCCGTAGAACGCTTCATTGTCCTGGGTCGCAAACCCAAACCGCGGCGACATGGCGAGCCGATCCCAGTGCGCTTTGTCGTTGCACCCCCACCCCACATGAGAGATCCGAAAGGCGTCGGGATGACCGGTCTTCCCGAGCCACTGCTTGAGGAGGTCGGCATCCTTGCCCTTACCGGTAATCTCGATGATCAGGCCGTCTTTTACCTTCATCGTGATCGGGTCCTCGACGTAGTGCGCCATGCTGAGCAGGACGTCCCCCTTGTCCACTACCAGCGTGCCCTCGGCACTGTTCTCCTCGGGCGCGCAGCAGACCATCCCGCTTGGCCAGATGTCCCAGCGACCAGGCGTGTCGGATCCGCCCCAGATCTTCATGGTGTAGCGCTTCCCCTTGCGAATGGACAGGTTGGTCCCCCCCGGGGAGGTGATCCGGAGCTTGGTGCCTTTCTCCATGATGGCGCCCCCCGCCATCACCCGCTGCTTCAACTCAGGGGTAGGGAACAGCCGCTTCATGACGTCCCACGGCTGGCCAACCCGCAGGATGCGCGCTCCGGCATTGATCGCTTCCCGTAGGATCTCCGCATACGCGTGCGGTTCACTGGACAGATCAATCACGAGGTTGGCCGACTGCCAGGCTTTGATCGCCCCCTTCTCGGGGACATCGATCGGATGGACGAGGATGTAGGCGTCGGCATCCAGCATCCGTGCGGCCCCTAAGAAGGCGGCGGGGTAGTGCGGATAAGACTCTGTGTCCGTGTGGATGAGGACGGTTTCCCCGGGTTTCACCGCACAGTTCTGGAGCGCTTTGACAAAATACGGCATGTGTTGCGTCGACGCGGCATAACTGACTGCGAGCTTCAACATTATCTCCCCCTTTTTGTGACGTTCACGTTTGCGCTGCTAGGTGAGCACCGTGAGCGCGGCACGCGCGGCGGCTCCTCGCGACACCGCCCAGCCGCGCTCTTCAAGCAACACTTCCAATGCACTCAAGAACAATAAGAGGTTCGCCGGGGTCGTGGAATGCCCCATGATCCCAATTCGCCACACTGACCCCAGTACCGGATCAACGGGGCCGCCGATCTCCAGCCGGAAACGGGAGAGGAGGGCACGACGGATTTCTTCGCCGTCGAGCTTGTCTGGCACACGGACCGCGGTCACGGACGGGAGGCGGACTCCTGGTTCCGCAACCACGTGTAGTCCCAAGGCTTCCACGCCGGCGACCAACGCGTCCCGTCGATTGATGTGCCGGGAGAACCGATATGCCATCCCCTGCTCGTTCGATAGTTGGAGTACCTCGTCGAGCGCATAGAGCAAGGGGGCGGGGAACGTCTCGTAGGCGCCGGCCAGCGCCTTCCCCAGATGGAGGTAGGATGGACTCGTCGCGGTCAACCGTTCCTGCGCGCGGGCAGAGACTGCGACGAGGGCTAATCCAGGCAGCGCGCTCAGGCAGCGTTGGGTGCCGGACCACGCGACGTCGATGCTCCAGCGGTCAAACGCGAGCTCGACACCCCCGAGCGTGAACGCAGCATCAACCAGGAACAAGGCCTCGCCCGCATGACAGGCCTCGCCAAGTCCGGCCAGGGATTGCTCGACCCCGGTGGCCCCTTCGCCGTGCATCAGCATCAGCGCATCCGGCCGGTCGCGGCGAACGACCTCAGCCAACCTCGCGACTGGAATCGCCTGCCCGCGCGGCGCCTCCACCACGGCCACTGCATGACCGAGGTGCCGGGCAGTGGCGGCAAGGTGATCGCCATAGGCCCCGCAGACCCCCACGACCACCTTCGCGTGTGGCCGCAAGAGACTCGAGAGCGCCGCCTCAGGTACCGCCTCTTCAAGGGCCGGAAGAATGGCCACGGCCCCGGTGGTTGTCTGGAACACTCGAGCCGCCAGCGCACGGGCTTCCGTTGCAACGCGCTGGAAGTCTGCGTCGTGCGCTCCCTCGAGCGAAGCGATGAGCCCCTGTACTGCACGCGGCGACGGGTTGCTGAGGTCGGGTCCAAAGAGGGTCCGTTGAGGAGGGTTCAACCGGCGGTAGCTTTCATCAAGTTGCCCCAGGCGAACCACCTCGTCGGTGAGGCTATCTCTCATTGAGAGATCCAGTATTTCTATGCGAAAGTGTATTGCATATTGTAGACCCACTTGTCAAAATGGTCAATGATCCGTTTTCACACTGCAAATAGAGGCGAAGAAGGATACAATAGGGGCGGTCTGGAATCCCATCTGTCAAAACATTCCGGAGACAGCGTCTCTTGTTAGGATACAAACCAAGATCTTACGCCATCCAATCGATCTTGAAAGCCATCCGAGTGCTTCGTGGGTTCACGCGGGAGCGCCCCGAACGCGGAGTGACCGAGCTCAGCGCCGAGCTGAAGTGGCCCAAGGCGGTTGTCCACAAAATCTTAGTCACGCTTGAGCAGGGCCATCTCGTGCAACAGGACCCCCTCTCGCGCCATTATCGGCTCGGACCAGGGATCATGGAACTCGCGGGGGTATTTCTCAGCGAGGAGCCGCTCACGCGCGAGGGGACGCCGCTGTTGAAGGAGCTCGCCCGCAACACCGGACATACCGCGGCCCTGGCGGTCCTCGACGCGCTAGAGGTGCTCTATGTCCATGTCATCGAAGGGACGGCGGCGCTGAAGACAACTGCCCGCGCAGGAGACCGGCGCCCGGCCCATGCAACCGCCTCCGGCAAGGTCCTGTTGGCGGACCTCTCCTCCGATGTCCTTGACCAGCTCCTCGGTCGCAACGTCATGGCGGCCCTTACGCCCCAGACGATCGTCGACCCCGGACGGCTCCGAGAACAACTCATCGCCGTGCGCGCGTCGGGGTACGCGCTCAACTTGGAGGAACGGATCGCGGGAATGGTCGGCGTGGCGGCCCCCGTCCGCGACCACAATGGGAAGACTATCGCGGCACTCAGCATCGCCTTCCCCCGACACCTCCACGGCGAAACCGCAGTGGAAGACGGGATCACGAAGGTCGTGGCCATGGCCAACACGCTCTCGCTTCGGCTTGGGGCTCCTCCCGAGCGGCTCGTGCCCGAACCCGCCAGCGCCGTGAGCGTCCTGAAAAAGTGAGCCCGGAGCGCCGCCAGGCCGGGCGGCCCTCCCTGGCATGTTGTGGCTGTGTCGAACGATGAACGTCACACGCGTTTCGGTGGTCGGTGCAGGGGCCGGCGGTATGGCGGCTGCGGCCGTCTTGAGTCAGGCGGGGTTCGAAGTCACCCTCTTTAGCCGGTCCCCAGACAAACTGGAACCGGTTCGGGCGCGCGGAGGTATTGAGATCACCGGCGATCGGGGCGAGGGGTTCATCTCGCTCGCACGCGCTACGACTGATGGCACCGAGGCGTGTCAAGCCGAGGTCATCTTCATCTTCACGGTCGCCAATGCGCACGCCGCGATGGCCCGTCTCCTCGCCCCGCACATCCGACCAGACCACGCGATCGTCCTGGCATCGGGCTCATCGGGATCATTGGAAGTGGCCACGCTCTGGCGGGAGGGAGGGATGGATCGGCTCCCACTGCTGGGGGAAACGGTCACGCTCCCCCAGTCTGCGCGGATCATCGGACCGGCGCAAGTGAAGATCCGCCTCCCCTCGACGGTCCGCACGGCGGCGTTTCCCGGGGAGCGCACCGATGAACTCCTGGAACGCCTGGACGGGATGATCAAGATGCGGCGGGCGGCAAACGTGCTCGATACCGGCATCAACAATCCCAACTTCATTATTCATCCCGCCCCAATGGTCCTGAACTATGCGGCGATCGAACGGGCCGAGGGGCGGCTCTCGTTGATGAACGAAGGGATGACCGCGGGGGTGTTGCGCGCGATGGACGCCCACGATGCCGAGCGGATGGCGTTGGCGGAAGCGGCAGGGCTGACGCCCGCGTCGCTAGACACCCTCTACCACGAGTTCGGGAGTAGTCCCGCCGTCTACCGCAGTCCAGGGGAGCCGATGGGGCTGCGCGATCGCATTCACTTTCGCTACATCGATGAAGACGTGCCCTATGGCAGTGTGTTCATGTCGTCGCTGGGGCGGTTGCTGGGCGTGCCCACGCCGATCAATGATGCGTGCAATACCCTCGCCTCAGTCGCGCGCGGCGTGGACTACTGGGCTCTCGGGCGGACGGTGGAGCGGATGGGCTTGGCGGGGTTGACTCGTGCGTCGCTCCCCGGGTACCTCACCACAGGGAGGCGGTGAACGGATATGCAAGTGCAGTCGACAGTCCCATTGCGCGGCACGAAACCTCTGAAGATCTCGCGTGCGGCCGTCACGATGACGAAGATTCCCGTCATCCGGGCCCACAAGATGGCGATCGGGACCACGCTCCATCAGGAGAACGTGATCCTCCGCCTCTACACAACGGACGGGCTCGAAGGGCTGGGCGAAGCCCCGCACATGGTCGGCATTTCCTTGAAGGGGGAGTCGCCCTACACCGTGCTCGAGATGCTCCGCCATCGGTTGCTACCCGCCATCTTTGGACGGTCCCCGCTGGACATCGAAGGGATTCAGCAGGCCATGGATGCGGCGGTCCCCTGGAATTTGCGCGCCAAGAGCGCCGTCAACTTGGCGGCCTACGATCTCGCCGGAAAAGCGCTGGGCGTCCCGGTCCACACCCTAATGGGGGGCAAGGTCCGCGACGCCATTCCGCTCTCGTGGTCGATCCCTATCACCGAGTACGACAAGGGGGCCCGCGAGGCCGCGGAGATGGTGGCCCGCGGATGGCGGATCATCAAGGTCAAGGTCGGTCGCCCCGATCCCGATGACGATGTCGAGATGGTGCGTGTGATTCGGGACGCTGTCGGACCGCGCGTGAGTGTGCGCGTGGACGCCAACCAAGCCTACAGCCTTAAGGCCGCCATCCGGGTCGCGCGGAAGCTCGAGCGCCACGACGTGACGTTCTTCGAGCAGCCCGTCGCTTGGTGGGACTTGGACGGCCTAGCGGAGGTCAGCCGGGCCACGGAACTCCCCATCATGGCGGATGAGAGTTGCACGACCCCGATCGACGCGGTCGAGATTGTGAAACGCCGAGCCGCTCAAATCGTTTCGATCTACGTGTGCAGCCCTGGCGGCATCCTCAACAGCAAGAAAGTCGCCACCGTCGCCGCCGCTGGGGGTATCACCGGCTACGTCGGCGGGGCCCTCGAGAGCGTCATCGGCGCGGCCGCCGGCCTCCACTTCGCGGCCGCGACACCGTCGGTCACCTACGGTTGCGAACTCGGAGGCCAGTTCCTCTTGGCCGACGACATCGCCCAGGTGCCGCTGGTCTTCAAGGACGGTGCCCTCCAGGTCCCGGAGGGACCGGGCCTTGGCATCGCAATCAATGAAGAGACGGTCCGCAAGTACAAGATCGGCGAATTCACGCTGGACGCGGGAGCCGCCTAATGCGGTTTGGCTTTGGGACCGTCCCCGCCGGCCCGCCACAGGAGACCGCGGCGCTGCTGCGACACGCCGAGGACCTCGGGTTTAGCGTCGCGTGGATGCCCGATCAGACCTTTTACCGAGATCCGTACATCACCCTCGCGGGATGCGTGCAGAGCACCCGCACCATCACGCTTGGGGTAGGCGTCACCAATCCCTACACCCGTCATCCCGCCATGACCGCTCGGGCGGCTGCGACGCTGGCCGAACTGTGTCACGGCCGGTTCATCCTGGGCATCGGCGCAGGCAACCGCAAGGAACTCATCGACCTCCTGGGCCTGCCATCGGATCGGGCCGGTCGCCGCTGCCGAGAGATGACGCTGACCATCAAACGACTTCTGGCGGGGGAGAAAGTCTCCTACCAGAGCCCGACGCTCACGATGCGAGACGTCGTTTTGGAGATGCCGCCGCCGCCCCGCACACCCGTCTACCTCGCGGCCCGCGGCGCGCAGATCTTGCGCGCCGCCGGTGAGGTCGCCGACGGAGTGATCATCGGTGCGCTCGTGAACCAACCAGGACTCGAATTCGCTCTCGGGCACGTGCGGGAGGGGGCCCGACGGGCGGGCCGATCCCTCGACAGCTTCGAAGTGGTGAGTTGGGTCACGACCGTCGTCACCACGCGCAAGTCCGAGATCCTCGAGCGCCTCCGCCCCTCTGTGGCGCACATCGTGGGCGGTGCGCCGCCCGACGTGCTTGAGGCGATCGGCCTCTCCAGCGACCGCATCGCCGAGTTCAAGCGTGTCTACGGCGAGGGCGGCCCATCGGGCGCGGCGCGCCTAGTGGATCCCCACCTTGCGGCAATGCTCACCATCGTCGGAGATGCCAGTGAAGTCGCAGAGCGCCTGACCGCCCTCTCTGCGTTCGGCGTCCACCAGGTCGCGGTACTCATGCCCGGCGGGAGCCGGGGCAGCCATGCGTTTCCTGAGTTCGATCATCGGGGAAACCTGGAGCGCCTCGCTCGAGATGTGTTCCCGCGCCTACGGGCGGCCTGAGCCCAGTCCCACGATGAGGAGGCAGCGATGAACACACGGGGACATCGACATGCACGAGCGACAGCTGCTCCCCCAACAACCCGTGGCGGGAGCAGTTCTAAGACCGAAGGGAGCGTGACAATGCGAGGGACCTACAGCCCCTTTCCGCGGACCGAGTACGAGCACCGATTGGCACGCATTCGAAAAGTCATGGCCGCCCAGAAGCTCGACGGCTTGCTGCTTACCAGCAAAGAGAACGTCGTCTACCTGAGCGGGCTCCAGACGATTGGGTGGGATTCGAAGCATCGTCCGCTGGGCCTCATCGTGCCCACTGAGGACCGGATGCCGGTGCTCATCGTAGCCGAATCCCTCGAGTTCGTCGCCCAGGAAAGCTCCTGGATCGAGGATGTCCGCCTCTGGGGAGGCGTGCGGGTGCCCGGCGCTCCGGCCGATCCCATCGTCGCCATCCAGCAGGCGCTGCGGGATCTGCGTCTCACCGACGCGCGCGTCGGCTGGGAACTCGGCTACGGGACGCGGTTGGCGATGCCTCAGGCGGACTACGAGGCGCTGCGAGCCGCGCTCCCCAACATGCAGGTCGTGGACGGGTCGGGGGCGCTGTGGCAGGTCCGGATGGTCAAGTCCCCCGCCGAGGTGGAAGCGATCCGGCAATCGTGCGCCGCGACATCTCGTGCGTTCGCTACCGGGTTCAAAGCCATCCGCGAAGGCATGACGGAACGCGAGTTGGCGGGGATCCTGTTCCGCGAGCTCGCGAGCACGAACTACCGACCGGGGTTCGTCATGATCCGCTCGGGCCGGTTGAAGTATCGGATGATCAATGTGGAACCGTTCGACAAGCCGATGGAACGCGGGGACCTCGTCATTGTCGATCTCGGGGCGACGTACAAAGACTACTGGTCCGATTTCATGCGGATGGCCTCTGTCGGCATCCCCACGAAGGAACAGCGGGCGTTCTTTGACTGCGATCTCGCCGCGCAGAAGGCGGGGGTCGCGACGATCCGCCCCGGGATCCCGACGAAGGCGATCTTTCAAGCGTGTGCGGATGTCATCAAGGAGAAGGGCTTCGCCGAACACGCGCGCATCGAGCGGGTGGGCCACGGGGTCGGGCTTGATGTCCACGAACCCCCGTCGATCGCGCACAACAGCGAGACGATCGTCGAACCCGGGATGGTCCTCACGGTGGAGCCGATCTTCTACGATCGGCCCGACGGGCGGATCGGCAACTTCGCACTAGAAGATGTGGTCGTGGTCACCGAGACCGGACACGAGATCCTCAGCACCTTCCCCAAGGACCTCTGGATCGCATGATCCGTCGGGCACTGGGAGATGGCGATGCGGTCACGGTCCATTCGGACTCGATCAGCCGCTCTGGATCGCGAGCGCGTAAGACGTGGCGGAACACGGTCGAATCAGGATGCGGGTAGGTGCGTATAGAACTCCCGGAGGGTCGCAGCAAACTGGTCCGACTGCTCGAGATTGACCATGTGGCCGGCCTCCTTGATGATCACGCTCTTTGCACCAGGGATGGCGGCCGCCATCGCGCGCGCGACCGTCACGGGAATGACCCGGTCGTCCGCCCCCGCGACGACCAACGTGGGAACCGCAATGCTACCCAGCAGCGGAGTGCTATCCGGGCGCTCCGCCACGGCCTTGAGGGCCCCGATGAGGGATTCCACACGCGGCGTCCCCATCAGCCGCCGGACCTTAGCCACCACTCCAGGGTCGGACTCGAGGGTCAACGGAGCCACCACCCGGCGGGCGAAGTCGGCGAGATATTTGTCTGGTCCCTCTGTTTTCAGCCGCTCAATCGTGGCGGCCCGACTCTCCCGCACCTCGGGAGTATCCCCATCGGCCCGAGTGCTAATCAGCAGGACCCCTTTCACCCGATCGGCATGATGCGCGAGGTACCGAAGCAGCACATACCCCCCCATTGAAAACCCGCCGAGGACGATGGCCGGGAGCCCCAAGAGCTCGATCAACCCGTGAAGATCCTCGGCGAACCCATCGATCGACGAGGGGGTCCCCTCCGACTCCCCAAATCCCCGCAAATCCGGGGCGACCAC
>Ga0209515_10000465_pt1 | contig 74691 bp, 77 predicted proteins | sample Subgroupgradi54m_FD_187454 | JGI IMG/M metagenome (GOLD analysis project Ga0209515, IMG submission 187454) | Subsurface groundwater microbial communities from S. Glens Falls, New York, USA - GMW60B uncontaminated upgradient, 5.4 m (SPAdes)... ...
TTTTTATTGTCCATCTTGTGACATACGTCTGGATAAAATGACATGTCCAAATTGTAAACAAACTTATACACCAGGAATCGCCGAGTAAACCTCGGCCTTTTTATTTTTTGAATCCTAGTAATTTTTATCATTTCCAAACCACAATAAAGAAAGTTGGTGTAAGTCGGCATACTCATAAGAAGTCACGTAAGGTGGTGAAGTGATAATTAGATCTACCGTATTATCCTTGAGGGGCAGTCTTTTAGTTGAATTTGCTATTTTCATTCTTGAGGGAATATTGAGAAACCCCTTATTCTTTAAAAGTTCAAAAAACTGGTTGTTCCTTTTGGTAACAAACTTCAAATGTTTGAAGAAAGTATCTTGGGGTATTACGAGTTTCTTGTTGGGGTCAACCTGGGGTTTAGTACTCTTCATTAACCATCGAGAACAGTTTTTTAATATATGAGAAAATGTACATAGGTATAGTTTCTTTACCTCTGGGTCTTTTAGCAATTTTATAGAAGAATAGATTCTATTCAGGTCTTCAAGGGTAGAACCATCAAACCAATAGTTAAGACGTTCATTATTTAAGAAATTAGGAAAATTATAATTTTTTTGGACTAGGTTTTCAAATCTCTTAAAATTTCTTTCTAATGTAATTGGAGAAATTGGGGTAATTTTTGCTTGGGAAATAAGTTTTGCTACAGGGTTTATGTCAAAGCCAAAGCTTTCTCTGCCATTTATTTTGGCTTCAACGAGTGTTGTTCCACAACCACCAAAGGGGTCTACTACAATATCGCCGGGCTTCGTGTAGTCACTTATTAGTCTTTGAACCAAATTAGGAATGAACTTAGCTGGATAGCGATGGTATCCATGTGTGACATAGTTAGTCTCAGATCTACCGACATCAGTAAAAGCCCATTCCGGAGAAGGGGTAAGGTCTTTAAACTTTTGTCCAATAATTTGAAGAGACATTTATTATCATTATACTAACTAAACCGGATGGCCTCAATAGGATAAAAAATAACACCTTTTTAATTACTCCGGTTCGTGTTAAATTAAATCTGCTAACATGCCATCATTTCCATCATTATTGACTGAATGCGTATGAATCAGGAATTAACAGGGGTTCACTGATAAAGCTTTGGTAGATATTTCGTAATAAAGTTTTCCAATGTTCTCTATTGGCCCTGCAATTATCCAAATACAAGCGGTTTAGAACTGTTTGTAGGGTAAATGCTGAATCACTTGAGTTTGCCTAGTTTCTTTGGCCTGAGTAGGGGCCAAGGGGATTGGAAAACTCTACTCAAAAAATAGCAGTTGACGAATGAAGACGAGGAAATACTGAGCACAGTAGTGCGAATGTGAAATGCTGGCTTTTTCTTAATTGGTATGCTACTAATTACTCGATAGTACTTTGAAAGAAGAGAGGATATCATGAAAAAGAAAATAATTCCGTCAAACTTTTTGTGGGGAAGTGCAACGTCGGCTCATCAGGTAGAAGGCGGTACGCTTAATGACTGGACCAAGTGGGAGCAGAAAGGAGGGAGCAAACATCTTTCGGGGAAAGCCTGTAATCATTGGAATTTTCAGCAATTCAAGGAAGACGTGGAACGAATGCAAATCCTCGGTTTGAATGCCTATCGAATGAGTCTTGAATGGAGTCGCATCATGCCCGAACCCAAGGTTATCGACCAGGCAGTCCTTGATCAATATCGACAGATGCTGATGACTCTACAACTGGCAGGTATTCACACGATGGTAACCCTGCATCACTTTACGAATCCAATCTGGTTTGTAGAAATGGGAAATTGGAGTAAGGCTTCACTTGCACCATTTTACACTTATGTTGACGCAGTCACTAAAGCTCTCGCCGAAGATGTTGACTACTGGAATACGCTTAATGAACCCCTTATCCTAGTGTTTATGGGATATATTATTGGACAATGGCCGCCCGGGAAAAGAGAAGAGTCAGTCTCATTCTCTAATTACTATCTTCATCTTCGGGAAAGGTTTGTTGAAGCTCATGATGAGGCTTATAAAATTGTGAAGGAAAATACGGGACGGCCAGTTGGCTTAGTACATAATTTTACTTCATTTGAAGCGGCGCATGACCGAGCGATTGAACTGGCTATCGCGGAGAAACGAGACCAGGTTGATAATCGTTGGATAATAGAACACACAAGAAATGATTTTCTCGGGGTTAATTTTTATATGCGCCAACTCTTCGACGATCTCCGCTTATTGCCAATTTCTGGATTCGGCAAAAGAGTAAGTGATTTCGGATGGGAAATTAATCCACAGAGCCTAACCAAAGTCCTTTTAGGGCTCAAACAGTACAATTTACCAATTTACATTACAGAGAACGGAGTTGCAGACGCAGCCGATCACTTAAGAGCGGACTTTATTCGGGATCATATCCAGGCATTACAGCTTGCCATGCAGGCGGGAGTAGATGTCAGAGGATATTTTCACTGGTCATTACTTGATAACTTCGAATGGTCTGAAGGTTATACCAAGCGTTTCGGACTCGTTGAGGTTAACTTTGAAACGCAAGAACGAATAATTCGTCCAAGTGCTTATGTATATCGAGATATTATCCAGGCAAGCCACTAAGATTTGATCCAAAGATTTCTTTCCAAAGTTACACCCAAAAGCCCCTCGTGAGTAGTAGCTTACTAGGGGCTTTTTTATTTATAGATTTGTCGCTAATTGTAAAGGCACAGAATTTTTAATAGTTTGCCAACATGCCATCATTCCCATCATTATTGACCAAATGCGTAAGAATCGGAAATTAACAAGGGTTCACTGATAAAACTTTGGTAGATATTTCTCAACAAAGTTTTCTAGTGTTATCCGCTAATTTGACAGTTTTTATTGTGGCGCTATACTTTAAATAAATATGAAACAAGAAAAAGCAAACGGAGCTACTCTCGACGATTTAGCTAACATGGTGGCTAGAGGTTTTGAAGGTGTAGATAAAAAATTTGAAGATATAGAGAAGAAGATGGTTACCAAGGAAGAGTTTAACTCTTTGAGGGGCGATTTTCATTCTTTAAGTAAGAAGGTAGATAAATTAGATTATCAAATGGACGAAGTTTATGACATTCTCAAGCGTTTTGAAGAAAACGATATTTTGAGTCTTCAAAAAAGAGTTCAGGTTCTCGAAAAAGCAGTCAGGTCTTTGGCTAGCCAGACATCTAAATAAAATTAGCTAACTATCCGATATTCAAAACCTGATATAATTAGTGGGTTTTTAATAAAGAAATCGTAAATACCAGAGAACAAAGTTTTCCAGTGTTCTGGTTCGATAAACTCACCATCAAGATCTATTGGCCCTGCAAACGTTAGCTTATGAAATATCATAGTGCGGTCACAATTATTGGCCCAACTGGAGTCGGAAAAACTAAGGTTGCTTTTGAACTTGCAAGAAAGGTTGGAGTAGGCGAAGTAGTCAATTTAGATAAAATTTATACCTATAGGGGATTTCCTATAAGTTCAGGATTGTCGGATACTCTAAAAGAAAAAGGAGTCAAAAAACATTTATATGAGTTTTTAAACCCTGATGAAGAAATTATTCCAGCTGAAAAGTATGCGGAAATGGTTTTTGAAACCTGCGATAAAATTCTATCTTATTCAGAACTGCCAATTATTGAGGGTGGTTCCATGACATATACTCCAGCTTTGTTAGAACTTAATCAAATTAAAAACTTCTGCCAACCTATTGTTGGCCTAAGATTTCCTAAGGATTTTGATATGAGAGGAAAATTCATTAGACGCGTTGAAATGGCACTTGAGGAGGGGCTTTTAGATGAAGTTAAAACCAATCTAAGTAAATATAGAAATACTCTTATAATGACCGACTGTCATGCTGTTGTTCCTTTGATTAAATATCTTGATGGGAATATTGATTTGGAGCAAGCCAAGAAAGAAATCGTAGATCGCTGTATAGTATATGCTGACCAGCAGTTAGGTTTGTTTGAAAAATATCCTGAAATTATATGGCTGGAATATGATTTTTCCCGACTTTCTTTGATTGTAGACAAAATACTGACACTACTTCCCAAGGATTAAAATTTTCCCGTCTTGGTATTTGTTTTTTATTTGTTTGCTTCTATTGTCTTTGCTCAAAATTCAGATGCCAATTTAGATTTTCAGCCGATGAATCAGCTAAACAGAGTAAAAAGCCTACTCAAGAAGTAAACTGCACAACCTGCAGTTTTTTGTTGGACACGCTTGACTTAATACCTGCCATGAACATATTTGCACCAACAGCAGAAGAGTTGATATTTCGTGCACCACTCGTTATAGCTTTTGGGACGCTATCCTTGTTTGCATGGATGGGCATAGCAGTCTCAAGTGTTGCCTTTGGAGCAATTCATTGGTTTGGAAAGAAAATCAGCAGATTAGAAGTTCTTTCGGAAAAAGATAGCGGTAATTCTACGTATGCTTGTACTAATTTCTAACTCTCTCACTAAGGTTACAAAAACGCCGCATTTATCAGCGGCGTTTTATTTACTTTGGTTAAGGACAACTCTCACCAGATCTTGTTTGACCGCAAAGCGGACAATAAGTTCCGAGTGGCCGATTGGTGTGATAGGCGTTTTTCAATTTGTCTAACGCATCTGTATCCTCCAACATCCGTAATGCTTCTGCAAATAAACGTTGGTCGTTCATCTGTTGATGATGGTATTGAACGTTTTTAGGTTGGACATCACTACGCAATATTCCATAGAGTATAATTCTTTTATCAATAGCGTTTTCTGTGTTGTGCAATTCAATTTCTGCAAATTTTGCAATATTTTCCGCTTGCAGGATTAACGATTCTTTAAGACTAACTGTATCCTTAGATCTTGTGAGGGCGCTCTCGTAATCTTTTTTATTGATGATACCACCCAATTCCTGATATCGCTGATAGGATTTTTTATCTTTCGCAATGTCCGGCACGGGAGGGCCTTTTTCTAAAAGATCTTTATTCATGATCAAATAATACCATGCTTTTTTATTAATTAAAACTATGCTAAATTTTGGTCATGACAACTATATTTTTTATCATGATAGGAGTGCAGTGCGTGGCTTATCTTTGGTTTCAGGGAAAAGGCGGTATAGTTTCGCACCGGAATTATATTATAGCAAACTTATGTTTAATGATCGGCCAGACTGCCCAGTCGTTGGATAGCATCACAAAAGGGGCACTTGCAAGTTTTACCGTAGCGACGTTTTTCTTATTTATAACCGGATTTGGCATCGTGCGCCGTTACTTTATTATGAGGAAGGAAAAAAGAGGCAATATTTAACTTCAGTAATGTGGATAACCAGGATAGCGGGTTTGGGCTGTAAACTGTACAATCAGATTAAACAAACTAACGATGCCAGAGGGTTATCTGGCACAATCTCTATGACAAATGAGAAAAAAATTGAGTGGCTGTTGAGGGTCGGCGTAGCCGGTGAATTTTTCGGCCACGGCATGTTGAGTATTGGAGGGAAAAAGGATTGGATTGGCTGGATAAGTCAGTTGACACATGTCAGCAGTCCGATGGCCACTACGCTGTTGTTCTGGGTAGGCGTCGTGGATGTAGCCTTGGCATTAATCATTTTGGTTAGGCCGGTTAAACCCTTATTGCTGTGGATGGCTTTTTGGGGTTTCTGGACAGCACTGGTCAGGCCTATTGTTGGAGTGGGCTGGTTGGACTTTATTGAACGTTCCGCTAATTGGGCGGCACCATTGGCGTTATTCTATTTTTACAAAGGCAGAGGGAAATAAAACTTAACTAAATTAAATTAAAACCCCGCATATAGCTGCGGGGTTTTTGACAAAATATCTGTAATCGGCTACTATATACAGATAATGTTTGCTGTAATAAAAACAGGCGGGAAACAATACAAAGTCGCTGAAGGCGATGTTTTAAGGGTTGAAAAACTTGATCCGCCAGCTGGCGGAAAAGACGGCGATGTCGTTTTTGATGATGTATTGCTAGTGGTAAACGGAGAAGTTAAACTGGGTAAACCGTTTGTCTCTGGAGCTAAGGTTTCTGCCAAAGTACTGGAAGAAGGAAAAGGCGAAAAAAAGATGGTTTTTAAATTTAAATCCAAAACCCGCCAGCACAAAAAGAAAGGCCACCGTCAGCCATATACCAAAATCCAAATCACCAAAATCACCGCATAGTGCGGTGATTTTTTCTGAACAGTTCACACAACCTCCATGCATGCTGCGTAGAACCATTTTTAAAAATACTGCTGATTTTAAAAAATGGTTCTACCTCCGTCGGTTGCTTGGGTAAACAAATGTTGTTTGGCAATAGAGGTTCAAACGAAAAGCCGATGATTAGTCGGCAACTCTTGGCAAAGCCCAATTTGTAGGCGGGTGTCTTAATGGTTTTGCAATCCCACAATCCCAGCAACGACCGTCATCGCTTATTAAGTCATCGTGGTCGCAAGCATATTTTCCGACATCCTCAACACTAATCATTTTTTTTAGTCCGCTTCTTCGAATGTGTAACACAAGATATTTACCATTAGCATTCTTATGATATTCAGCCTTCATTACCCCTCCTCTGTAAAAAGAACATATTAAACTTTTATCATAATTAGGTTCGCTAGTCCACTAAGATTAGCTCGGTCCATAATGAAATAAATAAAACACTAAAAAATGTTCAAAGCTCGGTTTTTAACATTTTAGTCAATTTTACTAATTTAGTTTGACTTTTTATTGCCAATTGTCACCTATAAGCAAAACAACCAGCGGAGGGAGACACTTTTTACAAAATTAGCCCCGACGCTTCGGTACGGGGTCCCGACACGTTGTCGTCGGGATAGATTTTTAAAAAGGCGTCTCCCTCCGTACGCATAGAGGTTGTGTGAGCTATTGAAATAAGGTGTGAGGCCGAGTAACTACTTTCTATAATCCAACGCATTTTTGAGCGTTATCTCGTCGGTGTATTCCAGGTTTGAACCGGAGGAGAGACCTCGGGCGAGACGGGTCAGGTAGACCCCTTTTTTCCGCCAGCTGGCGGATCCGAAAATATCTCTGATGTAAAGGGAAGTTGTTTCTCCGGCGGTGTTGGGGTTAGTGGCGATAATAAGCTCAATATTATTGCTACCTAACTTGCTTATACGATCTTCCAGTTCTCTTAAGCGGAGCGTTTCGGGCGTAATGCCGTCTAATGGGTTTATGGCGCCGCCAAGGACGTGGTAGAGGCCTTTGTAGAGGCCTGTTCGTTCAATAGAATCAAGGTCTGTAACTTTTTCTACTACCAAGAGTTTTGTCTGATCTCTTTTGTTGTCAAGACACACAGAACAAAGTGGCCACCCCGACGCTTCGGTCGGGGCCCCGACTGTAACGTCGGGGTTATCACTTATGTTAAAGCAAACAGTGCAGAAAGATATCTCTTTGCGTAAGTTCGCCACAGCTTTGCCGAATTCCTGAAGTTCTTCTTCCGGCTTATCCATTAAAGCAATAACAAATCTGGCCGCTTGTCTTGGCCCTACTCCGGGAAGTTTCTGAAATAATTTAACGATGTCTTTAAATTTTGTATTCATGTTTTAAAGATAACTTTCACCGGCGCTATCTATTTGCCCCAAATCACCATGAACCTTATCCAGTTCAAAGAATCTTAAGCTGTCGGGATTTATTTTGAAATCAATCTCTCCGGTGGGGCCGTTTCTATGTTTGGCTATGATTAATTGGGCTACGTTAATTTGATCAGGATTTAATTTGTCCCTATCAATGTTCTTATCTTCTCTGTGAATGAACATGACTAAGTCGGCATCCTGTTCAATGGAACCCGAATCTCTTAAATCGGATAATTTGGGTCTCTGGCCGGGTCTTTGCTCCACAGCACGGGAAAGCTGGGAGATGGCGATTATCGGAATATTCAACTCTTTTGCTAGACCTTTAAGTCCGCGGGATATTTCCGTGACTTGCTGAACGGGGCTGTCGTAGTTTTTTCGGGCTGACATCAACTGCAAGTAGTCAACCACCAAAAGACCTAAGCCATGCTCTGACTGTAATCTTCTGGCCATTGCCCGCATTTGCAGTATATTTGGGGAAGGGGAATCATCTATAAAAATGGGCAGATTTTTTAATTCCTCACAGGCCCTAGTTGTTTCTTGAAGTTCCTCTCCTCCAAGTTTACCGGTTCTTGACCTCCACAAGCTTACTCCGGCTTGAGCAGCGATAAGACGGTCAACAATCTGGTCCAGCGACATTTCCATACTGAATATTCCGACAGGAATGTTATCGCGGGCTACATTTAAGGCAATATTTATTGCAAAAGCAGTCTTACCGACAGATGGTCTTGCAGCAAGAACTATCAGGTCAGATTTTTGAAGTCCACCCAGCTTGTCATCTAATCCGGCAAAATAAGTTTTCTGGCCTCTGACGTTGCCATCGCCCTGATTGAGGATCCTGGTCATTGCGTCATCCAGCGTGCTTCCGAGGTGTAAGAAATTTTTTGTGATGGATTTCTGGGAAACGGAAAAAAGCTTCTTCTCCGCCTGATCCAGAAGATCCTCAACGTCCTCGTCTTCGTTGGCGCTGATGCCGATAATGTGATGGGCGGCGTCAATTAAGTCTCTTAGCATTTTTTTACGCTGAACTATCTTGGCGTAAGAAAGAACATGGGCCGAAGTTCCAACAGAACCTGCCAGAGATGTGAGATAGGCCATTCCGCCGACGTCAGCAAGATAGCCCATTTCCTCCAATTTGTTAGCCAAGCTCAAAAGATCAAGCGATTCACGTTTATCAAAAAGCGACATTATCGCCTGATAAATAACTTGATGGCTCCTCTGATAAAAGTCTTCGGGTTTCAATAAATCGGCGACTTTGTTTATCGCTTCCCTGTCAATCAAAAGAGAACCCAGCAGGGTTTTTTCCACTTCCAATGCTTGTGGCGGTAATTTATCGGGAGAAACTTTCTGCATATTGCATCCATTTTAAATTTGTTTGTGTAAATGGGCAAGTTTAAAAAAGTGTATTAACTGTGTAGAAAGATATTTATTCTTGACAAAAATCCGTTATAGTATTATAAAAAGATAATCTTGTTGTTTAAAAGGCATGGAAATGAGACCGGAACTGGTTGTCTTAACTCTTACGGCCGTTACGTTTGCTGCTATAATTTTTGGAGCGATAAACCTTGTTACCGTGAAGCGTTTTGAGGCTCAAAACGAAGAAGCCGAACAAATTTTTAGGCAGAGATTTTTTGGCGATGATGAAAAAACAAAAACGGAATTGGGTAAATTTTTTCGTAAGGCTCGAAGACACATATTTGGTTCGGCTCTAAGTTTTATGTTGGCTTTTGTTTTGGTAATTATGCTTGCAAGAAAATTATGGCCGACAGATTCTATTCCGAAGACCATTGTTTCGCTGGTTATTTTGCTGGTAATATTTGGGTTACCGTTAACAGTGTTAACGTTGGCGGGCAAACAGATGGCCTGGTTAAAAAAAGATATTATGAGGAGGTTTAACGCGCAGTAATCAACGGCCCGTAAATAGTATCCTCAACTTGATAGCCCAGATCTTCAATCTGGGCTCTTATTTTATCTGCTTCAGAGTAGTTTCCTAGTTCACGCAATTTTTCTCGCTTGTCATTTAGTTCCTGAATATTTTGTGGTGGTGCTTCATATTTTGCGGGTATAATGCCGAGCAATTCATTAACTTCGGTAAAGAAAGTTTCGACGTCTTCCGAGCTTTGCTTAGAAACAGAACCCTGATTAATAAGTGGGTTTATTTTTTTTATTAGCGTAAAGACATGTCCTAGTGCCTCTGAAGTATTAAAATCATTGTCCATGGCGTTGTGGAAATCTTCTTTTGTTTTATCTAAAGCTACTTGTTCGCTACTCCCATTCTGAATCAGTAACAGCGACAGTCTTACTTGTGCAATTCTTTGTGTTGCTGCTTGGGCTTGTTTTAATATTTCTTCGGAAAATTGTAAGGGCGAGTGATAGTAACTGCTTAAGAGATAGAACCGTATTGTTTCTTTGGAATATTTTTCCATGAGTTCACGGGCGGTTTGGAAATTTCCAAGCGACTTGGACATTTTTTCCTCTTTATTAATTAAAAATCCAACATGCATCCAGTATTTAACGAATGGCTTTAGGCCGGAGGCGGATTCCTGCTGGGCAATTTCGGCTTCATGGTGTGGGAATATCAAATCCTGCCCGCCTCCATGGATATCGTATTGCGGGCCGAAATATTTTTCAGTAATGGCGGTGTCTTCAATGTGCCAACCCGGCCGGCCATTGCCAAATGGTGCCGGCCAGGATGGGTCGCCTTCGGCAGAGAACTTCCAAAGAGCAAAATCTCCGCGGTTGCGCTTCTTGTCACTGTCGTCGATGCGGGAAATAGCGTCATCTGCCATATTTGCGGTTCGGCCAGATAGTTTACCGTAATCGGGGAAGGTAGATAAATCAAAATATACTCCATCGTTTTCAATTACATAAGCATTACCTTTGTCTAATAAAGTTTGGATCTGTTTAATTACTTCAGGTATATGGTCGGTGGCGTTTTTGTATTCAGGAGCCGTGACGCCCAGCGCTTGCATGTCTTCTTTGAAAATTTCAGTGTATTTTTTGGCGTATTCCAACGGGTCAAGGCCTTCTTTCTGGGCCCGCTCAATAATTTTGTTGTCTATGTCAGTGACGTTCTGAATATAATTTACGTCGTAACCGCGGTGCCGGAGATATTTGGCAACAACATCAAAAAATACAAATGTTCTCGCATTGCCGATGTGGATATAATCATAAACAGTCGGACCACAAACAAACATCTGGACTTTTTTGCCTTCGCGCGGTTCAAACTGCTCCTTTTTTCTTGTCAGGGTGTTATAAATTTCCATGTTAGAGGAGGAAGAATACCAACACTGAACAGACAGCCATTATCCAGAATGTAATATAGCCGAACCAGTTCATATGTTTACCGTTAACGTAATCGCCCATGATCTTTTTATTATTCGCCATGTGGATGACCATTGCTATCAAAATCGGGGATATCACGGCATAGATAAGGGAAGTGTAAAAAAGTGCTTTGACGGGATGCAGACCCAATAGCGGGATAGATAAACCGATGACGGTGGATGCAATTATAATAATATAAAATTCTTTTGCTTTCATAAAGCTTTTGTTGAACCCCTCTGTCCATCCGAAAACTTCGGCAATGACATAAGCGGCTGAACCGGCAAGAATCGGAATAGCCAAAAAACCGGAACTTAGAATTCCAATTGTGAATAATGCGTAAGCATAATTACCGGCAAGCGGTCTTAATGCTTCGGCGGCATCACGGAGGGTCTCTATGTGAGTGATTCCTGACCGGAAAAGGGTGGCAGCGGTGAGGGTGATGATAAAAAAGGTTATCAGATTAGAGAATGTCATTCCTATTCTGGTGTCGGTATCCATAGCGCGCATTTCTTCCGGAGTAGCGGGCTTTAACCGGCAGATATGGCCCGGTTTACATTGTTCAATTATTTTTTCTTCAACTTCCTGATTGGCCTGCCAAAAAAATAAATATGGAGAGAGGGTTGTACCCATAAATGCCATTAAAACAACGAGATATTCTTTGTCGAAACTGATAGTAGGGACAAAAAGATGGTAGAAAACTTTCGGCCAATCCTGATGGACGGTAAAAGAGGCGAAAACATAAGCAAACAAAGTAAGGGCGAGCCATTTAAAAACAGTGAAAATTTTCTGATAAGGAAATATCAGAATCGCCCCCAAAATTAAAAGAGTAATAGCGACGGCAGTGAATTTTTCCGGCAAAGGGGCATTCATGGCTACAGCTTGAGCCATGCCGGACATGTCGGCACCGATATTAATTGTGTTGGCACCGACTATCAGGATAGCTATAAACATCATCAACCAGCGCGGATAATGCTTTTTCATGTTTCCGGCAAGACCTTTGTTGGAAATTCTGCCGATGCGGGCGCTCATTTCTTGAACAGCAATCATCAACGGAAGAGAAAATAAAGCTATCCAGAGCATTGAATAACCGAATTTAGCTCCGGCGATGGAGTAAGTAGTTATCCCGGACGGCTCATCATCAGAGGCACCGGTGACCAGTCCCGGTCCGAGGGATGACCAGAATTTTTTCAGCTTGTTTGGCATTTTCAGTATTAATTATACATTATCTTGTCTTTTATATTCAACTGTGATAATTTATTTTTTAGTACTTTAACCTTATTTTAGGAATAAGACCATGACTGAAGTTGAAAAAGCTCGTCTCATTGTAAAGATTGATGAATTAGAAAGAGAGAAGAGGTCAAAAGAACTTAAACTTGACGATAATCGTAGTTCTAATAGGGCGGCTTGGAATACATACGGAAGCGAATTGTTCGAGGAAGGCATGGAGGCCGAGGAGCTTAAGATGGCAGATGAACTAGATAGAAAAATAACGTATCTCAAGGATTGCCTTAGAGACAACAGAGATTTGAAAGAAGATTCAGAAGTTTTGGTGGCTAAAATTAAAGGATTTGATGGACAAATCGAGACCCTGAAAATACTTAGAGAAACAGATCAAAATACTTTGAAGTGGGTATCTTTCGTATCAAGCGTCTGTAGCGGCGAGCAATAGCTCGCCTTTTGTTTTGTTGTAATTTATCCAAAGAATTAGCACTCTGTTAAATTATGGTATAATTAATTCATGGAAAATAATAAAAAATATTTAAATAAAAAATGGCTAGAAAAGGAATATGCCAATAAACATTCAGTCACTAAAATTGCCGAAAAATGTGGAGTCGCCGTCACTACTATTTCAAGATGGTTAGTTTATTTTGAAATTCGAAAAAAGAATACTTACTGTGTTGATAGAAGTGGTCCAAAAAATCCTTTCTGGAAAGGTGGAAGATATAAAGATCAGTTAAATGGGTATATTTGGGTTTATAATCCAAAACACCTCTTTGCTAATAAAAAGGGTTATGTTTTGGAGCACAGATTGGTGATGGAAAAAAGTTTGGGAAGGTGTTTACGAAAGAATGAAATTGTTCATCATAGAAATAAAAAAAAGGACGATAACCGAATAGATAATTTAGAAATAATACTTCTAGGCGAAGTTAATGGTGGCGACATTATGTGCCCACACTGTAGTAAGATTTTTAAATTATCCTGATTATCACTCGTAGTACTTGACTGATAATTTAAGACAATTATAATGGTGAGTGAGGATGGATTTAAATATCAATTCTCGAAATATGGATATCACTAAAAGACAAGGAAAAATCTTAACTTTTTTAGTAAAAAGCTATGTAAAAACAGCTAAGCCGATTAGTTCTAGTTTACTAGAAAGAACTTCGAGCTTAAACGTGTCCTCGCCGACTATACGGAATGACTTGCAAGCTCTAACTAAGGCTAAATTTATAATTCAACTCCACACATCCGGCGGGCGGGTGCCTACTGATAAAGCATATCGATATTATGTAAATTTATTATTAGAGAACGATTCTGGCCTAGACCCGAAAGTGAAAGATAAGATTAAGATAAGAGAGGCATTTGATGACATGCCATCTGATCCGAGAGAAATTAATAAAGTTGTGGCAAAAGTGCTATCAGATCTTTCAGAAAATTTGGTGATAACAGGCATGTCAGATGATGAAGATTTTTTTAAAAAAGGACTAGTTAGTTTGTTTGAGCATCAGGAGTTTCGGGAGATGAAAGAAGTGTTTCAGTTGGCTAGTTTTTTTGAGGAGTTTGAAAATTTGTTTCAGTTTATTGAGAAGGAATTCTTTAATACCCTAGGCATGCCTCGCGGAGTGCCGGTACAAATAATGATAGGCAAAGAGAGTCCTTTCAAACAGATACAGCATGAAACCGTTATGTGCGCTAAGTATGGCCTTCCGGGCAATTGCGTCGGTTCACTGACCCTGGTTGGTCCGACGAGGATGGATTATGAAAAAAATATTGCCCTGATTAAATTTGTAACTGAAGAATTAAATAAAATAATAAATAAATAATATGGACGAACCACAAAAACAATCAATAGAAGAAACACCAACGGAGGCAACGACCGAACAAGAGCAACGACCGAGCGAAGAGCGAGGAAGTACTGAGGCCAGTAGGCCGAATGTAGAAGAGTATTTAAATAACTGGAAACGTGAGCGGGCCGACTTCCTGAATTATAAAAAAGAAGAAGCTCGTCGGATAGAAGAATTCGTGAAATATGCCAACGAGGATCTGGTTCTGGAAATGATAGAACTTGTGGATGACTTGGAAATCGTAGCTAAAGAAGTCCCCGACGTCGGCCTGGAACATGTAGTCAAAAGATTTAGTGATTTGTTCAAAAAATACGGAGTGGAAAGAATAAAAGTAGATGGTCAGTTCAATCCCGCCTTGCATGAAGCAGTGGATACAGAACAAGGAGGAAGTAAAATGGTCGAAGTTCGGGCAGGATATATAATGCAGGACAAAGTTATTCGTCCGGCAAGAGTAAAAATAGTTAAATAAATAATCAAATAATTAATAAAACAAATATATGTCAAAAATACTGGGAATAGACTTAGGGACAACTAATTCGGCGATGGCGATAGTGGAAGTCGGCCAGCCGAGAATTTTGGAAAACAAAGAGGGAATGAGAACCACCCCGTCTGTCGTCGCAGTCGGAAAGAACGGCGAAAGATATGTCGGTGTAACTGCAAAAAGGCAGGCAGTTACTAATCCGGCCAATACTATTTATTCAATGAAACGGCTTATCGGCCGAAGATTTTCTGATGCAGAAGTTCAGAAGGACAAAAAAATGCTTCCTTATGAACTTCGCGCCGGTTCTCATGATGATATTGAAATCAAGATGGGCGACAAATGGCTTAAGCCCGCGGAAGTATCAGCGATGGTTCTGCAAAAATTAAAAGCAGATGCCGAAGACAGGCTGGGAGAAAAGATAACTGATGCCATAATCACCGTCCCAGCCTATTTTGACGACTCTCAAAGAAAAGCAACAAAAGATGCCGGAGAAATTGCGGGACTTAATGTAAAAAGAGTTATCAACGAGCCGACTGCCGCCGCGCTTGCCTACGGATATGGTAAACCCCGACGCCAAGGGGTCGGGGGGCCGACCGAAGCGTCGGCCAAGAAAGACGAAAAAATTGTAGTCTATGATTTCGGCGGAGGAACATTTGATGTTTCAGTGTTGGAAATAGGGGACGACACTATAGAAGTCAGGGGAACAGGTGGCGATACTCACTTGGGCGGAGATGATATAGACCAGAGAATTATCGAATACTTCATAGAAGAATATAAAAAAGAGCACGGGGTTGATATTTCAAAAGACCAGCTGGCTGTTCAGAGATTAAAAGATGCCGCTGAGAAGGCAAAACATGAACTTTCCAGCACTATACAGACGGAAGTCAGCATCCCTTTCATTTCTGCTGATGCTTCGGGTGCCAAGCATTTCTCTCTAGTTTTCACCAGGGCTAAGCTTGAAGAATTAGTCAAAGACTTGGTGGACAAATCCGTTCAGCTCACAAAAAAGACATTAGATGAGAGCGGGTTTAAAATTGGCGATATCAATGAAGTTATTATGGTCGGCGGACAGACGAGGATGCCTTTGATAGTTGAGGAAGTCAAAAAATTATTTGGAAAAGATCCTCACAAAGATATTAACCCTGACGAAGTGGTTGCTTTGGGTGCCGCCGTTCAGGGCGGAATTATGCAGGGAGAAATCCGCGACGTTCTATTGCTTGACGTGACACCATTGTCGCTTGGAATTGAAACTCTTGGCCAGGTGTTTACTAAGATGATAGACAAGAACACAACCGTTCCGGTTTCCAAGTCCCAGATATTTTCAACTGCGGCTGACAATCAGCCATCAGTAGAAATTCACGTTTTACAGGGAGAAAGAGCCATGGCGCATGACAACAAAACGCTCGGCAGATTTATATTGGACGGCATCCCGCCTGCTCCAAGAGGTATTCCTCAAGTTGAGGTTAGTTTTGACATAGATGCCAACGGAATTCTCAATGTAAAAGCTAAGGATAAAGCTACCGGAAAAGAGCAGTCGGTAAAGATTGAGGGTTCTTCAGGTCTGACCGAAGATGAAAAGAAAAGAATGATGGCTGATGCTGAAAAGCACGCCACGGAAGATGCCAAAAAGAAAGAATTGATTGAAACCAGGAATCTTGGTGAAGCACTTATCTACACATCAGAGAAGATGGTTAAGGAAAATGATGCTAAAATAAAAGAAGAGGATAAGAAAGAGTTAAACGAAAAAATAGAAGCGTTAAGGAATACGCTTAAGTCAGAAAGTGGCGAGGAAATCAAAAAGGTCACCGAGGAATTATCCAAAGTAGCCCAAAGAATCGGCGGAGAATTGTATAAACAACAGCCTGCCCCGAGCGGAGCCGAGGGGACACCCCCTCCGCAAGAACCAAAAGCTGAAGAACAGAAAACAGAAGAGCCAAAAAAGAATAGCTGACACACAATCTCTACAACCGCCGTAGGCGAGCAGCAACCGCGCGTAGCCGAGCAGTGGCCGCATGGCCGTGGTCGTATGACCATGCATGACTGCGGGGTGCCCCTTTTCTAAAATATTACTAATTTTATAAAAGGGCACACCCTCCGTACGCATAGAGGTTGTGTCAACAATCTTATGAATAAACTTACACTAAAACTAATTATTTGGCATACTATGGTGTTGGTTTTAGCGTGGCGGCTGTGGGCTTATGGGAAGTATGTTTCGTTTAATGCGACTACGGGGATTGATTTTGAACCGGCGGTAGTTTTGAATTTTGTTTTGCTTATTAGCTTGATAGTTCTGGGTTACGCTTTGTTCCAGAAAAAAATATGGTCAGTGAGTGTGAGCGGATTAATAGGGTTGTTGTTCTTGAGCTATTTTGGTTTTACACCATTAAATCTTCTTGGTTTGGGTTTGTTTATCCTGTTAAATCTCTACGCTCAAACTAATGCTGTAAGCGAAATAAATGAAAGAAACAAAATTAATATAAGGCGAAGTTTAAATACTGGACTTTTTCCGGTAGTGATGGCTTTCTTTTTGATTGTTTCATTTGCGGCATATCAGAGTCCGGGGATTAAAAATTTGAAAAATGCTAAACAACTGCCGTCACAAAGCGAAGTGTTCATCAGGTCAATAATTGAAAAAGTGGCAGGAAGTTATGTCCAGGCGAGTCCCAGCGAAAAACAGGGAATCATAAATCAAGTTTCCGGCCAGGCCATGCAAGGTTTAAATGATTTCTTGCGGCCTTATTTCAAATATTCTCCGCCGTTGGTGGCATTTGGTTTATTTCTGGTATTGTGGGGGTTGAGTTGGATATTTGTCTGGCTGGGCGTGTTGTTGGGAATGATTTTGTTTTGGGTATTAAAAAAGACCGGAGTGGTCAGGATTGAAGAGAAAGATGTGAAGGCGGAAGTATTAGTGGTTTAAACCCCGCCGTTGAAAAGAAACTGCCCTTGGCATTGTTGTAAAATATTTCTTTTCAACGGCGGGGAAAAAAGAAAACCTTACGGGCTCTCAATACTGCACCATGCAGTCGAGTTGCTTGTAAGGTTGGTGCCGGAGGACGTACACCCTGGTATGTCGTCTCTCCGGCGAATGTTCGCAGAGGTTAGCTGGTCGGCGGAGTGTCCGTCGGTTGCTAACCCTGGCCAGGTATCGGAACGGTATTCGTGCGCAACGGCCTTTCAGTCGCGCTACGCGGGCTCTGCCCGCCACCCGTCCCGAATTTCGAAAGAACATGACAATACTGGAAGATTAACCTTGGCAGATAACCGTCCAGCGCAAGCAGATTCAGAACCGTGTTTCCCGCTCAGTTCAAGCAATGCGGGCCAACCTATCGGTTCCGGCCAAGTCTTGAGGTGGTCAGTCGGAGCTACCGACCCCATCCATCCCAGTAATTACAGTATAGCACATCTTGATGTTAAATGTCAAGTAGTGTAAAATAAGCTTAAAAATATGCCAAACAAAGATTATTACAATACATTAGGAGTCCAGAGAAATGCTTCAGAGGAAGAGATAAAAAAAGCATTTCGCAAGCTGGCTCATGAGCATCATCCTGACAAAAAGACCGGCAACGAAGAGAAGTTTAAAGAAATAAACGAAGCCTATCAAATCCTCTCCGATCCAAAGAAGAGGTCTAACTATGACAACTTCGGTTTTGGTTACAGCGATGGGGGAGCTCAATCCGGATATGATTTCGGACAGGGAGGAAACTTTTGGGATTTCTTCGGTGATTCGCAGGGTCGCACCGGCGGAGCCGAGGATTTATTTGAAATGTTTTCCGATGCTTTCGGCGGTTTCCGACAGCCCCAACAGGAAGAAGATTCAAAAGGTGAGGATTTATATTTGGAACTTACTATAAGCAGAAAAGATTTGGGAACCACTAAAACGGTGGAATATGATTCATTCGGAATATGCGATGAATGCTTGGGGCAGGGGGTTGCCCAAGGTTATAAAATTATTACCTGCAATACCTGCCATGGCACCGGCCAGATAAGATACGCTTCAAGGACTGCGCTGGGCATGTTTACCCGCATTGGGGTTTGTAATACCTGTAAGGGTAAAGGAAGGATGCCCGAAAAAGAATGTTCCAGATGCAAAGGAGTTGGCAGGATTAAAACCAAAAAGAAATTGGAAATCCGCATTCCGGAAAATCTAGAAAATAATTACAGTGTGGTTATTCCAAAAGGAGGAAATGCCGGCAAGGCCGGAAAACCGTCAGGCGATTTAGTATTGAATATAAGAATTAAATAGTTTGCCTTGCTCTCATCTGAATAGCTGACACAACCTCCATGCGTGACTGCGGAGCATACTTTTCTGAAATTCTACCCCGACGACAACGTGTCGGGGCCCCGACTGAAACGTCGGGGCTGATTTCATAAAAGCATGCTCCTCCGCCGTTTGACTGGGTAGATAGAGGACAGTTGGCAATAGAGAGTCAAAATTATATGAGTTGCATATCATAACTTCTCATGCTAAATTGTGACAGGATACTTAATAAATAAAAAAGACCGGGAATGATCAGAGAAAAACTTTTTGCATTTGCTGTCGAGCAAGGCTGGTATGAAGTTTTGGAAGTAGCTTACAATACTCACTCACTATTTGATATTGCCGGGAAGCTTAACAAGAAAGAAAGTCGGTTGGAAATTGAATTACAAGCAATGTACGATATGGGTCTCCTGCAATTGTCGGGTAAGTCTGAAGGAGGGTGGTTGTATATGCCCACGATTTTAGGAATAAAATTTCTACAGGAACAAAACAAGAAAAAGGGGCGGACTTATTCTTGTTTGTTGTGCGGAACGACAACCGGCACTCCTCATCTTTGTCCCTGCTTCTATCCCGAACTTAAGTAAGGGTATCACTCATAACATTGCTGACTAACCGTCGGCTTTTTAATTATCAAGCTCCAGAACCAGCCACCTTCAGACCCGCCTCCGGCCAGATAACTCCTCCGAGAGTTATCCGGCCTCAGTTATATGAGCATTGCCTCATCGTCGGCTGATGGCCTCCTGGCCAATATTATATCAGCCGGCTCAGGCAACGTCTCAAATGTCTTTAGGTGGCTGGGTTCCTACGCTTTGTTCAAAATGCCCTGCATCGTCAAAGTGACATAAAAGCAATGGGGCTCGGGTGTTTTAGTTGTAAAACAAAAAAGTGCGATGATATCGCACTATACATAAAAACTAATCTTCGTAACGAACTTCTTTTCTTTTAGAATAATAATTGATATGTTCCCAAAGTTCTCCGACTTCGCTTTCGGAAAGAGGATATAGAATTCTAGAATTTCCATTCATATGATGGAATATTTTAATATTTCTTGGAAATGTTATTTCTAGTATATCTTCAAACTGTTTCCACCTTTCAGCGTCTTGCATTATTCTCAAGTAAGTAATTAAATGATTGGCCAATGATTTTAAACTAGAACTAGATACAAAATGGCTGGTGCCATTTATTGTGGGAATTTTGTGTCTTCCCTTTTGTGTCCCAGTGGTAATGCTATTTGCTTCGAAAGAACCATAATTAGATCTATAAACTTCTGACCTGACCATATTGCCCCCCTCTTTTAAAGAACTGAAAACCGCACATTAGAATAGCACTGTTTACAATAGTCGTCAACTTTTTTGTCGGAGGGGAGTGGCGCTTTGTTCTAAAGAAGTTTGACCTTTTATTGCCAAACGTCACATATCATTAAAGCAACCGGCGGAGGGGGTGTGCTTTTTTAAAATCAGCCCCGACGTTTCAGTCGGGGCCCCGACACGTTGTCGTCGGGGTAGAATTTTTAAAAAGTGCACCCCGCAGTCATGTGCATGGTCATACGACCACGGCCATGCGGCCACTGCTCGGCTACGCGCGGTTACTGCTCGCCTACGGCGGTCGTAGAGGTTGCGTGAACTGTTCAGGCGGGACGGAGCGAAATCAAATATGATATAATTTAATCAGTGGAGAAATATATACCAAACTTTAATTTAGCTGCTATATCCAAGTTTAATTTTAATTTTGGGCCGTCCGGTTTATTTGCTATTCTCGGCCTGATATTTTTATTACTTTATGGATTGAGCTTGGGCAGGACGCGGGCGTTAATATCCCTTTTGGGGATTTATGTTGCTTATGCAATCACGTCTGTTTTTCCTTATCTTGACCGTTTGCATGACCTTATAAAAGTTTCGCCTGAATTATACATCACGCGTGTGGGGCTATTCCTGTTTGTTTATGTGATAGTGTTCGTTGTGTTTAATCATTCACTTGTGAAAAGTCGGCTAACACTGAAAGATGCCTCTTTTTTATCGGTTTCAATAATTAGTGTTTTGCAACTGGGCCTTCTGATAACCATAATCACAAATATTGTTCCGGTAAGTGCGTTTAAAATATCCGGAAATCTTTCCGGAATTACTGAATATTTCTCCACCAACGAAGCCTTATTTTATTGGTTTTTAGCTCCTATTGTGGTCGTTTCTTTTATGAAACGTGATAAAAAATCAAGGACTTCAATGGAATAGAATAACCCCGCCGTTGAAAAGAAAACGCCTTTGGCGTTTTTACCTAATTATTTCTTTTCAACGGCGGGGTTATTTACCCTTTTCAACTCTTTCTACATATTCGCCGGTCTCAGTATTTATTCGGATTATATCATCCTGATTTATAAATAACGGAGCATTCAGATAGGCGCCGGTCTCTATTTTGACCTGTTTTACTCCGCCTTGAGCGGTGTCGCCACGGATTGCCGGAGGAGCTTCTATTACCTTAAATTCCATTTTGACGGGAAGTTCTATGTGGATTATCCGCCCCGACGCTTCGGTCGGGGAACCGACCCTTGCGTCGGCTTTATATTCAATGGCATCAAGGATTGTATTAGGTTTTAAAAATTTTGTAGCTTCGCCGATTAATTCTTCCGTCAATAGAAATCTCTTCGTCGGCTCATCCTCGTAGGAAAACCAATACTGGTCTTTGTGATTATAGAGAAATTTAACTTTAGTGCGTTCTATGTCAGCTTCTTCAAAAACATCTGATTGGGCAAAGTTTCTTTCTAAAACTTTACCATTGATTACATTGCGCATTCTAACTTGAACGGTAGGCCGTCTCTGTTGCATCTTAAGGTGATGAGTTTCCAAAACAGAATAGGGCTGACCCTCGTATATTAAAAATGTTTTAGGTTTTAATTCGTTTACACCAAGTGACATAACTTAGCCATTATATAAAATTTCCAATAAAAAACAAGGTTAGTCCGCTAATTTAGTGGATTGAACCTTGTTGTGATTGTTTTATTTTTTCGAGATTTTGTATTCTTAAAAAGAGTTCTCTCGTTAGAATTTCGCTATGTTTGTCGCTACCAAATTTGTTTAAAACACTTATCATGGCTTCCGGACGGGCATATTTAGTAGCATATGTATCTGCTTCGATTTGAAACCGGATAATAGTATCAGGATTATAAAATGTAAAAATATCCTCATTAGTTAAATGTCCCAGCTCATGGCTTATAAGCGCTATTTTTTCTTCAGATGTTAAGCTTCGGTAAAAAATTTCATCTAACAGTAAGACAAAACCCAAAGGATGATTTGTATCTACAAGCCGTCCTTCACTGGAGATGTGTATGTAAGGACCAACAAAAACTTTAATCTCTAATCCCCTGGGAATTTTGAGATCTTTTCTAATCTTAGACAAAAGACTTTCGTGTTCATGGTCTTGTTTGCCCATACTTAAAACTTCGTTAAGCCCAAGATCAGACTTGGTTGATAATGGTTTTTGAGAATAATCAATTTTATCAGTAGCAGGAGGAGAAGGTAAAACAATTTTGTCAGTGACAGGATAAGGTAAAAACAAAAAAATTGATATACCTAATACGGTTAACGCCAAAACAACAAAATTTAGAACTAATCTATTAAATTTTTCTTCTGGACTTTCGTTTTTCACCCGCTATCTCCAGATTTTAAAAGGACTTAACTGTATATTAGAACTTATTTTTTAAAAAGCAAAGTTAGTAAAAATATAACTCCGCTGGCCAGGACCACAATTGGTCCTGGATGAAGATTGAAATAACTTGCGAATAAAATTCCCCCCAAGGCAGAAATGCCTCCGAATAATGCTGCTAATCTGGTAAAACCGGCTAAGCTGACGGAAACGTTTTTGGCTGCTGCTGCCGGAACGATAACTAAGGCACCCATCAGGAATACCCCAGTGACTTTAAGTCCCAGGGCAACTATTATGGCTACCAAGAGAAGAAATAAAAAGCTTATCTTGGAAACATTAATTCCCATAGATTGGGCGAGTTGTTTTGAAACCACGCTTAATGTCAATCCGCGGTATATTCGGAACATGGTAAAAAAGATGACGGCGATCAAGGCGATAGTTATAAGAGCATCCGAGAGGCCTATTTTGGTAATATCACCGAATAATGCTTCTAATAATTCCGGTTCGGGAGTTATTAAAATTCCAAGGGCCAAACTTAAAGCAAAAAATATTCCCACTAAGGTCTCGGATGGCAGTTCGGTTTTTATTTCCAGAAACCAGATGCCTATGACTGCCAAAAGCAAAGCGGCAAAGGCACCGAAGAATGGATTAACTTCAAAAATAACAGCTAAGGCGATACCCGGCAGAGCAACATGGGAAATTACATCTCCGACGAGGGACATTCTTTTTAGAATCATAAATGAACCAAGATAGCCGGCTCCCAAACCAGTCAGAACCCCTACTAAAAGTTGTAAAAATAAGGGGTTAGTGATCATGTTCATGTTTATAGAAACCGGCTTCTCCTCCATAAAGCTTAACAAGAGAAGCAGGGTCAAGAACCGTACTTGGTTCACCGTAGCACACCATTTCTTTGTTAAGACAAATTACGTTATCGGCATATTTATAAACGATATTCAGGTCGTGGGAAATTAACAGAATTGTAAAACCCCTCTCATCTTTTAACTTTTTCAATAAATTATAAATTGTTTCTTCTCCTCCGACATCAATTCCGGCAGTTGGCTCATCAAACAAAAGAATATCAGGATTATCAAGAATAGACCAAGCAATCAAAACCCTTTGGAGTTGGCCTCCTGACAGCCAGCCAATTCGTTCTTTTAAAACATGGTGTTCAATGTGGCTCGGAGTGGTTTCCTTGCGGTGCTTTAGCCCGCATAGGAACTCTGTATGTTCATCGGTCATGCCGACCGCTTTTAGTGCGCCGATAATTTTTTCGGGGGTTTTTTCTTTAAATCTCAAAAATTCTTCAACGCTTAACGGGAGATCTTTATCAATGTTGAATTTTTGGGGGACGTAACTTATTTTCAAGCCGGGTGCCCACTTGATTTTTCCGGAGTATGGTATTAAACCCAAGAGTGCACGGAATAATACAGACTTACCGGCTCCATTGGGACCTACAATTGCCAGAACATCTCCTTTTTGAACAAAAAAATTAAGTCCTTTAAGAACTTCATTATTATCAAATTTGACCCCCAGATTTTCTACGGTTAAAATAGTCTCACCAGGCATAGACAGATTATATCAGATATAGGGATATTTGTGACGAGTTGACACACTGCACCTTATATGATATACTATAATCAATGAAAAAACTGTTTAATATTACTAAATATTCCGTATCGTTTTTGACATCCGTAAGCCTTATTTTGGCCCCTTTTGCTGTAAGCGCTAGCAATAAAGACCTTAATTTATCAGATCCTAACACAATGGTTTGTGAGGCTTTGGGAAAGGTAGGTATTGGTTGTGGTACTGCTCAAGCCACTCCATATGTTTCTAACACAGCAACACAGACGCCAACCTTGAATGGTAATACTAACAATAACTCGAATTTGACTGCTGCAATTTATAATTCTGGAAATAAGAGCAAAAGGGGAGACGTTACTCTTGTTAGGGTGTCAGGCCAAATTGAAATATATGAAATAATCGGAGGCAAGAAACATTTTATACCGACTAAGGATATTTTCTACAATTATGGATTTACCGATAACATGATACAGTCAATTACCCAACAGCAACTGGATAGATATCCGAGAGTGAAAGTGGTACAGACAGAAGGCGACAAAAATAATAATTATTATCTGACAGAGGGCTATATGTTGAGGTTGATTCCCCACAAAACAGTATCTGAATCCTATGGAGACAGAGACGAGGACATTATCGTTATAAGCAAAAAAGAATTTAATTTTTATCCTCCGGACCAGTTTGTATTTCTTGAGAGGCCTTTAACGAGAGATGTCTTTCAGGTGGTTAACGGAAAGAAAAGATATCTTACCCCGATGGCTGTCCAAAGGATGAAAATAAAACCTGATGAGATTGCTCCGGTAAACCAAACAGAACTCGCGTATTATAAGACAGGTGCGCCAATCGTCTTCTAAAACAAAAACAGTCGCCTTAGGCGACTGTTTTTGTTTTTCTTTGAATTGTGCGGTATAATCATTCAAGTTTTTTGTTCCTTAAAAGAAGGGCAGGATATGTCGGATTTCTATCTCGGCATAGATCTTGGCGGAAGCGGTTTTAGGTCGGAAATAGTAAATACCGAAGGAACAAAGTTTCTAAATTTACCTGAAGTAAGCTTTGAACCGGGAAGTTTAAACAACACTAATCTGACTAAATTGCTTATAGAAAAAATTAGAGAAGCAATTCACACTATGGGCAGTAAAAAAATTACTGCTATTGGTCTTGGTAGTCCCGGACCGCTTAATCCTGAATCTGGTATGATAGAAAATCCTCCCAATCTAAACGTACGCAATCTTCCTGTTGTTGAAATTATAAAAAAAGAATTTCAGGATATTCCTGTGTTTCTTATTAATGATGCTGATGCGGCGCTTTTGGGAGAAGTTTGGGTAGGTATTGCCCGCGGATTTAAAGATGTGGTTATGCTTACACTTGGAACTGGTGTCGGAAGCAGTGTTATAGCCGGCGGAAAGTTACAGAGAGGAAGAGGCCGGGGGGCTGAATGGGGACATACAACTATTTGTGCTGGCGGGGAGCGCCGACAATGTAGTTGTCTTAATTTTAATTGTTTGGAATCTTTTGTAGGAACCGAAGGGCTTATTAAAACCTATTGCCAACTACTGAACGTATCCAGAGCAAATATGTCAGATGAAGATGTGAAATTACTTTTGACTGAATTTGCGAAGGTAGTTAATTCGGAAGCGAGGCACACCGATTTTCACAAGATGGCCGATACCTATTGTCTCCACCTCGCAGAAGGCATTAGGAACGTAATCTGCGTTCACAATCCCGAATGTATCGTTCTTGGGGGTGGCATCGTTCAGCACAACAGATATATCTTTGATAAGGTCAAGGAAGAACTTAAAGAAACAAATAATCAAATGGTAATTTTGATTAAGGGAGTGAAGATCGGGTTAGCTAAACTAAAAAGACCTGGAGTAATAGGAGCGGCAAAACATGCAATTGACTGTTATGGAGTGAACTCGTGATAGGATATCTGGAAGTTCTAGGCGCAGTCAGTATCTGGGCCTTTTTCAACGGTATCCTGGTTAAGAATATTAAAACCTCCGGTGCCGGAGTGGGAATGTGGACCGGTTTGGTGGGCGTCATGCTTTTTCTGGCACCTATTTTAAGCCAAAACATAAATCCGTTTGGAGAACTTACAAGACCCCAAGTTGTATCGTTGGTTTATCTGGGTATTTTTGCCGCTCTTAATAACGCCTGCTTTTATACAGCGCTTAAAAAGACCCAGGTTTATAATGCCGCTTTGTTCCATTATTTCGCGCCGATGCTGACGATTGTTTGGATATATTTCATTCCTCAGTTTAGGAGTGCAATCTATCCGATTGACTTGGCCGTTCTGTTAATAGGATTTTTGGGAGTTCTTTGGATAGCTGCGCCAAATTTCAAGGGAGACCGCCTGTGGATGTATTTTGCCTCAGGTTCGGCAGTATTTTATAGTTTGGAGATTGTATTTTCTAGTTATGTTTCCGGGACATTGAATGTGTCTCCGAATACGTCTGCTTTCTTCAAACTTCTTTTTCAGGCCATGGTCATGCTTGTGGTCGGACTGATTTTCAGAGAACCATTAAAAATAGAAAGTCGGGGAGAAGCTAGAAAACTTATCTTCGGCGGAATTCTGCTATATCTTTCCTTTGTCTTATTTTTCAGCGGAGCTTCTCATGTCAGACAGCTCCACCTGGGACTCCTAAGTTATATTGATCGTATAGGAGCGATTTTCTTGGCCGCCATTTTCTTTAAAGAAAAGATTACCCAAAATGCTCTCGTTGGGGGCATCTGTATTCTGGGAGCAAGTTTATTAGTTCTTTTTATCCATTAAAAAAAGAGGTTATTTAACCTCTTTTTTATTACTCTCAATCCATTTGGAAATTTCGTTTATTTGTTCCGGACTAAGCTTGAATCCGTCAGTTGTATTAAAATTCCAGAAAAGAACTCCTCCGTATCCGTTAGCTTTTATCAGATCTAGATTATTTTTTATATCATAAGGCTCTAATTCTCCGCAGAAAACCAAACCAGACATTTTTATATTTTCTCGCTTAAGATTTTGTGGCCACCATTCATGTTCCTCAGCCATATATTTGTAGAAATGAAATTGCCAAACGTCAATTTTTAGATCAGGCCACCAGCGTTGCATGTCCACAATACTATGAGACCCTAATGTTGCCTTAAACTCCGTCTCTTGATGAATGATATTTATTAAATCCTTAAACCACACTTTTAAAGATTCAAAGTAGCCTGGAATTAAAAGCATAGCCATATTATCCGGTTCATTCATTAGTTCAACCGCAAAGACCGGTTTTCCGTATTTATTGTTCCACTGGTTCATTTCAATCAGCAGCGGCCGGACAATATTAACCAGAAAATTTCCTTTCTCGGGTGAGAAAATAAGTTCCGGATGTTCTCCGGGGCCTTGTCCATCAGCAATTCCGAAGTCAAATAAGACGATGTCTAGTTTTATTCCTGTTTCACCGGCAACTTTAAACAGGGTTTCGATATCATTTCGGACGTATTTATCAAAACCGGTAAATTTGCCATCTGTATAATTAAGTCCAGCCCTTAAATCAAAGAATGCGTATATCCTAACTATAAAGTTTGGATTAAGAGTTTTGAAGTAAGTAAAATCTTTTCTTAATTTTTCTTTATTTTGGATTGCGCTCCAGCCGCTATTTTCAGGCAGACCATAAGGATTTTTTCCTATATCCCAGCCATAATTATTCCAGGGATAATTAACCCCTACAAAAAAATCATTTCTTTCAGTCTTCCACTTCAGTTTTCTTAATTCATACTCCAAATTAAAAGTATCCCCGGTTATTCTAGTCAGGTCAGGTATTCTAAACGCTTTAGAAATCAGTTCCAGATTGGTTACTTTATAAATTTCAGAAAAAACCAACCTTCCGTTGGCCGGTATTTTTATTTGATCAGGGTATCTTCCTATGATAAATCTGATGGTTAAACTTTTAACTTTAGTTAAATCAAAATTATCTTGGAAAGAACCGGTAGGAATCGGTTCGATGATAGTGGGCTTTAATATCAACGGGGTTTCGGTTGATGTTATTGGTATCTTTGGACCCATCATCTTTTTGTTTTTGACATCTGTCAGCTCAAACTGAATTCTTGATCTTTGGTGTCCTTGGCCGATTATATCACCCTTAACTTGAACAGAGGTAAAAAGTATAATGTTGGATAAATCTATTTCACCAAGATTTAACGTTATCTTTGCACTTCTTTTTTCAGCGTCATCTTCCTTATCTGTAAATTCAAGATCGACGTTTACTTTACTCCCAGTCCTATAAATTTTTTTTACCTTATCGTTACCGTAAAGAGAGTCAGAATAGTTGGATGTAAAAATCGTTCTTGTCCCGGGCAAGCTTTTTATCAGGTTTGGAAGTTCGCTGTATTTTGATTCGCTAAGTCCTCCGGTGGCAATTGTTTGAACTGTTTGTATGGCGGCCAGGTAGTTATGATTTTTGAACCATAAGTACGAAATCAAGAATAAGAAAAAAACTGAAAATAAAAATAATAATTTTCTTATTTTCAATGCAGAGTCCTTGTTAATGAACTATTCCAGTATTGAGTTCAGGAAATCAGGATGCCCGTTTACAAAACTTTTGGCATCCATTTCTTTCCCGCCCTCAAGCTGGATAGACTTGAGTATTAGATAGCATTTTTTAGTGGCAACAGCAATGTTGTCATCGATTTTGACTATCATTCCTGGCATCTGTGGACTAACGACATCAGATGTCGTTATGTTTAATATGTTGATAACTTTGCCTTTCCAGGTTGTCCAAGTTCCCGGTTCCGGATTTAAGGCTCTTATCCGGTTATATATTTTATCGCCGGATTCGGACCAGTTTATTCTTCCATCCTCTCTTTGAAACATTTTTGTAAATGTGGCTTGGCTGTGGTTTTGTTCAACAGGTTTAATTTTGCCATTTAAATATTTAGGTAAAATTTCAATAAGTAATTCAGCTCCTAATCTGAAAAGATCTTCGGCTATCTCAACATTATATTTTGAGATAGGAATTTTATATGGCGCGGTGACCAATACCGAGCCGTGATCAACTTCTTCGTCAATCATCATTATTGACGCTCCGGTTTCTGTGTCGCCGTTTAAAATAGCTGTTTGAACAGGAGAAGGGCCCCGGTATTTCGGAAGAAGAGAAGGATGAACATTTATAAATCCGTATTTTGGCACATCAAGATATCTTTTGGGAATTATTTTGCCGTAAGCGGCGACGACGCAGATGTCAGGCTTAAGGTTTTTGAATTCTTCAAAAACCGCCCCATCCTTTAAAGTTTTTGACTTAAAGTGATAAGCATCATACCCGTTTTTTATGAGAGCTTCCAAAACCGGCATGGCAAAATCAGGAGTGCCAAAAAATACAATTTTCAATTTACAATTTTCAATTTTCATTGAATTTAAATTACAAAATTTTAAATTTTAAATTCGGAATTACGATTCTTAATTGTGATTCCGTTCAGGTGGTCGGTTTCGTGCTGAAGGACTCTTGCCGCAAATCCGCGGACTTTCAATTTAATTTTGTTTCCATTCTCGTCAACGGCTTTTATCTTAATTTTTTTGGAACGCTTAATGTTGGCTCCGTATCCGGGAATGGAAAGACATCCTTCTTCCATTTCGTCATTATCTCTGGAGTACTCTGTGATTTCCGGATTGAAAAAAACTTCCGGCACCTTGCCTTCGGCTGCTAATTTTTCATCAATGACAAAAATGCTCAAATCTTTGTTTATCTGATTTGCCGCAAGGCCAATGCCCTCATTTTCTTTCATGGCCTTTTTCATATCCAAAACTAACTCCTTAAACGAGCCGTTTTTTATATCTTTGAGCCCCACCTTTCCGGTTGCTTTGGCCAGTATTTTATTTGGAATCTTAGTTATCTCCATAAAGAAACTCTATGATTAAAATCATAGTGGATTTTAATATAAAAAACAATAATTTGCAAATTTACTAAAATGTTGTATAATATAAAAATTAAGAGTTTTTTGAAAAAAGGAGTGGTTGTGGGACATATTCGAGGGTGGTTAGTTCGAACAGAGGAGAAGTCATCTTTGTTTGGAAAAATTATCATTGGGGCGTTTGTCTTAGCCAATGTCTTGGATGGTGTCCTTACTTATTTTGGAGTTATGCGGTGGGGATTGGAAGCAGAAGCAAACCCAATTATTGCCGGGGTGATTTCTTTAATGGGAGTTGTGGTGGGGCTGACTGTGGTCAAACTTGTGGCTGTCGAACTAGGGACCTTATTTTATTGGAATGGTTTTCATAATCTTCTCGTGATACTCACCATATATTTCATGTTTGCAGTAGGGTCGTGGACGTATCTGTTTTTGACGCTTTGAGCCCCGTCCGGTTAATTCCGGTCGGGGCTTTTCGTTTTAAATTATAGTCCTCGGATCCGCATCAATCGACCAGTTTGAGGGCACGAATTTGAGTATTTCGCGGATATCCTTAAGCTCGGGCAATATTTTTAAAACAATGTTATAGACAAAAAGACCCCTTTCTTTTTCAGTGAATGAAGGATGTGAATCTATCATTTTAATTTTTTGGCCAAGTCTTAATTGAGCAATTGCCATTTTTAATTTGTTGCTTAAAACTCTGGCTTCGTATGATGCCTTATCCCTATATTTATGCCTGAATGTCAGTTTTATCAGCCGGGAATATGGCGGATAGGAAAAAACTTTTCTTGTTTCCAGTTCTTTATCGTAGAAATCTTTGTAGTTTCCCTCACTTGCCGTTATAATTGCCGTATTTTCAGGATTGTAGGTTTGGATTATTATGTTTTTAGAATTAAAATCCAGTAATTTTTCTATCTGATAAAACAATCTTTCTTCTGTTTTAAAGTCTGGGATGCTAACAAGGCTGTCGGCATTCAAAATGCCTATCAGATCAAAATTTAAAGAGTAGCGATGGCTAAATATCATCTGGGTAGATATAAGAACAGATGTCCCGGGATTTTTTATTTCATTTACTATTTCCTCCTCTTCTATTTCGTTTTTTACGACGTCAGTATCAAGAACTAAAACAGGCACCTTTAAGTTATTAATCATCAGAACTCTTTGTGTTTCTTCATAAACTTTTTGGGTACCGGCCGGGCCAACGGTTTTGAATTTAAAACTGCTGCAATTAGGGCAGTTCTCGGGTATTTTTACACTTCGTGAACAGTGATGGCACATCAGAATAAGATCTGTGGTTTTGTGTATCCGAAAAGCTGTGCCGCAATCTTTACACTTAACGGCATATCCGCAGTTTTGGCAGACCAACACACCTGAATAACCGCGCCGGGGAGAAAAAATTAAAATTTTCTTGTTCTGATTGGGTTGGATAACCAAAGATAAAAGTTGGTCTTTAAATTCTTGGCTGAATATTGAAAAGTTTCCTCTTTTTATTTCGTTTACCATGTTAACTATTTTCAACGGCTCTCTATTCTTTATTTTATTGAGCAGATCGAATTCTTTATTTTTGAGATGATAATAATTTTCAACTCCGGTAACAGGCGAAACAAAAATGGTTTTTGTACCATGGAGGTTGGCTATTATTTTAGCTAAGTCAGGGGTGTTATATTTGGGAGTCATCTCGGATTTATAAAATTCATGAAGAACATCGTCAACAATAACAAGCCCCAGATTTTTAAAAGGCATAAAAAGTGCCTGTCTTGTGCCCAGTATTATATCTGCTTGGCCAGATTCAATTTTTTTCCATGACTCATAAAGTTTTTTGTTATTAAGTCCGGAGTGGACTTTTGCAACCTCATAATTAAGTGACAGGTTCTCATAAAAATATTGCAGAGTAGATATGTCGGGAATAATAAACGCAACCTGGTGGAGCTCTTTTACGGACTTTTTAATCAAAGGCATGAGATTCTCCAAAGTTTCTTTGGCTCTAGACAAGAGGAATAGTGGTTTTAGGACGAGGGGCACCTTCGCAGACACCTGCGAAGGTGCCCCTCGTCCTGCTATCTCGTAACCTTTATTTAGAAAAAAAGTGGGAAGAACTGTTTTTAGGCAATATCCGAGAGGGGCATAATAATGCCTTGAGAGCCAGAGAGCTATCTTAAATTGACTATTGCTTATCCGGGTAATTTCACTGATTACGCTAGATATTTTTTTAAGCTGAAAACCAGATTTTTTAAGAGATATTTTCTGGTCTTCAAGAGGGGTTGAGGCGACTACGGCGGCGCGAATTTTTCGATTGCCGAAAGGTATTTCTACTATTGCTCCTTTCTCCAGCTTTTCATTAAAAAAATAACTTAACAGTTGAGGAACATTTGAGGGAAGAATGGTAAGGGGAATTACTTCTATGATATACATGTTTGTGTTAATATTTAAATAACATGAAAGTAAAGGTTCGCATAGCCCCATCACCAACGGGATTTTTGCATATCGGTACGGCACAGTCGGCGCTTTATAATTGGCTGTTTGCCAAGAAGAATGGCGGCGAATTTAATTTGCGGATAGAAGATACTGACAAAGAACGCTCAACCAAAGAATACGAACAGAGCATTTTAAACGCACTAGAGTGGCTTGGCTTGAAATGGGATGGCGAAGTCGTGCGCCAATCTGAATGTGCTGCCAAGCATCGTGAAATGCTTGAGCAACTATTATCCGAAGGCAAGGCTTTTTATTGTCATCACACCCAGGATGAACTTGAAGTGGAACGCAACGCACAGGAAGGAGAAAAAGCGCCGCCCCGACATGTCTGCAACCACAAGGATTCAGAAAAAAGTACAATGTCGGGAGGAATCATCCGGCTTGCGGTTTCCCGCGATGCTGAAGCAGTAGTCTCTTTTGAGGATAATATCCGCGGTCATATTGAATTTAAAACCTCATTGCTGGGAGACTTTTCTATCGCCAAATCGCTTGATGAGCCATTGTATAATTTTGCCGTTGTCATTGATGATGCCGATATGGAAATTACCCATGTCATCCGGGGTGAGGACCACATCTCAAACACGCCTAAACAGATACTCATCTATGAAGCTCTGGGTTTTTCGGTGCCACAGTTTGCGCACTTGCCTTTGATACTTGCACCTGACCGCTCCAAACTTTCCAAGCGTCACGGAGCTACTGCCGTTGTCGATTATGAGAAAGATTATCTTCCTGAAGCGATAATTAACTTCTTGGGTTCTATGAGTTTTACATTCAGCAAAGAAATCCTGACCAAAAAAGAAATGGCGGGGGAGTTTGAATTGTCCAAAGTCCATAAATCAGGGGCGGTATTCGATGTCAAAAAACTTAATTGGCTCAATTCTCAATATATTAAAAAATTATTGCCGGTGGAATTTAAAAAAGTGAGCGGAATGCCGGAAATTCCTGATTCTGCGGTGCCATTAATAACCGAGAGGTTGGAAAAGTTAAGCGACACAGTTAATTTTGATTATTTATGGAAAGAACCGGAATATGATAAGGAATTATTGAAATGGAAAAAATCAACATTAGAAAAATCGATTGAAACATTAACCGAAGTTAAAAAAATAATTGAAGAATTTGATTTTAAAAAAGAAAAAGAAGATTTAAGAAAAGTTTTAGATGAATTTTCGGTAAAAGTAGGGGATAGTGGCCTAGTTTATTGGCCACTGCGGGTTGCCTTAAGTGGAAAAGATAAGTCCCCAGACCCAGTTGAACTTTTGTTTGTTTTAGGGAAAGAAGAGTCGTTGGGGCGTATAGAAATTTCGATTAAAAAGTTGTCATAAGCATGAAGCGATTTTGTTTAATTTTTTTGGGCTTATTGTTTTTAATTTTCTTGAATGGACCTTTTGTTTTTGCCCAGACCGATGAAGAAAAAATGGCCGATTTAAAGGCCCAGATTCAGGCGCTTGAACAACAGGCCGCACAGTTAAAAGGAACCATCTCTCAAACACAAGAACAAGCCAATACTTTAAAGAATCAGATAGCCAATCTTAAAAATCAGATAGCTTCGCTTCAGACACAAATTTCATTAACCGGAAAGAAAATAGATAAGACTAAAATAGAAATAAACGACACACAGAATAACATCTTTAACACTCAAGAAAAAAAAGATAAGCAAAAAAGCACTATCGGACAACTTCTATTATTTATGGATCGCATGGATAAAGACAGTCTTTTAAGCATTATTTTAAAAAACAATAATCTGTCCGATTACTTCCGTCAGACGCAATCAGCCATAACTGTAAATACAAATCTAATGAGTTTTGTGGATGACTTACAGAATACAGAAAACCAGTTAAACCAGAATAAAAATAATCTGGAGGGCAAAAAAAAAGATCTTGAATCTCTGAAACAACAGCAGAATGCTCAGAAAGTTTCTTTAGACCAGGCAACTCAGGACAAAAATCAGTTGCTTAAGGATACAAAAGGTCAGGAGGCTCAATATCAGAAAATACTTACCGACGTTGAAAGGCAGGAGTCCGTTTTCTTCAGCCAGTTAAGAGAACTGGAAACCCATGTTATTCAGGGAGGGTTATATATTGTCCATGTGACCGCTTCGGCTTTACCAAAGAAGGGGACAAAGTTGTTTCAATGGCCCGAAGACGGGTATCATATCACTCAAGGTTATGGCTGTACGTCATATGCTCGATGTAATCGCAGAAATGCCCCGTATAACGGCGCTCCTCATAACGGTATTGATATGGCTGCCGGATATGGGAGTCCTATTAAAGCCATAGCCGATGGAGAAATAATCGCTAACGGTAAAAACGACGGCTGGGGTAATTGGGTAGCCATCAAACACCCTAATCAATATAATCTGGTCAGTATTTATTCCCATATGAGCGCCTTGTCGTTTCTTCAGGTCGGAACCCAGGTATATTCTGGACAGATTATTGGATATGAAGGGAATACGGGTAATGTTACCGGTTCTCATCTTCACCTGAGTTTGTATAAGGACTTTTTCACCTATATTAATGAGAAAAAAGATCAGCTTTACTTCAATTATTTTGAGGGTTCAGTTAACCCGTTTGATTATTTGTAAAAAAATATGACCAAAGTATTGATTCTTGGCGGGGGATTCGGGGGCGTAAGATGCGCTTTGGATTTAGACAAAAGATTTAAGGGGCAGATACAGATTACTTTGATAGATAAAAACAGCTACCATCTTTTTCTGCCGGCTCTTTATGAAGTTGCTTCCGCTTATGGAGCAACGCAAGACCCCTTTGCGGTAAAAATGCGAAAAACAATCTGCATACCATATGGAGAGATTTTTGCTGGTAAGAACATAAGTTTTATTCAAGCCGAAATTGCCACGGTTGATTTGAAAACCAAGAATGTCAAAACAAAGGGCGGCGAGGATCTGTTTTATGACTATCTGGTGATTGCCCTCGGGAGCCAGACTGCTGATTTTGGAATTCCCGGGGTGAGAGAATATGCCTATCAATTTAAAAGCATTGACGACGCCATAGCGGTCAATATAAAAATAGAAAAATTAACCAAAAAAATGGCTTCCGGCGAAAAAATGAACCCGTTAAAAATATTAGTTGGCGGTGCGGGCTTCAGCGGTATTGAATTTGCTGCGGAAATTTCTTGTTGTATTAAAAAAAAGTGCCAGGAGTGCGGGATTGAAGGTAAATATGCTTCAACAACTCTTGTTGAAGCCGGACCCAAGATACTGCCGATGGTCTCTGGTGCTGAAAGAAAGATAATTTTAAAACGTTTGACGAAACTTGGCGTAGGACTCATGGAGAGTTCTCCTATTGAAGAGGTTGGTGATAACTTCATTAAGCTAAAAAATGGGCAGATTTTAGAAGGAGATATGCTTGTTTGGACGGCGGGCATAAAAGCAAATGAATTTTTGAAGTCAGTAGCCGGTCTTCCCATGACGGACAATGGCAAGATTGTTATGGAAAATAATTTGGAGGTTTACGGTTGGAAAAACGTTTTTGGAGTAGGGGACAATCAGGAATTTCTGGATCCGAAAACCAAAAAACCTATTCCCTCTTTGGCATACACAGCAGTTGCACAAGGCAAAGCCGTAGCTGAGAATATTTATAATGCACTGAGTGGCAGAAATTTTAAAGCGTACAAACCATATTATGGAATTTGGGTTGCTCCGGTAGGAGGTAAATTTGCTTTGGCTCATTTGTGGGGAGGATTGAGAGTGGCCGGGTTCTGGGGGTGGGTGGTAAGGGAGCTCATAGACCTCAGATATCTGATTTCCATTCTTTCTTTTAAAAGAGGAATTATACTTTTTTGGCAGGAGATGACAATGTTCACAAAAAACGACCGCTAAGTTAAACACAACCCATAAAAAGGGTTGTGTTATTATTAGAGTAAGGAAGAGGAGAGTAGTGTATTGACATATGGATAAAGTATTGTGTCGTAATAATTTAGGGAAAGTAGGGAAGTGGGGAGGAATAGGTTTCTTTGTGGGAATTGTTATTACCGCTTTGATGTTTGGTGGAAATTTTCCTTTGCGCGCATATATTTCGGATGCCGTATCTACAAGCTCATATCAACCAAAAGAATTTAAACTTGATTTAAATCCGGTCAGCAATATAAACGACATTACTGCACCGGTGAGTAATCTGATAAACAACACTCTGAATGGCCTCAAGTTCAATCAGGTAGTGTCTCCGAATCCCATAAAGAGCCCTTCGCAGAACATAGACTTTAGTAAGTTCTTTAGTTCAAGTAAGGTATCTACTAATGATGTTGCGAGCTTTCTTAAAGAGGCAGCCATAACAGGAATTAGTCTGGCCATAGAAATTATATCTATAACTTCGCAGATACTTAAAGGGTTGTTAAGCGTACTCAAATAGACCACCCTGGAACCATTAAGGATTAAAGTCGCATAACCTACATTGTGCGACACTCTATCTAAAACAAAACCGGTACTTCCCTGCCGGCCGAGCTTATAAATTGTTAATCTTGTAATATTATTTTATTCAGCTAAAATTAATCAATGCTAAATTCTCCCAAGCTTATCTTTGATATAGAAACCGTAGGAGTTGAATTTGATTCTTTGGATGATAAAGCCAAAGAATTTTTGCTTTTTTATGCTGAATCGCCGGAAGAAATTGAAAACGTCAAAAATGGGCTTGGTTTCTCCCCTCTTACCGGGGAGGTCGTGGCTATAGCTATTTTGAATCCTGATACAGATAAGGGTGCTGTATATTTTCAGGTAGGTAAAAAAAATATGGAAAAGACCGAAGATAAAAATGTTCAATATATTCCGTGTTTGTCCGAAAAAGAGGTTTTGGAACATTTCTGGGAGTCAGCAACTCATTACAATCAATTCATAACTTTTAACGGCCATGCCTTTGATTGTCCGTTTGTAACAATACGTTCCGCCATATTAAAAATTAAGCCGACTAAAGGCTTGATACACAACAGGTATTACGATGCTCCTCATTTTGATTTGTATGACCGGCTGACCAATTTTGGAGCGGTGAGATTTAAAAGAAATCTTCACATGTGGTGCCAGGCATTCGGCATATCCAGTCCGAAAGCAAAAGGTATCAGCGGTGACGATGTTGCCAGGCTCTACAAAGAAAAAGAATACCTTAAGATAGCCAAGTATTGTTTTGATGATATAAAAGCAACCAAAGAACTTTACCGGTACTGGGAAAAATATATGAGCGGTAAATAATATGTCTAATTGGTATACAACGGTAGATAGTTTTAAGGCAACCAACGGCTACACAATAGACGGGATTTGGTATCCACGAGTTACTTCTATTGTTTCTATCAAAGCCAAGCCGGCTCTTTATATGTTTTATGCGGGATTGCCTGACTATAAAACTGGCGAAGCAATTAAATCTAAATCTGCCGAGGAGGGAACACTTCTCCACGAAACAGTGGAGGCAATTATGAGAAAAGAACCTATAGTAATCCCCGATCAAGTAAAACCGGCGGTGACCGCATTTTTAGATTTTTATAAAGAAAATGAGTTGATTGCTCACAAAATTGAAGAAAGAGTTGTTTCAAAAAAGCACCACTTCGCCGGAACTATGGATGTCCTAGCCGAATTAAACGGCGTTATGGGTGTTTTGGACATAAAAACTTCAATGGCAATATACCGCGATTACAGTATGCAAACATCGGCTTACATAGAAGCTCTGAGCGAAGATAAAACACTTCCTCCTCTCACTCGCTGGATATTGCGGCTTGATCAATCAAAACGTTGTTTGAAATGTACTGCCACTCTTCGTGACAAAGGCGGCCGGGAAAAAATCCGTAATGAAAAAGTAAAATGCGAACACGAATGGGGTCCAATGAAAGGCGAAGTAGAAATCAAAGAATTAAACACTTTTGATTCAGATATCAAGGCCTTCCTGGCCTGTAAATCTCTCTGGGAATGGGAGAATGAGTATTGGTTGAAGAAAATCAGATAAAATAGCTCACACAACCTCTATGCATGCTGCGTAGCGCACTTTTCTGAAATATTACTAATTTCATAAAAGCACGCTACCTCCGCCGGTTGCTTTAGAGATTGGTGACGATTGGCAATAGAAGTTCAAACTTTACAAAATCCGTCTTAAAGACGGGTTGATTTGACAATATGGTTAAATGTGTGATACAATGTGAATATCAGTCAATGCGCTGAGCCGGAAGGCAATATAGCGCGAAAGAGGAGAATCGGAAATGGGATATTACGTCAACCCCCCCGGTGAGAGCAAGGAAGCATTTCTTCGGCGAGTAGGCATCGTTGTCCCATCGGATCGCAAGATCAGCTGGGAGAGCGTGCCGAAAGGGTTCCTGCCAGTAGTTCTTGTCAACAATGGGGTGTTCACAGCGGCGGGTATCTGCTACAGCAAGGCAGAACTTGATGAATTCACTCGCTTCGACGACCCACGGCGACGGGAAATCTACTTGGTGAAGATCGAAGAACTTCGCCAAGTCTCGGACATCGGACGTCATCCCGATTACGCCGGATGAGTGAGTCGGCCTCGGCACAGAAAAGGTCTCACGCATGGCGTGAAGCCTCCTGTGTCGAGGCCTTTTTTGTTTGAGCAAAAATAACATTCGCCACTTTAGGCAACTTTGACAAGCATTTTCCGTATCATTTTATCAACCATTGTGGAGGGATAGGTAACAAACAAAGCTTTACCTTAAACCGACAGGAAAGCCGGAACTGACCCTGCCTCACCTTTAAGTGAGGCAGTAGGGAATTCCGGAAGGCCTTCCGGAGGTTTTAAAGCTATTGTTTGTCTATCCCGGAGCACAGGTTGAGAAAATGATGGGGGAAATGATTGATTTGAGCGAAACTTTATTGGCCCGCAGAGCGGGCCGCCTTTATCCGGTCATTTTCAGTGCGGAATTGTTTTCGGAGGCGGATGTTTTTGGGAGTAACTTCAAGATATTCGTCTTCTTGCATGATTTCTAAACCGCCTTCGAGGGTAACTTTGTGCGGAGGAGTGAGAATAATATTTTCATCAGAACCAGAAGCGCGCATGTTGGTGAGTTTCTTTCCCTTGATTGGATTTACCGCCATGTCATTTCCCTTAGAGACATCGCCGATAACCATGCCCTCATAAACTTCCGTGGTCGGTTCAATGTAGAGCGTACCTCTGTCCTGAAGATTATATAATGAAAAACCCAGCGCCTTGCCTGTTTCCATTGAAACCATGGAACCGACGCTTCTCCTTTTTATTTCTCCTGCAAATGGTCGGAATCCGATGAAGTGGCTTGTGAGTATCCCCTCACCTTTTGTGTCAATCATAAATTCATTTCTGAAGCCCAAAAGACCTCTTGTCGGTATTTCAAAAGTAATGCGGACTTCGCCATGGTGTTGGATCATGCTCATCATTTTGCCGGCACGCTTTCCGAGTTTTTGTATTACAGTTCCGGAGAGATTTTCTGGGACATCAACGAGTGCCTCTTCAAAAGGTTCCATTTTCTGGCCGTCTATTTCTTTAATAATAACTTGGGGCTGGGAAACCTGAAGTTCATAACCTTCCCGGCGCATGTTTTCCAAAAGAATAGCGATGTGCAATTCCCCTCTCCCGTAGACTTTATAAGAATCAGTAGATGAAAAATCAACTTTTAATCCGATGTTAACTTCCAGCTCTCTTTCCAAACGTTCTTTTAACTGCCTGTTAGTGACAAATTTTCCATCCTGTCCCGCAAACGGAGAGTCATTGATTAAAAAATTTAAGGAGATAGTCGGTTCGTCCACGCTGATAGCCAGTAACGGCTCTACATCGGGAGAAGTACAAACAGTTTCTCCGATATAAATATCCGGCAGTCCGGCAACCATGACGATATCACCGGCGACCGCTTCGGTCGCCTCTTCTCTTTTCATTCCCCGGAAAGTGAAGAGCTGGGTTATCTTGCCGGTGCGGGTTTCTCCTGTGCTCGGAGAAGTTTCTTTAGACGTGCGTACGCCGTCTATAAGAATCTCTGTAGGTTTTTTAATAAAAACATTATCCCCCACCTTCATTGTTCCATACCAAACTCTTCCTATTCCAAGTCGTCCCAAAAAATTGTCGTATGCTAAATTAAAAGGCTGAAATCTCAACGGAGCGGAAGAATCAGATGGTGCAGCCGGCACTTCTCTTAAAATCAAGTCAAGAAGAGGGGTTAGGTCTTTAGATTCATCGGTGAGGTTCAATTTTGCGACACCGGTTTTTCCGATAGCATAGATAGTTTTAAAATCCAGTTGCTCATTGCTAGCCCCCAAGTCCATAAATAATTCAAAAACTTTTTCATGGGTCTCGTCGGGCTTCGCGGCGGGCTTGTCTATTTTATTTATAACTAAAATTGGTTTTAAACCCAGCTCAAGAGATTTCTTCAACACGAACTTAGTTTGGGGCATAGGGCCTTCTTGGGCATCTACAACAAGCAAGACGGAATCTATGGAACGTAAAACACGCTCTACCTCTGAACCGAAATCAGCATGGCCCGGAGTGTCAACGATATTAATTTTTGTGTCCTTATAGTAAAGAGAGGCATTTTTGGCGTAAATCGTAATACCGCGCTCCTGTTCGAGTGCATTTACATCCATGCTGAATCCTTCTTCTACCATGCCTGTCTGTTTCATCAGGGCATCGGTAAGAGTCGTTTTCCCATGGTCTACATGAGCAATAATTGCGATATTTCGTATCTCCATAGTGATTTGAGTCGGAATACTTATTTTAAGCCAAAATTTACCATTTGTCAAAAATTTGCTGACACCACCTCTACGCCTACGGCGGTTGTAGAGGTGGTGTCAGTTGTCTTATTATTGGCAATTACCGGCGAGGGTGTAGCCGGCTTTTTGGGCGAGAGATTCATTGGCAAACCAGAGTTGATTTTTTTGCGTTATTCTTTTGCCACTCGCACACCAAGAATAGTGGTATTTTTTGGTGGAGCTTGCTTTTGAGGCGACTACCCTCAAGTCTTTGGGCTGGGCGGGTGTTGGCTTTGGATTATTTGGAACAGAGGTTGTGGCCTGATAAACATTAGCTTTTTCGGCCATGTTAGCCGGTGTTTTGTTGAGAGCATTGATACGGCCCAAATTAAAACCGATGATGGATATTAAAATAATGCAAAACCCCAAAAAGATGTCTTTTCTATGGTTCTTGACCCCGCTAATTATTTTTGCTAATATATTCATACTTATATGGCACACACAAAGGCGATTGGGTCTACACAATTAGGGCGAGACTCGCAACCAAAATATTTGGGCGTGAAGCTTTATACTGGCGAAGTGGCTAAACCGGGCAATATTATAATCCGTCAAAGAGGAACAAAATTTATTCCAGGCAAGGGCGTCCGCATCGGTTCCGACGATACTATTTATGCAGTTATAAACGGCAAAGTCAAATTTACCACTAAAAAGAAAACAAAATTCGACGGTTCTAAAAGATTAGTAAAAATCGTCAACGTAGTAGCCAACTAAATAAACCAAACAAATCTTATCAAACCACGCCAAAAGCGTGGTTTGACTTTATAGTTAAATTATAGTATAATTTCAGAATCGAAGAGATAGGGTTCTCTTCAGAAAGGATGTCAGATGTCAGACAAGGTTTTGGCAAAGTGTCCCTCACTTCCAATCTCGGGTCGGCGCGGTTCTGAAAAACTACGACGGCTTCGAAGGCGAGCAGACTGGCTTAACGCAAGAATACAGTCCCAGAAAGCAGCCGGTGCTAAGACTCTATTCTGGGACGAGTCCGAACTCAATGCTCTTAACTGGGTGATTGACCATGTCATTCAGTTGGAAACAGATCTGAAAGCTCGCGAGGAACAACTTGGAGTTTTCAGTCAAATTAGTTCCTGACATTTCAGCAATTTACTGACACCCGTCGAGAGGCGGGTGTTTATTTTGATGTTCTATTGCCAGTTATCACCAATCAACCTAAGCAACCGGCGGAGGGTGTGTGCCTTTTTAAAATCAGCAGAATTTTTAAAAGGCACACCCCGCAGTCATGCATAGAGGTTGTGTGAGCTATAAAAAGTGATGAGGCGAAGTGCTATTCTGGCTTTATGACAACCTTAATCTGAGTTTTTACTTCTGGTGATAGATTCAGGTCTACGAGATGTTCACCGATGTGTTTGATGGGCTCTTCATGGCCTATCATTTCTTCTTGGAGCTGGACTCCGGAGGTCTTTTTAATTTCTTTGATTAAATCGTCTTTGCCGATGCCGGCGAATAATTTGCCGGTTTTAGTGGCTTTGCGTGTGAATTCTATGACTAGATCTTTTAATTTTTCAACCGCCTCAAGAGCGTTTTTCTTTTCAGTTTCAATCATGATGACCCTTTTTGCCTTGAGTGACTCAACCTCTTTCATTGAACCGCCGGTGGCGGACTTTACCATCTTTCTCGGTAACAAAAAATTCCTGGCATAACCATCAGACACATTCTTTACATCCCCTATCTGCCCGAAACCTTTAATGTTTTCCAAAAGAATGACCTTCATGTGAAAGATTCTACTATTTTAACTCATTTTCCGCAATCTTGACAGTCTGATTAATGTAGATTATTATATAAACGCTTAGTATAGGAGGTCAGAATGATGAGGATGGGTACGTGTGTGACAGTATTTTTGATGGATATCATTGTGACAGTTGTGGCTTACAAAGAATTTGGTTGGGTGGGTCCAGTTCTTGCACTCGGGACCTTATGGAATTGGGACTTATTTGAATGTAAAGTACCCAAATTCAAACGTGGTAGCATAATTTATGCCCGCCTCTGCGGGCTTTTTTAATTTTAATTTTTATAACATTCGGCCTACTGGCCTCAGTATTTCGTCGCCTTCGCTCCTCAATTGCCAAATGACACCTATTACTTAAACAACCAGCGGAGGGAGACACTTTTTACAAAATTAGCCCCGACGCTTCGGTACGGGGTCCCGACACGTTGTCGTCGGGATAGATTTTTAAAAAGGCGTCTCCCTCCACATGCGTAGAGGTTGTGTGAACTATTCTGATGGGGCGCGGAGATTATTTGAGTACCTCAAGCGCCTTATCCAATTGGGAATCTTTGCCTGGAGTGCCGATTTCTATTTTGCCTTCTACTTTAAAATCTTCTTCTTTGATTTTCACTTCAACATCCGCTTCAATCCCCTTCTCCGAGATTGAAATTCCTGCCGGTGTAAGCCATTTGGCAATCGTCACTTTCAAAGACGAACCGTCGCCGTAGTTTTGGAGCTCTTGGACCGAACCCTTGCCGAAGCTTTTTTCTCCGACTAATTTAATTTTCCTGTTGTCATGGAGTGCTCCGGCTAAAATCTCTGATGCTGATGCAGAACCGCCATTCATCAAGATAACTGTCGGGTATTTCTTTAATAAAGAATTGCCGCTGCTTCTAAATTCATTTCTGGTGCCATCGCTGAATACCTCACTGACTATGACCTGATTTTTATCCAGAAACCATCCGGCGAGATTTATGGCCGAATCCAACAATCCTCCGGGGTTGTTTCGCAAATCAATTATCAGGCCGTTAGCATCTGATTTAAGTATTTCCTCGGATGCTTTTTTGAATTCAGAATCTACAGTTTGGTTAAAAGAATAAATTTGCATGTAAGCGACTTTTTTGTTTCCCTGTTCAATTAATTTCCATTCAATGGTCGGTATTTTTATGGCAGCTCTTACAAGTTCAACGTCTTTGGTGGTACCATTTTGTATTGTTAAAACCACCTTAGTTCCTATTTTGCCTCTTATCATGTTTACAGCTTCTTCAATGGCCATATTTATAGTTGGTTTGGAGTCTATTTTTACTATCTTATCGCCCGCCTTAATTCCTGCCTTAAAAGCAGGGGTGTCTTTAATAGGTGCTATGACCGTGAGAATGTTATTTTTCTTGCCTATCTCAATACCGACACCGCCAAAACTTCCCGTTATTTCTTCTTGGAATTTCTTGCTCGTGACCGGCTCAAAAAAGACAGTATATGGATCTCCGACGCTATTAACCAATCCGCTTATCGCTCCGTAGAGAATCTTTTGAGGATCAACCTTTCCCTTATCTACATATTTAGCGTTTAAGTCATTATAAACTTTCCAAAAAAGGGAGAAGTCTATGTTGTCGGGTTTGCCATTATCAAGATTGATTAGCTGTTTAAGGTTGGCACTGGGTATTTCTTTTGTTTGTACAAACAAAACACCTCCGGCAAATCCGAGGGCTAACGAAGTAAGTATTGAGATAAGAAGTACTCTTCTGTTAAGCGCGTTCATTGATAAGAATAAAATTATTTTCGGAACTCTTTAGAAATCCCCATTTAGATAAATATTTGAATCCATCTCTGATATGCTGACGGGATTGGCGGTTTGTAAAGATATCAATTAACCAGGTATTTTTTTTCGAAATACGCCTGTGATAATGATAGATTTTGACCAGTGGATAATAAACAACCTTATAACCATTTTCCCAGAAACGCTTGGCCCAGTCAACATCGCTGAAGTATAAGAAAAAATCCTCGTCCATTAATCCGACTTTATTTACAGCATCGCGTCGTGCCATAAGGGCGGAACCCATGAGCCAATCAACTGAACTAACCTTGGAGAGGTCTTTGCCTTCCAAGAAAAACTTTCCGAGAGCTTTCTTTTTCAATGGCAGATAGCCCACGCGGCGGTAACCAATAGTAATTGCATTATAAAATCCAAAACAAGACTGTTGGGGTGTGCCATCAAAATTAAGAAGCTGGGGTCCTGCTAGTCCTACATCTTTATGTTCTTTCATATACCCCAGCAGTTTTTCTATGGAATTTTTAAGAGGGACTATGTCAGAGTTTAAAATAAGGAAGTAGTCTCCTGAACTTTCTTTTATGCCCTCATTAACCCCTTTAGTATAGCCGATGTTATTTTTAAATGGCAATAGTTTTACTTTTGGAAATTCTTCCAAGACTACATTTTGAGTTTCAATTTCAGACGAGATATCGGTTACTAAAATTTCATAATTCAGCTCCGGGCTTAATGTGTGTTCTAATGATTTCAAACACAATCTCAAGAGGGCGGGATTTTTATAGTTTACTATAATAATAGATAGCATAAATTTACTTTAGATTATCCTGGAAAACTTGTTTGACTTGAATAAAGTTATCCCCCCTTGGCAGTAGTATATAGGATTCATTGGCGCGAGATTCATAAAGAAGATTATCAGTGTTCATAATGTATTTTTTAACTTTTTCTGAAGAATTCATTTCCTTAGCCAGGCTCAGCAACTCATTGGTGTCGAATATATTAATGTCCGTTTTTATGTTTGAGCGGATACTGTTCAGAACGGACAGGGTTTTAATCGGATCGGACCAGAAGTTAAGGTTTGTAAGTTTTTCTTTTAAAGCAAACATAACTTCTTGTTGGCGCCGGGACCTGTCAAAATCACTTGATGAAAATCTTGAGCGGGCATAATAAAGAGCGTTTTTACCGTCCAGATGATTGGGTCCGGCCGGCAAAGAAAACATAGCTCCCCACTGCTTGGCTTCTTGGAACGGCTGGGTAAGGACAATATCTATTCCGCCGACCTGGTCTATAATTTTTTCAAAAGAAGAAAAATCCAGAACTACCGCCTTGTCTATGTAAACACCGGTGATTTTTGAAACCAGTTCTTTGGTAAAATTAATTCCGCCATTCTTCTTGTAATAGCCAAACTCATAAGCGGTATTTATTTTGTCTTTTTTATTTTTATCTATTTTGACATAAAGATCGCGGGGAATTGAAATCGTGGAGGTCTTTTTTGTTGTTTTATTATAACTAAGGACAATCATTGAATCGGTAAGAAGCGGTCCTCCGTCAGATGCATCAGGATCATTTTCTCCTCTTATCCCCATAACCAGTATGTCAAAACGGTCCGGTTCCGGAACGGGCATTATGTAGTCAGGATCTACCGGTTCCGGAGCGAAGTTGAAAATACTTGCCACTCTTTGCCAGAAAGGAGTTGAGCCGTTTTGAACTTCAATGGTGTTTGATTTGCTACCTAACATGAAACTAAAATATCCAACGGTAGCCAAAAATAAAATTAAAACAATAACGCCGAGGCGTTTTTTATTGAACTGGGGTTTTTCGTTGAAATCCGGCTGAGTGAAATTGTGTTGATCGTTTAAATAAACCATTTTCTCATTTCTTCCGGACTGGCCACCCTATGCTTCATAATTTGTCCCCTTTTTCTTAATATTTTAGGAAGAAGCCTTAAAAATGTAGGTATTTCAGCAAGCACCTTGGGTTCAAAAATGATTATATAGCCAAGCATCATTATCTCTCGCTTGAGTATATAAGGCAGGTCTCTTAAGATATTTATTGTATAATCATTTTTGATAATTGTAAAGCGAACATTTCGCCATTCCAAGCGGCGTTTTTGTAATGGCAGCTGTTTACGGATTTTAAGAAAATCAGCAAAAGTCTTCCTTAAATTTTTAGTGGTTTGGCGGTCATGCCATGCAATCACGTCGGGTATGAATAATTGCTTCCACCCAAATACTCTCATTCTCCAGGCAATATCCAAGTCATCGCCGTACCAGAAATAATCATGATCAACAACTTCGGTTCGAGGTTCAACCTCGGAATAACTTTGAGGTTGAACCTCAATAGAACAACTTTCCAGGGCATCTTTTCTAAAAACAGGAACCGCTCCTTCTACTGCAAAAATTTCCTTCTCCTGACTAAATTTACCATCATCTTTTTCGCCGTGGCCTATGTTTATTACTCTACGGGATTTGTATATTTGGAATCCACAGGTATCAATAATTGAACGTTGTAGGTTAGGTATTGGGTATTGTAGGTCGGGTAAGTCGTATTTGTAAATTTTGGGCTGGAGAGCTCCGATTTTGTTGTCTTTTTCCATAGCCTGGACAGCGTTATTTACAAAATTTTCATCCAAAATAACATCTACGGCCAAAACAACGATATATTTTCCGGAGGAATTTTTTAAAAGTTTTTCCTGTCCCGGCCACATACCAATATTTAATTTTGATTCAACAAAATTAAATATTGCAAATCCTAAATCCGAAATCCTAAATCCGAAATCCTGAATAATTTCCCTTGTTTTATCCGTAGAACCGTTATCTAAAATATTCAGCTCAATCAAATTGTGCGGATATGTTTGTGCCAAAACAGAATCCAAACAATGGCGGATGTATTTTTCGCCGTTCAGGACTACAAGATTAATTGTGACTGTTGGATTTGACATAAAACAATAGATAGTCTATCATTTTTTAGGTTACCTTACCAATCAGGAGACAAACATGATATCGGCAGACTCAATCCAATACATGGTCAGAAGGCCAATTAAAGATACCCCGGAACAACCACTAACAGTGCTTGAACTAAGAAATTTTTTAAACAGGTTGCTAATGGGCGGTTGCGGTGATTTTAAAATCATAAATCGCTCGACTGGATTTGGTAAAACTGTGCCTACCCACTATGATCTTAACGGCCACAATAATACGATTACCTTAGATTAGTCCCGACTTTGTCGGGATTTTTTGTACTTAAAATTAGGCCGATAGTTGCTACAAACAAAAGAAACGCCCTCTCGTCAAAAAGAGCGACATCGGTCAGGCAATAAACTAGAATCCAGGGAATGAAAATCAGAGCTGCGCCGTTGTAGATAGTTATTTCCCAATCTTTTGAGATTGTGAAATTGACATAAACCTTTTGCATTAAAAGCCACAAAAACCAGAGAGAGAAAATCAGAGCCGGAATTCCAATTTCAGCGGCGATATGAAGATATATATTGTGGGCGGAAGAGCCGGCTTTTGCCAACTCAAGTTTTTGATTTAAAACTACCGGAAAGTTGCCTATCCCCACCCCAAAGAGCGGATGTTTTTTTATTGATTCTAAAGATGCCTTCCAGATCGCTATTCTCTGGACGTTAGAAGTTTCCCCGAAGTCTATTATTGATCTTATTCTTTTTCCAAATAATAAAGCATCCCCTTTTGACAACAAAAATTGAGGTGATTCAAATATTGGAAAAGCTACCGAGAACATAAGAAAGAATATTGATAGATACGAAGTTAAATAAATTAAAATTCGTTTTGGGGTCTGGTGGCCGTTTTTTCCGAGCCAATAAATATAAAACACTCCTGCCACTAAAGCCCCGATACTTCCGGCCCATATTCCCCTGGTTCCGGTTAAGATAGCGGCCAGGAAAACTAAAGGAACCGCTGTAATTATCAAACGCGACCTTGTCATTATCATTTTCTTTAAGTTGGTGTAATGCTCTTTTGCAACTCCGCTTAAAGCTATCGCAAAAACAGAAGGCAATCCCAACAGGAGAAACTGGGGAAAAGAATGCGAATCCGGGAACAATGAAAAAACCCGCAATGATAATTGGTCGCCATAGTAAGCAAGCCAAGTGTTTCCGACATGAACAGCGATATAACACCACTGGTTGCCGAATTGGTTGCACTGGATGCCCTCGCCCCATATATGCATAAACTGATAAATATCTACAAAATAAGTGGAGATTAATTGAATTAATCCCACCAAAGCCGCCGCAATTACAGGAATGGATATGTTTTTAATTAATCTTTTGGCAAATTCGTCTTTTTGAGCCAAATCATAAATTACTAACCCCATTAAGCTTAAATTTAAGAAATAAATTATTCTTTTTACCGCCAACATTTTGTCGGGAGCTGGAATAATAGACAGGATAGCGAAGATTATCAGTCCGTGCAGAATAAAAGACAGGTGTGATTTGTGAGAACTTTTAATATACGATTTTAAATCCGGAATTTGCCAGATCCACTTTAAAAATATTATTACCGAAATAATTCGCCACGTATTGAAGTTGTCAAAGGTTGCTGTTATCGGGATAGCCAAGAAAAAAGGTATTGAGAGGACAAAGAAAATAGTGGCATCTTCAAGCGAAGCAAACAAAACATATATAGCTAAAGCTCCGGCCAGATATGGTACAACTGCGCGCGGCAAAACCCCGATTATAATCAAACCGAATAGAGCAAGCTGTATTATGAAGATCCAATTAAGTAGTTTTTTATTTGTTTTAAACATCTATGTGAATTAACGCTGTTCTTAAAGCTTCTTTGGTATATTCTTTGCGAGTCAATCTGCCCTTTGTCATTATTCCCACTAAACCTTCCGCAGAACCCACTTTTGGATTTTTAGTTACACCTGCTTTATACGCTGCATCATTCATATCCAAACCCTCTTTAAGCATAAAGTCAGTAATTTTTTTAGGCGCTTCCCATGCGGAGGAAAGACCTAAATGATATTCTTTGCCATCAAATATTGCACAGACACACACATCCATGTAGCCAGTTTTTGTATGAGGAACCACCATTAAACCGGATTCAATACCAAAACTATAATCGCAGTTAATGAAAGAGTTTTTTGCACGATTCATTGCTCCTTTTGTGGTTTCTTCCAAAGATTTAGGCTGATCACTCACTTCTGATAGCGATTCTATAGCAACAACCTCAGCCGCTTTTAAGTGGTAATAGTCCTTTAAAATTTCTCTTACAGCCTCTACTTTTATTAAATTTTTTGAACCTATATTAATAATCATTTTCTATTATCTCAAAAAATTTATCTGTAAAACTTTCCCAATTGTATTTCTTTACAAATTCCGGACCGTCAATTTTTATCTTTGCAATTTTTTCTGTTTGGGTTAGTGCCTGGCGAATGCCCTCGGCAATACCGTCAGGGTTGGGATTGCCGACATAAAACGCATAATCCCCAAAAAGTTCATGGCCTAATTCATTATCGGCGATTATGGGCGGAACTCCAAACGAGAGGGCTTCCATCGGGGGCAGTCCGAACGCTTCTCTGTCGGAAACATACACCAAAGCTTTTGCTCCGGTGTACAGTTCAGAGAGTTCACTATCTTTAACGTAATCCTTATGGATTATTGCTTGTCTGTCTAACCGATTATTCACTTCGGAGACGAGACTGTCGATAGTTGGAGCTTCATATTTATCAGGTCCTACGGCGATGAGTTTTAAATCAGGAAAATCTGGTGAAATTTTTGTAAATGCCAGAATCGTTTCCTTCAAATGTCTTCTTGGAAATGCCTGCCCGACAAACAAAACATAATTGCCATGAAGGTTATTGAGGTTAAACCTCAATGGAAAATCTACACCTAAGCAATTTACAACGATACGACTCGGATTGATATTATAAAGTTTGGCGATATTCTTTTTGGATGTTTTTGAAATAGCCATAATTTTTGTTGCAAATTTTGCAGTCCACCAGCCAAAGATTCCATAAGCAAGACGGTAACGGAATGGCAGTTTGCCCTCATGCGTTTCATAATAAACGTCTTCTGTAAGCAGGATGAATGATTTGCCGAAAGCAATAATAGGGAGCATGTAGTTGGGCCAGAACATTACCTCTAATCGTTCAAACCAAAGCTTTATGGGTAAGAGTGCAAAATAATATATCGGAAACAACCGATTTTTAAAAAACGGTACGGGAACTGTCTTTTTTTCAAAAATTGGGGAATTGAGAAATGGAAAATCAGGAATGGTGTCCTTGAAATATAAAACAAAACGAAAGCTCTTTTCCAATTCAGGACGGTGGGAAATTTCTTCAAGGAGTTTCATTATCATTCTTCCCACGCCCCACATCGGATTCTTCCCTTCTATTGATTCGCACTCAATGCCGATTCTTTTAATCATGTAATTTCCCCATTTTACAGACATACCAATCTCCTATTCCAGACAGAATTGCCATCGATTCTTCTCTGTTCTTATTTATTATTATTTTAATAAATTGTTTTAATACAGCAAGTCCGCTCCAAGCATAAACTAGGATCTTAATATACCACGGTCCATTTTTAAAATTAAAATAAAGAGCATTGCGGTAATGATACCTTAACAGCATTGGTGAACCAAGTTTCTTAGTTGAGGCAGAAACAGAGTGCCCAACTTTAATATCGGACAAGAACGATATCGGGATTCCGGCTTTTCTGGCTCTTTGGCAGAAATCGGCATCCTCAAAATACAGAAAATAATTTTCATCCAAAAATCCAATTTTATCAAAAACACTTTTATAAATAAGCATCGCCCCGCCAATAGAGTAGGTTTGGCCGTTATTTAAATCAGTACGAATGTAAACATGTTTTAAGGTCGGTTTTAACCATTGAACCTTGCCTCCAAAGGCGGTTCTTTCGCCTTCAGCAAGAGATAGTCCTACAACTCCTTCTCTACCCTCTAAAACGGCCCTTAAACGCTGTATAAACAAGCTTTCAACCCAAGTATCATTATTGAGTAAAAGCACCCAATCCGATCCTCCGCCAGCTGGCGGATTAAGGGCTTTTTTGATGCCCACATTATTACCCCCTGAAAAGCCCAAATTGTGGTCATTTTTGATGTAGATGAAGTTGGTTTCCGAGGTCTCATAATTCAATAATTTGCTCACGTCATCCGAGTTATTGTCTACAACAATAACCCCAAAATCTTTGTCAGTCTGGTTTTTCAGAGAATCAAGAAGCTTAATAGTGTTTTCAGAACTGTTGTAATTGATTGTGATAATTGTTAGTCGCATGTTGTGTTTACTAATTTTAACATTTCTTCTCGGAATCTGTCTCTGGAAAATTTTTCGGTCCACTTTTGAATAACCGAGGGACTGTAACAAGAATAATTTTCATTTAATCGTCGGACACCATCGGCAAGGCCTTCGGGAATCGGATCGTCAAAAAATTCTCCGGTCATATTTTCTACCACCGTCTCTAACGCCCCGCCTTTTCGGAGAGCCAATACAGGTTTTCCAAAACTCATTGCCTCAAGGGGCGTAAGTCCGAAATCTTCTTCCTGGGGCATAATGAACGCCTTGCAGTTGCGGTAATAATCAACGATCTCTTCGTCTGTTTTAAACCCAACGAGCTTGATATTTTTACCGGCGGCTTTTTTTAAATCATTTTTTGCCGGTCCATCGCCTACGATTATAAGTTTGTATCCCAATTTATTAAAAGCATCTATTGCGACATCTATGTTCTTGTGAGGAAAAAGACGGGATACGATTAGAAAATAATCTCCTTTGTTTCCATTATCACCGCTTAAAGTAATTGGCGGATAAATAATTTTGGATTCCTTGCCGTAATATTTTTTGATTCTTGATTGGACATGTTTGGAGATAGCCACAAATTCATCCACTCTGTCTGATGCTTGTCTGTCCCATACCCTTAACAGGTGCCGAGACAAGGCAGACAATAGTCCTTGATTTTCATATTCAGAATGCCTGTCCCATAGAAATCTTGTCGGACTATAACAATAACAAATGTGTCTTGTTTTTGGTTTTAATACTAAACCTTTTGAAAAAATAACTGACGAAGAAATAACAACATCAAAGTCAGACAGATCAAACGACTCAACGGCCGATGGCATCAAAAAAAATAAATACTTATAAATTTTTGTTATGAAAGGAACTTTTTGAAGAGAACTTGTTTTTATTTTGGCTTTAGGCAGAAATTCCCGTACAAATTTTTTATTATAAAAAAGGGCATATACCGGTGCCTGGGGAAATATATTATGAAGTTCTATAAGCACACGCTCTGCCCCTCCTAAATTATTGAGCCAGTCATGTACGAGAGCAATACGCATGGATAATTAATAGCATAATTATTTGTTTTAATAAACTTAAGCTCTCGCCTCATCATTTTTCCGGTCATAATCCTCATCTCGTCATTCGCTTCAAGATAGCGAGTATAGATTAGACCAAAATAACAGGTAACCCACGCTTGCCTCCTCACTCCGCCAGCTGGCGGCTCGGCGCTCGACAGAGATTCTAGGGCAGGCTAAAGCACTGCCCTCCGAGCACCTATTATTTTGGAATCTATATCTTGCCACTCTCAGCTCCTTCCTCGATTCGTCAAATGACAGAAAAACAATGAGGCTTGTGCTTAAAACTTTTGTAATAAAAAAACCGTCAGAATTGACGGCGAAATATTTAATTCTTATCTAATTTTTCGGCCAGTGCCTTATAAATTGCTCGCCTCACAGCTTTTCTTGGCAAATTCTTACCCCTTGACCATCTGTTTACTGAAGGACGTGAAACCAGTAGAAAATCGGCAAGCTCACCTTCGTTCATAACTCCTGTTTCGATAAACCCAGAAATAACAATTTGGAAATGTTTGTCACTTTGAGAATCAATCCCCAACTCTAGGATTACCCCAAGCAACTCAACGACTAAGGGTCGGTTCATTTCGATATCCTTAAAATAAGAACTGCGACTATTATAAACCTTTTATAATCTCTGTCAATTTGACCCTTTATTGCCAAGCGTAATCTATCGCTTAAACAACCGGTGGAGGGGGCAGGCCTTTTTAAAATTAGCATATTTTTAAAAGGCCTGCCCCCGCAGCATGCATAGAGGTTGTGTGGTTTTTTGAGTAGGGCGAGCGGCTATCTTTTTGCGAGGACGTTTCTCTTGTAAACGTCAAGATTCTCAAGAACTATACCTGTGCCCCGGGCAACGCAAAACAAGGGGTCATCGGCTATTGTTGTCGGAACACCTGTTACTTTTATAATAAGCTTGTCTATGTTTTTTAATAAAGCTCCGCCTCCTGAAATATGGATGCCCTTATCCATAATATCCGAACACAACTCGGGAGGTGTGACCTCTAGAACACTTTTAATAATCTGGACTATTTCCCGGAGCTGTTCGGTTATTGCCTCAGTGATTTCGTTGGTAGTTATTTCTATTGTTTTCGGGTAGCCGGTGGCAAGATCTCTTCCCCTTATGTTTATTTTTTCTTCTTCAGTAACTTTCATTGCACTTCCGATTGAAATTTTAAGAAGTTCAGCAGTCCTTTCTCCGATTGCCAGGCCGTGTTTGTTTTTTATGTATTCAACAATTGCCTGATCTAGTTTGTTACCTCCGATGCGGACAGATTTCCAGGTTACAATACCACCAAGAGAAATAACAGCTATTTCTGTAGTACCACCCCCAATATTCAAAATCATATTTCCCGCCGGGCTGTTTATGGATATTTTAGCTCCTATTGCGGCAAGAACAGGTTCTTTAACCAGATAAACCGCTTTAGCTCCGGCATTGAGCGCCGCTTCAATAACAGCTCTTTTTTCGGTGGAGTTGATTCCCGCCGGAACTGATATCAAAACTTCCGGTTTAACAAAACTTAAAAAACCGCCGGCTTTTTTGATAAAATAACGAAGCATTGCTCCTGTGACGCGATAGTCGGCGATGGCGCCGTCAACTAAAGGTTTGGATACGATAATACTGTCAGGCGTTCGGCCTATCATTTCTTTGGCCAGATTTCCTACCGCCATTATTTTATTGTCTAAAATGGAGATGGCAACAACAGAGGGCTCATTAATGATAATCCCCTTTTTGGGCACGAATACCACCGTGTTTGTTGTTCCCAAATCAATGCCGATTTTTTTTGCCATACTTAAATTCTTTTAATGTCTGCTCCTATTTTTCTTAAGCGTTCTTCTATTTTTTCGTAGCCTCTGTCGATTTGATATATATTATTGATTGTTGATTTGCCTTTTGCACACAGTGTCGCGATAAGATATGCCATCCCTGCCCGCAGATCAGGGCTTTCAATGTTTCTGGCTCTAAGTTTGGTCGGTCCTTGTATGGAGATTCTGTGAGGATCATGCATTAAAACATTGGCTCCCATTCTTTTCAGTTCATCAAGCCAAAAAAGACGGCTTTCAAATATTGTTTCATGTACCAGTCCTTGTCCTTCTGCTTGAGTTAATAGCACACAAATAGGTGCCTGTAAATCGGTTGGGAAGCCCGGATATTCGTGAGTTTTAATATTTACAGTTTTCAGTCGAGAAGGAATAATTTCCACACTATCTTTGTTTATTTTTAAACGGACTCCGGCGTTCCTTAACACATTCCACAAAGAATCTAAATGTTCCGGCTCACAGTTCTTTATTAAAATACTGCTTTTTGTGGTTGCCGCTAAAATAGCAAATGTTCCTGCTTCTATTCTGTCCGGTATTGTTCGGTACTCGCCACCGTTTAAACTTTCAACGCCTTCAATTGTAACGAAAGGAGTGCCTGCCCCTTGGATTTTAGCTCCGCATGAATTTAAAAAATTAGCCAAGCTTTCTGTTTCCGGTTCGCAGGCGCAGTTTTTTAAAATTGTTCTTCCTTTAGCAAGAGAAGCGGCCATAAGCATGGCTTCAGTTCCGGTAACACTTACATTGCCGAATACAAACTTGGTACCGGTTAGTTTTCCTTTAATGTCGTAAAGACCGTTTTTGTAAGTTACCTTTGCCCCCAAGGCTTTGAAGCCGTCCAGAAATAAATCTATCGGACGCTCGCCTATTACGCATCCGCCCGGGTGAGGAAACCTAACATTTCCTGTGCGGGCAAGGAGTGAGGCTGTGAGCACAATTGAGGCACGGAGTTTTTTGGCTATTTCGGGATTTATGGCTGAAGTTTTTATTTTAGCAGCAGTTATTTGATACTCACCATGTTTTGGATGAATCACTTCAACGCCCAAATTCTTCAGTAATTCTGATATTCTGACTATGTCTTCTACCTCGGGAACATTTTTTATATTTACCGTTCCGGGTGTCAGAACAGATGCGGCAAAAATCTTAAGAGCGGCATTTTTTGCCCCTTTGACCTCTATTTCCCCGTTTAATTTTTTTCCACCATTAATAACAAACCTATCGTTCATGTTATTGAAATTACGCTAATTTTGTTATAAAATCAAGGTCAGATAATTAATCCATTTTATCAGTTTAGCGGAGCGGATTTTAGCCAAATCCGAGACGCGAGTCTGAAGATGTAGATATATTCTACTTCAAGGACGAGTAACGAAGGATTTGGTCTAAAATCAGCCCGCCCGCTGCGGGAAGCAATGAATAGACCGATTCCATTGTCTCTCCTCCTCAATATAGAATAACTATATTTTCGTCGTCGTTTCTCGGACTCGGTCTATTCTTTAGCTTCTAAAATGATAAAATAGGTTAAATATCTGACCATTATTAGATTCTAAATAATAAGGCATGACCAAACAAACCAAAAGGATTTTATTTTACTCGGCGGTGGTTATTTTTGTTCTATTAAGTTATGTAGTGATTCTCTATGCGCAGGGATACAAATACAGCTTTTCCGAAGCGAAATTTTTCAGAACCGGTTCAATCTTTGTGAAGGCAAATGAAGACGCAAAGGTTTATCTGAATGATAAGTTTTTAAATTCAACCTCTTTCTTCGGCAATTCTTATACGATAAGCGGTCTTTTACCGAGACAATATACGGTCCGTCTGCAAAAAGATAATTTTAGTTCATGGCAAAAAAAAGTATCTGTAGAGGAGGGACTGGTGAACGACTATTCTAGAATACTACTTCTTCCAAAATCAGGAGATGAAGACATACCTCTTAAGCAAGAAATAATCGATCTTCTGTATCCAATTCCAAAACCAACCCTGGATTCGAAAAACTCACCACAGGCGACTCCTTCTCCTTTGGTTAAGCCCACGCCAAAACAATCGCTAAAATCGTCTCCAACTCAAACACCAACTCCTCCGCCAGTTGGCGGATCCACAGAACCTTTCTATCTCAAGAATGGCGTCCTTTTTAAAAATATGGAAAATGGCGAGACCGAGCGGCTCGCTTATTTAGTAGCCGGATTTGTGGTATCTTCGGACGGCAAAAAAATTACTTGGTGGAACGAGAATGAACTTTGGGTGATGTGGGTTTCGGATACTGATTATCAGCCATACCACAAGGCCGGGGACAAAGATTTAATAACTAAATTTTCCGTCAAAATTAAAAATGCTGCCTGGTTCCGCGATAACGACCATATCGTTGTGGATTCCGCCGGTTATAAAGTTTTAGAAATAGACAAGCGTGGCGGACTGAATGTTGTAGAAGTGAACTGATCGTGGTACTGTCAGCGGAGTTCTGTTTTTTGTGAGGGTTTGTCGTGACAAGAGATGAGTACAAGGCTAAGGTTGAAAAAATTCTTGATGAAGAGTGTAAAAAAGGAAAACACAGTCTTGAAGAAATTTTTGAATCAGGAAACGATATGGAAAGCATTAAGTTAATTCCGTACATTGTGCGGATTTTTTTATAAAAAAAGTGCCATTTAGGCACTATGACTTTTTATTGAATTCCCAAACTTTTTTCTTTCCTCAATTTTTTTGGCAAGCTGTTCTATATTGATATGGTCATATGCCATGGTGCCACCCTGTTTGTATTTGTATAAGTTCTGGTCATAGTATACTTCTTAGAAATAAAAAGTCAAGCAAAAAGCCCCAAGTGGGGCTTTTTGAGTTTAACGCTTTGAAAATTGACCCATTTTTCTTGCTTTCTTATGCCCATACTTGCGTCGTTCCTTGATGCGGGAGTCGCGGGTCAGGAAGCCGGACTTTTTGAGTTTCTTTCGGAAGTTTAAATCAAACTCTACCAATGCCCTGGCGATGCCATGCTTTATGGCATCGGCCTGGCCTCTTAATCCCCCGCCATGGACCACGACGGTGGCCTTGAAGCGGTTTAATGACTTTAATTTTCTTAAAGGCGATTCAACTACATTCCAGAGATTAACATCGGAAAAATAGCTTCTGTAGTCTTTGCCATTTACAACAACGAGGGCTTTTTCTTCCTCAACGGTATCAGTAGACTTTTTAGTATATAAACGCACTCTGGCGACGGATTCTTTTCTTCGTCCGATTGCCTGGAAATATTTTTCTTTGCCGTTGTCCCGATTTTCTTCTTTAGAAAATCGAGAATCCTCGATGCCTTTGGCATCGGGACCGTTTTCAACAACCAAAACCTCCTCTTCTTTAACGACCCCGACGTCATGAGAACGAGTCGGGGCTCCGACCACTTTGTGCGTCGGAGCTGGTTTGTTGACCGGCTTTTTGACTGCTTTCTTGGTCGGAGCTTTTTTTATTGTTTTGGCTTTGGTCGGCATTTTTATTTAAATTTTAGATTTCGGATTATTTTATCTCTAGTTTTATTCTTTGGAAGCATTCTGTAAACGCATTCTCTTATAACATGGGTTGGTCTTGTTGCCCAGAGCTCGGATAATTTTCTGGCTCTGATACCGCTGTGATAACCGGAATAGTGGTAGTAAGTTTTAGTGGCGAATTTAGAACCGGTAAATCTGACCTTGTCGGCATTATTTACCTTGACTTCAACTTGAGGCAAAACTTCCGGCTGATATGACGCCAGATTTTTACCGCGCAAAAGAACGGCAATTTTTGATGCCAATCTTCCCAATGTTTCATTTGTTGCGTCTATTTCTACGTGAGTCATGCTCGGAGTGGGCTCTCGGGGCGGTGCTTTAGCCCGCCCTGGGAACTCTGTTTATTTAGTAAATTCAATTATAACCATCGGCGCGCTGTCTGACCTTCTCTGGCCAAGTTTCATGGTTCGGGTGTAGCCACCATTTCTTGATTCAAATTGAGGAGCAATTTCAGCCATCAGTTTCTTTACAGCCTTTTCTCCTACTTGAGCCAAAAGTAATCTTCTTGCAGAGAGGGTCTGTTTTTTGGCTATGGTAATCAGCTTATCTATGTGGCCGGACAATGATTTGGCTTTTGCTTCGGTGGTTTTAATTTTCCCATGCTCAATCAAAGCCGTTGATAACGCTCTGTATAATACTTTTCTTTGTCCGGCTTCTCTTCCAAATTTTCTTTGTTTGCCTCGGCGCATACTTAAAAATTAAATTTATTTAGCCTTCTTTTTACCGGATGCTTTCTTTTTTGGCTTTGCTTCTTTTTCTTCTGTTTTAACATCCGAAATCAATTTAAAATGATCCATAAGGATTTCGGAAGCTTTTTTCAAGGCCTCTTCCGGCTCAACAGAACCATCGGTCTCTATTTCCATTACAACCTTGTTGAAATCAATTCTTTGGCCTACGCGGACGTTCTCTATTTTAAAATTTACAAGTTTAATGGGTGAAAAAATAGCATCAACAGCGATAACCCCGATAGCAAGTTTTTCTTTCTGTCTCTGTTCAACAGGAACATAACCGATGCCTTTTTCTACTTCAAGCTCTATGCTTAAACCCATTTTTTTATCGGTAATGGTTGCAATGTGCTGGTCTTCGTTTATCAATTCAACATCGGAAGTGAGTTTGATATCTGCAGCTGTTACAGCCTTTTCTCCTTTAACGTCCAAAGTAACTTTGACTGGACCGTCTCCATGCAGTTTAAACCTGATTTTTTTTATGTTTAAAATTACTTCAATAATGTCTTCTAAAACTCCTGGAATGCTTGAGAACTCATGGTCAACGCCTTTTATCTTGACCGAGGTAATGGCAGCTCCTTCCATAGACGACATTAAGACCCTTCTTAAGGGGTTTGCTATGGTTGCGCCGTAGCCAGGCATCAATGGCGATATTTCAAACGTAGCCTTTGAACCGACCTTAGACAACACTTTAATTTGTTCCGGTATCTGTAACATATCTTTTTTATGTAATACGCCTTAATAATCGGTTTCGGAGTGCTGGCCGTGCTTTAGCCGGCCAATGCTCTCTGTCGTATGACACATATTATTAACTATCTTGAATAAAACTCAATTATTGCCTGCAAGTCCCCGACATTTATTCCGCTTTCCGGCAGTGTGGGCAGACCTTTTATTTTTGCTGTCATTTTTTCTTTATCCAGAGAAACCCATGCCGGTGCATCGTATTTCTTGAGCCATGTCGGCATAAGGGTTGTAAAGAAAGGACTTTTCAGGCTTCCTTCTCTAATTTTTAGTTCATCGCCTACTTTAACCTCAAAGGAAGGGATAGTGACTCTTTTGCCGTTTACAAGGATATGGCCATGGCCAACAAGTTGTCTGGCCTGATCTCTTGATTGGCCAAATCCCATTCTGAAGACGACATTATCTAACCTGTTCTCAAGTTTTTTCAGAATGAATTCGTAAGGTTCTTTCTTTGAGCCTATGGCTTTTTTGATGTAGCTCTTGAACTGCTTCTCCATTAACCGGTAAATATTTTTGACTTTCTGTTTTGATTTTAACTGTTGGGCAAATTCGGATGATTTTCTGGAACCCTTCTGGCCATGCATTCCGGGCGGGTAGGGCTTTTTGGTCATGGCAGATTTCTGGGAGTATGACCTCTCGCCTTTTAGGTAAAGCTTTTCGCCTAACCTTCTTTCTATTTTTTCTCTTGGTCCTGTGTAACGTGCCATCTTATTATATTTAAATGTTTAAACGCGTCGGGGCTTGGATCTGCGAACGCCATTATGGGCAATCGGGGTTGAATCTTGTATGGAAGTAATGTTTAAGCCAGTTCCAGCTAATCCTCGTATGGCTGACTCTCTGCCCGGACCGATTCCCTTAACAACAACTTTAATATTCATTAAGTTATATTTTTTTACTTTTTCAAAAACGTCTTTAGCAACCATGTTTGCGGCATATGGGGTTGATTTTCTTGCTCCTTTAAATCCCAGTAAACCCGAGGAAGACCAGGCGATAATATCGCCCTTAAGATCACTGATATCTATAAGAGTATTGTTGTATGAAATATTGATATGAGCAATCCCGTTAATAACCTGCTTTTTCGTGGATTTTTTGGAAGCATTAACTGTACCTTCTGTAGGCTTTATGTCTGGTTCTGATTCTGTTTTTGTTACTAATTTTTTTTGTCCCATATGGCTAATGTTTAAATATTTAAACGTTTAAACAGTCTATGTCTTATCCGATGACGACTTTCTTCCCGAACCCATGGTCTTTCGAACATTTCCTCTCAAGGTTCTGGAATTTGTTTTTGAACGTCCGTGGATCGGCAGTTTCTTGGCATGTCTTAAACCTCTCCAGCTCCCGATTTCTTTTAGGCGTTTAATATTCTGGCCGACATCTTTACGCAGATCTCCTTCAACTTTATAGCTTTTTTCGATTATCTTCTGTATCTTGTTGAGCTCATCTACAGTAAGATCTTTAGCCAGCTTATTGCCATCTACATTAGCGGAACGCAAGATAACCTTACTTGAAGGCTGGCCTATTCCATATAGATAGGTCATCGAGTAAAGTATTTTTTTGTTGTCGGGAATGTTTATTCCAAGTAATCGCGGCATATAATGTTTGAATATTTAAACGTTTAAAAACACCACTAACCCTGTCTTTGTTTATGTTTCGGATTCTTGCATATGCAATAGAGGCGACCCTTTCGCTTTACTAATTTGCAATTAATACACATTTTTTTGACTGATGCTCTCACTTTCATAATATTTTACTGATAAATTATTAAAATCTGAATGTTATTCTGCCTCTTGCCCCATCCGGGCTTAACTCGACTGCAACCTTGTCCCCGGGCATTACTTTTATGTGATTCAACCTCATTTTTCCGGCAAGATATGCCAAAATTTTATGGCCATCTTCCAGCTCAACCGTAAATGTCGTGCCTGGCAAGGACTCTATCACTACGCCGTTAAATTTTTCTTTTTGTTCGTTCACCCCGCTTTTGAAAAGCATTGACCGCAAATGCTTAATTATTATTTTAAACCCTACGCTTTTCAAAGGCGGGGTTCAAAATTTAATTCCCGCTAAAAACAAGTGGTTTTATACTACTTAATACTCCTGTGAGCGGAAGGTCCACCACTTAGAAATCATGGGACCCGCTCAAATTCATGATATTTTAAAGCTTTCTTATGTTATCAAAAACACCTTTAAATGTCAATGCGTTCGGCCTTGCTCAGCATTAACTAATAATTGATTTGAAGCTTTGTTCTCTCCTTTTCTTGGGGAACCTTCTTAACCCAGAATGGAGATAAAACTATTTTTACCGATTCTATGTTGGCAGCTCCTTTGAAGTAACTCCTTATCTCTGCCTCATTCTTACCAGACAAATCAGTCATTATTTTATCGATATCTATTTTGGCATAGCTCGTACCCTTAATATTTACAGTAAAGACTAGGGTATCATTTGTTTCATCGAACATAATATTGTCATAGCTTATAGTAAGTTTTTCAGGGATAACGGTAAGATTTTGGGTTTTATCAATAGATTGTTTGATAAGGCCTTTCAAGTCGTCTTCTTTGAACCCGACTGTTTTTATTGAACCGCTTATGGCCATCGTAAAATTATCAGCCGCCTCATCAGTTTTAGCCGTTGATTCAGGCTCTTTCAGTTTAATGGCAGAAGCATTGATTACTTTTAATCCTGAAGTTTGGGTTTTGAGAGAATCTTCTGCGTTTTTTGTTACTTGATCTGATAGAATTTGTTTAGCAGTACCAAAGTCCGTATCTGTAACCACTTTTGCTTTGCCGATAGCTCCGCCCGTCATGGCCTCATTAGATTTACCGTATATTTTTTCAAATCTTCCTGGGTCGTTGTGTTCGTTGAAAGCCGGTATGCCGAATTTACTTGCCGGAATATTGTATGCCTGTCCCGGTTTATCGGCTATTACCTCGACAACTATACTCCCGGGAATAATTTTGCCGTTCTCTACTTTAGTTCCGGGAACTGTTATGCCTTTCAATGTTCTGAAAACAAGTCCACCCGGAGTTTGGAATCGGGTAGTGGCAATCAAAACTTGCGGAGTGGTTCCATATTCGTTAAAGACTGTTATTTTACCCCTGGCTTTCTGGGCAACCTCTTTTTCTCCTGTTGTCGGGAAGGTTTGGTCGGCACTCTTTTCTACATTGAACAACTGACCGGGGATTTTATTTAATCCGACTTCAACAATTGAAAATTTGTCAGAGGCGGAAACCTTCAATTGGATATCAAGCAGTTGTTTGTGTGGTGTTATGTCTATTTTTGCGCTTCCGGTGGATATGTAGATTATTATTCCAAGCATAACAAAAGAAATCACACCGAGAATAATCAGTGACTTCTTAGGAAAATTTCGGAGCGATTTTTTTGTCCGATTATTAATGCCTGCCCAAATATTTTCTTTCTGGACTCGTTCGCTTTGGTCTTTCCAGACATTTTTAATTTCATCTATTGGCTGATATGCGGGTCTCTTTTTTATATCAAGAGTGACGGGACGTTCTCTGCTGGAGGATATTTTTAGTGGCATTCCGCTTTGTCTTATGATTCCTTCAAGACCCTTTTTTATTTTAGAAACAGTTATGGCTTGATATTCTTCCTTCTCGGCCTCGTCTTCTCGGGTGTCAAATTGATTGGCAACGGTAATCAAGGGCTTATCAGTTTCATTATTAGCCAGAAGAACATCAAATTTATATTTTTTTGCGAGTTTATTTGTGTCGGGATTGGAACAAAGAAGCGAGATTTTCTTGCCGGATTTTCCGGCTTCATTTTCAAGAATTACGAAGTGTTCTTCATTTTTGAAAGCTTTTGATGTTTTAGGCAGAACAAAAATGACTTCTTTTGCGGGAGTGTTTTTGAATAAATCCAAAATTTCCTCAAATTTATCGTCCTTTAATACATTGATTATCTTTGTCGACGCCATTATAACTTGCTGGTCGCTCTCGCCTAAACCATAGGCGAGCACGCTCTTGACCAACCTCTTCGTTAAAAACTCTGCTTGCTCCTCATCATAGTCTACTATGACTCGTCGCAATGCTCGTTTTTGCCTAGAATTTGGTCAAGCCAGCTGCGTTCTAAAAATAAATATCTAACCTAAGCATATCACAACAAAACTAGGAAATATCCACTTCTTTAGCAGGTGTGGTTAAGTATTTCTTTGACTTGCTCGGCGGTTTTAGCGGGCATTAGTTTTGCGCGTAGTTCTTTGGCGCCTTCAAAACCGGAGATATAGATTTTGAAGAATTTTTTCATGACGTCAAAGTGTTTGTTATTTCCCCAAAGTTCAGTAAATAACGCAACATGTTTTTTCAGGAGTTTTATTCTTTCTGCCGGGGTTTTAGTGGCAGGGTCTATTGAAGGATTAAAAAACCAAGGGTTAAAAAATATTCCTCTCCCAACCATGATTCCATCCAAATCATAATGTTTGGCTTTTTCTAATCCTTCGGCGTAAGTACCAATATCGCCATTGCCTATAATAGATATGCCAGCTTTTTGGCACAGCACCGCGGCTTTGTCTATTTCATCCCAATGAGCTGGGACTTTGGACATTTCTTTCATAGTTCGTCCGTGGATAATTATAGCCGCAGGTTTTGCTTCAATAAGATGAGAAATCCACTCCTCGGTGATTATTTTGTTATATCCGATTCGGGTTTTGACGGAGACGGGTAAACCGCCTGAACCTCTTTTGGTCTCGCGGATTATTTCTTTGGCAAGTTCGGGGTTTAGTATCAGTCCGGCTCCGCTGTCATGTTTAACTATTTTTCCTGACGGACAACCCATATTAATATCTATACCATCAAAACCAAGCTCTACGGCGAGTCGGGCACATTTATAAAAATTCTTGGGATTTGCGCCGAAAAACTGAGCTACGATGGGGCGTTCATTTTCTTTAAATGCCAAATGAGGCATTAGTTTTGGTTTCCCCTTTTCAGAACACAGGCCGTCGCAAGAAACGAATTCTGTATAAAAAACATCCGGCTTCCCGCATTCCAAAACTACCTGCCTAAAAGCAGAATCAGTCACGTCAGCCATCGGAGCCAAAATAAAAAATGGTCTCTTCAACTTTTCCCAGAAACTTTTCATAAAAATATCTTTAAATTATTTCGCTCGGCCACTGCCAACAAAGACCCGCCTGCGGACTCCCTGCGAGAGTCCTCGGCTATATGAGCCCGACCTTTTCTCGGCAGTCCTGAAATATTATACTGCCTCGTCCCTGCAAAAGGCCGGGTCTCAAATGTCTTTTTATGGCAATGGCCTCGCTCGTGATTAGTTATTTGAACCTCTATTGCCGAGCATCATTTTCCGGCCAAGCAACCGGCGGAGGGTGTGTGCCTTTTTAAAATTAGTAAAATTTTTAAAAGGTACACCCCGCAGTCATGCATGGAGGTTGTGTGAGCTGTAATAATTGGGCTTAGTCAACAGTCGCCCTGATTCTTCTGACACCCGCTGAGACGGCTTCTTCTTTGATTATTTTAACATGACCTATTTCGGCGGAATGAGAAACATGCGGACCTCCGCAAAGCTCTTTGGAGAAGTCCCCGACTGAATAAACATTAACTATTGGCGGGTATTTTAGTTTAAAGAATGCCATTGCGCCTGATTTAATGGCGTCTTCATAGGGCATTTCTTCTTTGGTGACAGGATAATCTTTTTGTACCGCTTCATTTACTAAATCCTCAACTTGTTTTATTTCCTCGGGTGTCATTTTACGCGGAAAGGTAAAATCAAATCGCAATCTTTCGGAAGTAATGTCGGAACCGGCCTGATGGACTTCTGTCCCCAAAACTTTTCTCAAAGAAGCATGGAGCAAATGCGTTGCAGTATGAAGCCTGGTCGCTTTTTTTAATTCTTCTTCATTGAGGTTTAACCTCAATTCATCCATGCCCATTAGCAATCCGTGTCCGCCGAATTTTTTCTCTGCCCCCGCGCGGGATTTTTCCTGATGTTTTTTGAACTCCTGGTCAAAATCTTCGCGGGTAAGCTCGGCTGTTTCCTGGCCGCCTAATTCTTTGATGATTTCATATGGCAGACCAAAGCTTTCATATAATCTGAAGGCATCCTGGGCGTTGACCTTATCTCTTTTCTCCAATTCGTTGAGTCCCCGTTTAAGCGTTTCCAGAAATTTGTTTTCTTCATTGGTAAACTCGCCTTCAATTTGAATCCTGTCCAAATTTTTATAAAAAATACCATAGTTTTTGGTTATCGTTTCAAAAATGTCGCCAAAAAATGACCAACCCATATCCATTTTAAATTTATATGTAATAACTCTCCTCATTAATTTTCTTAGCACATAGCCCTGGTCTTTGTTTGACGGACGCACCCCGTCGGATATTAAGAAAGATATAGACCTCATGTGATCTGCTATTATTCTTTTTGTTTTAGTTTCAATCTGGTTCGGAAGGATAGAGATAATTGGCTCAAAAAGGTCGGTCTCAAAAATGTTATTCTTTTTTTGGACTACCATTGCTAATCTCTCCAATCCCATGCCTGTGTCGATGCCGGGTATTTTTAATGGCTCCAATGTTTTGTCTTTCTGCTGATAGTATTGATTGAAAACCACGTTCCAGATTTCAATCCCATCCACATAAATCTCTGTTGTTGGCCCACAAGGCCCCTCATCCCCCGTCGGTCCCCAGAAATTATCGGAACGTCCCATTTTTTTAACTTTAATATTAGGATCAACTGATTTCCAAATTTTTTCGGACTCCTCATCGGCCGGAACACTATCCTCGCCCCCGAATATTGAAACATAATCTATGTTAAGACCCATTTCTTTCGTAACAAATTCATAAGCATATTCAATGGCTTCTTTTTTAAAATATCCTCCAAAACTAAAATTTCCCAACATTTCAAAAAAAGTCAGATGCGATTCGTCACCGACCTCGTCTATATCGGAAGTCCGCATGGATTTTTGAATTGATGCAGTATTGAGTGAACCGAAATCTTTCATGGCATCGGCTTGGCCTGTGTAATACGGCTTGAATTGCTGCATCCCGGCAGTTGTGAAAAGCACCGATGGGTCGGTCGGAAGCAAAGACGAAGAAGGCACTATCTTGTGTCCGCGTGATTCAAAAAATTTAAGAAATTTTTCCCGGATCTCCGAATGGGTCATCTTAATAATTTAACAGAAAAAAAGTAATAAAAAAAGGGGACTATTGTCCCCCTCTCAACATGTCATGCATTTCATCCCCAGCGCCATTCCCAGCAGATGATGTTGGTCTGATCTCGCCCGATAGGATAGGGATAATTTGTCAAAAATAAAAATTTCTGATATTGTTCTTGGAAAGATTTTTGACAAAGAGGTTGCTATGGAGATCTCCTATTGGCCGCAGACAGCTCTTCTACATGACCATGGAGATGGAGCCAATCCCCTCGGTAATAATCATATGCTGACCCAGTTGCAAATAATGGCTGGCATGAGAGTTGATCCCAGATTGGATTATACGCAAATCTACCGGCAAAGATTTTTAAACGTCCATGCTAATATAATTGAAGCATTTTCGCATATAAATAAACTTCTTCAAACATGGGACGCCTTGTACTTAACCGCATGGAATCATGTTGTAACAAGAGCGAAACAGGGGTTTCTTTATGACGAAGTGATGTTTGCTCCCCAGTATCATTGTTTTGGTGGATTAACACCAAAAAAAGTTGTTGAAGCGCTTGTGGCTGGAATAAAACAAGCTGAAAAAGATTATCCTAACATGGAAGCAAATCTCTTGCTTGCCATTGGCCGGGAGCTTAGACCCCAAAAAGCCATCCAGCTTTTAAAAGTTTTAGAAAAATGTGACAGGCGTTATGTTGTCGGAGCAAATATTGTTTGTGATGAAAATAAATTTCCGCCGGAAAGGCACAGAAAGACGATTGAATATGCTCTTAATGCCGGAATAAATATTGAAGTACATGCCAGTGAATGGGTTCGTAGGCCGAAACAAATCCCTGATTTGCAAAGAGATTTGCCTATTCTTATTAAAAATTTGTGGGTTGTTCTGGATTTATTCAAAAAATTCAAATCTAAAGCGAAAAGACGGATCGGCCACGGAATTGCTCTGCCCTATGACCATTGGGTTATGGATTTTGTTGCTGATGAAGAAATAGGTGTGACAGGCTGTCCCGGCTCCAATCTTCAAGGACATAATATTCCTGACTTAAAATCTTTGAAAATCAGAGAGATGCTTAGCAGGGGAGTTCTTTGGTCAATGAATCCCGACGATGATTTTTTCCAACCGGATTTAAATGAAGTTTTTGGGCTTTGCGATACCGAATATTGTTTTACTGAAGAAGAAAAGTATAAACTGATAAACAATGCTTGGATTTCAAGATTCGGCAATCGGAAAAAGCATAAATTTTAATCCAAAAACCACACAGAAGCGGTTTTTTTATTTTGCGGAATAATTAGTTACCGGCGAGAAATCGGAAGATAGCGCCGAGATATTTGTTGTCTAATAAAGAGTGAGGGGCTGATTCTGAAGGTGGCGGCGGTGGAAAATTACAGCTACTGCCAGTCCAATTGCCGCCTTGTTTTACACATTCTTCCCCGCCGCGGTCAACGCCAATATTTTGCATAGTCGGGTCGCGGAAATAACACTTGTCGCCTTCCCAACTGCCCCCCTGTTTTCCGCATTCTTCAGCACCGCGATCCATATTTTCTATCAGTGGCGATATCTGGGGTTTGTTCTGAAATCCCGACTCGCCGCCTGGAGGCGCAGATCCTCGGCATGCATCAGGATTTGCCATACAGTAAGCTTTGCATTCTTCTGGTGTAGAACATCCTCCGGGACCGCGATGTGTATTGTTTGGCAGAGAAGGCATGTTCGTCCCCTGTCTTGTTGAACCTTCCGGAAACTTACAAGTTTGGTTATCCCAACTTCCGCCCTGTCTTATACACTCTTTTCTCCCAAAGTCACAATAATCTCCGGTCCAATCTCCGTCATACTTAGTGCAATCCTCGGCGCTTTTAATTCCTTCGGGAACATCCATCGGAGGTCTTCGTAACCCTTTGTCAGATTGCGGTATTCCTTCTTGTTTCCTATTCATGCCTTCTTTTATCTTCTTTAATTCTTCTTCTGGAATCATATTGTTGTCTTCTGCGAATTTAAAACATACTTCCTGATTGTCTTTGTTGTTACAGAACGCTTCGCATTCTTCTTTTCCTTTGCATCCACCCGGACCTTTGCCTTGGGTTTTTCGGGCCATTTCAGCATCTTTGGCATCCATAAATCCGGCCGCTTCGGCAAAATTTGTACATTCTTCAAAATGTTCGTCGCTTTGGCAGTAACTGTCACATTCATTTTTGCCTCTACAATTTGGGGGCTTGACCCCCTTCTTAATTGCCGAAAGCATTTTTTGGGCATTTTCTTTTTCCGATTCAGGCATAAATCCGGCCTCAATGGCAAAATTCATACAGGCTTCCATATTGTCCGGTTGTTGGCAATATTCATCACAAGCCTCTTTTCCCCGGCATGGAGGAGGTTTAACTCCTTTTTTCAAAGCCTGGAGCATTTTTTGGGCGTCTCCCAGTTCTTTATTATCCATTAGACCAGCCTCAGAAGCAAAAGTGATACATTCTTCCATGTGGCTTGGGTCTTCGCAATAACTGTCACAAGATTTCTTGCTACCGCAAGCAGGCGGTTTAACTCCCCGCTTAATTGCATCGCGCACTTTTTGAGCTTCATGCAATTCATCAGGCGGCATCAGGTTATTTTGCTCGGCAAATGAGACACACTCATCAATATGAGAGATATCATTGCAATATGTTTCGCAAGAATCTTTACCGGTACATCCTCCGGGGCCTTTATTACCTGCGGCCGCAAATTTTTTAGCCATTTCAATCTCTTCTTTAGGCATTAAGTTATTCTGTTCGGCAAAATTTAAGCAAGCTTCAACGTTTTCGGGTTTGTCGCAATAACTTCGGCATTCAGTCTCGCTTTTACAATTGCCAAGCTGAGAAACCGGATATTTAACGTCTGAAATGTCTGCCAATGCTTGGATAGCAATAAAAGACAGTATGCCGGTTCCTGCCAGAGAAAACATTAAGATGATTTTTGTTTTTTTCATCGCAGATTATTTAAATGGATTAGTTTTGATACCGGAAAAAGGATTTGCTCCGCTTAGTGGATTGACTTGAGGCTTGTTTTCCAAAGGATTAACTACGGGAAGGCTTTTGGCGGGATTTGCTGTCTTTTGATAGAGCTCGCTGCCAAGACCGGCAGGCGTTGGGCTTGGTTGCAGGCTGGTTTGTTTTTGAGTAGTTTGCCACCAAAAAAATCCGGCAACTGAAAGCACAACTAAAATCAAGATTAATAAATATGTTTTTAGAGAAGTACTCATAATTTTAATTATAGTACTTTAGAGAGATAAGAGTAAATAAGAAAAGTTTATAACTTTTAAGATTCTGGATTTTTTGCTGAAAAATTGATACGATATAGAATAGTTAAATAAAAATGGGGTTTATGGTGTAACGGTTAGCACAGCAGTTTGTGGAACTGCGGGCGAGAGTTCAACTCTCTCTAAGCCCCCAAGGTGTGGTATAATTAAATTATGACTAACAAAAAAACAAATGACGATGTGTTAAGCGATGACGCGTCGGTGGAAGTAGTTGGTTTAGACGAGTTGGAAAAAGAAGAGCCTGAGGATTCAACTGTCAACACTTCGGATTATGGGGATGATGTGGACGACACAACTCCTACAGAGGCGGAAGAGACTATTGAAAAGGCAGACGAGATAATAAAAGAAGCAACCCTTGAGCAAAGCGAAAGGAGCAGTCGTCGTATGACGGACGAAAAAGAACACCCCGGATTCTAAGTAAAATTGTCAACCCAAAACCCGCTTATAGGCGGGTTTTGGGTTACTTTTGTCGGGCTGCCGAGATTCGAACTCGGACTAAAACGTCCCAAACGTCTCGTGCTACCGTTACACTACAGCCCGAATTATTCATTGTCCCCTCGGAGGGAATCGTCTACAACTCTCGCAATCTTCCGATTGTTCGGTCGCAGACCCGCCTCACGGTTGAAAATCTCCAATTGCGATTTTCAACATTGCTCCGGCTTTCGATTCCTCACACAAGCCAAACAATTGGCTTGCTCTCATGTACAAAAACTTCGTTTTTGTCCCCTCGGAGGGAATCGAACCCCCATCAAGACCTTAGAAGAGTCCTGCTTTATCCATTAAGCTACGAGGGGATGTCAATACTAAATTTTACCTCAAAATGAGCTTTTAGTAAAGAATTTAGTTTTACAATCAATCTCAATTATGTTAATAAATCCCTAAACTAGTTATTTAAAAATAAGGAGTAGTGGTTGAGAACTTTGTGGCGATCTGTCAAAAAGAGACCCATTAAAACGGTGTTACTTATATTTATAGGTACATTCTTACTGACAGTTTCTTTGTCGGTCGGCTACCTGCGGCATTATATGCTCTATAACCGGGAAAATTTGCCTAACATAGAGTCGTTCATTAAGTTTGATGCCCCGACCATAGGCACTATTTATGACAATAAGGGCCAAGTTATAGTAGAACTGGCCAATGAATATAGGATAATTATCCGGCCGGAAGGTATTCCGTTAGTTGTTAAAAACGCAATCTTGTCAGCCGAAGACAGGAATTATTATAGCCATAACGGCGTTGATTGGGAAGCAGCTTTGGTAAGAGCTCCGAAAAAGAACGCCGAAAACTCTTATAAAGTAATGCGTAGAACCGGGTTCAAGATTTCTAAAATACAATTTCAGCAAGGAGCATCTACCATAACCCAGCAAATCGTAAGGTTGTATTTTCTTTCCGACATTACCAAGGTTGAAAAAAAGGACGAACTAATATGGCAGTCGTTCTGGTCAAGATCTCTTGCTAAATTGATAGGCGCACAGAGGACCAACTCTGTATTCAGAAAAATTGAAGAAGCAAAAATAGCCGAGTGGCTGGAAGAAGAATTGGCTAAACCGGAATATTTCGGTTCTAAACAAAAAGCCAAAGAAGAAATTCTGGCTCGTTTTGTCAGTTATGTTTATCTGGGCTATGGCCGTTATGGTTTGGATGCGGCGTCAGAATTTTATTTCAATAAGAAAATCAGCGAGTTTACTGACGATGATACCGATAAAGCCGCGCTTTTAGCGGGGATTATTAAAAATCCTGCCCTATACAGTCCTTCTGTAAATCCTACCCGGCTGGACACACAGAGAGAGCTAAGCCGACGAAATGAGGTTCTGAACCTGATGGTTGATAACGGTTATGTTTACCCGGAGGATGTCAATAAATTCAAACAAAAAGAACTTCCTTCAGTTGAGGCAAACAAAACCAAGACGATTGCCCCTTCAGTTGTCGGCGATATTTTTAAAGAGTTGAAAAAAGATAATCAGAATGTTGAAGATCTTTTTAACGGACAGATAACAGTTAATTCAACTGCTGATTTAAAAATTCAAGGTATTGCCAATCAAGCTCTTGAAAACGGGCTGAAGGATTATGAAAAAAGACATAGCGAAGCCGAGGGGCTTATTCAAGGATCGGTGGTGGTGTTGCGAAATAGAGACGGTGCTATTCTGACTCAAGTGGGCGGCCGGAAATTTTTCAACGGCCGAACATACAAATACAGCGATCTTAACAGGGTAACTTACTCGGTTAGACAGCCCGGTTCGGCTTTTAAACCGTTTGTGTATCTAACCGCATTTGAAAACGGATTAACTTTAAACAATATTGTTATAGATAGTCCGATATCAGTATCGATGGGCTCTGTAAAGATTGGGAATAAATGGGTCAGAAGACCACCTAAATGGATAAGCAATTATGACGGCAAATTTAAAGGTCCTATACCGGCAAGAAAGGCATTAGCAGAGTCTCGAAATGCCGTAGCGATAAGGTTGGCTAAAAATCTTGCTGATGGAAAAATGACAGGCATTGAAAGGATAGTTGATGTCGCCCATATTTTGGGAATTAAGTCCCTTTTGCATAATCCAAACGAGAAGCCCTACATAACTACTGCCTTGGGAGCTTCGGAAGTTAGTCTTCTTGAACTGACCAATGCTTATAGGGCAATGGCTTCGGGATTATTCGCCGAACCATATATGATTGCCAAGATTACCGATCGTTCAGGAAAAGTTTTGTTTTTAAGTCAAAATTCAGCCCGCCCTATAAGCGAGGACTTTGTTGCTACGTCAGCCCTTAATTTGATACAAGAAGGACTTCGGGGCGTGGTCAGAATTCCCGGCGGTACGGCCCACTCTCTTGATAACAAAAACTTCCCCATTCCAGTCATGGGCAAAACTGGAACTACGAATGATTTTAAAGACGCTTGGTTCGTTGGCTCAACTTTTGGTCCGGACGGGATTACTGTCGGGGTGCATATTGGATTTGATGAGCCGTCTCTTGGTTATGACAAGAATGAAAAATTTGGTACCGGTCCGGAAAGGGGTTTAGGGAAATCTGAAACCGGCGGACGAACAGCCCTCCCAATTTTCAAAGAAATAATGTTGAATATTTATAACCAGAATATTGTTGGTCCAGTTCCTATGTTCCCGGAAGAGATTGAAAAAAATATTGACGCCTACATTAAGCCCTAGCGGGCTTTTTTAAGACGTATTTTTTGACAAATTATATAAATTTAGATAATATATATCCGTTTTATGTCTTATCCATTTGAACCGTATAAAATTAAAGTATTAGAATCAATAAAAACCTTAGATAAAACGGGGAGAATTAAGGCATTGCGGGAAGCTGATTTTAATCTTTTTAAAATTCCTTCTGAAAAAGTAACGATTGATTTTCTAACTGATTCCGGCACCTCGGCTCTATCCCAAGAGCAATGGTCTCAAATTATGCTGGGAGACGAATCCTATGCGTCAGCCAAAAGCTGGGAAAGATTTGAGGCCTCGGTCAAAAGTTTTACGGGTAAAAAAGAAGTTATTCCCGTACATCAAGGCCGGGCGGCAGAAAAAATTATTGCTGAAGCGCTTTTTCAAAAAGGCGACGCGGCTTTTTCTAATGGATTCTTTGATACTACTCGCGCGAATTTTGAACATCGGGGAGTTGTTTGTATTGATGCTCCATCGGAAAAATCACTTGACATATTAAAGCCCAAACTATTTAAAGGCGATATAGATATTAAAAAACTACGGCAATTGATATCTCATCATAAAGAAAATGCCAAAATGGTATTGATGACTCTTACCAACAACACCGGAGGCGGACAGCCGGCTTCTTTTAAAAATGTTGAGTTTGCTTCAAAATTAGCCAAAAAAGCCAACCTAAAATTTATAATTGATGCCTGCCGTATAGCCGAAAACGCATACTTTATATGGTTGAATGAACAAAAAAGAAAAGGCGATATTGGAAACGTTATCAGAAACCTTTTTTCTTTGTCCGATGTTGCTTTTATGAGCACCAAGAAAGACGGCTTAGCAAATTCAGGCGGATTTATGGTAACCAATGATCGTTCACTGGCTGCCAAATTGAGAGAGTTGACGGTACTCTATGAAGGATACGTCACTTATGGCGGTATGACGGGAAGAGATATGGAAACAATCGCGCAAGGCCTTAAAGAAGTAGTGAGTCCGGTTTATCTTCAGCATAGAATCAACCAGGTTTCTTATCTCCATAATGAACTTGCTAAACTCGGCATACCCCTTATTCATCCTTCCGGAGGACATGCTGTTTATATTGATGCCGGTAAATTATTTAGCCATGTGCTAAAAGATAATTTCCCCGGCCAAGCATTGGTCGCGGCTCTTTACCAAGAAGGTGGCATAAGGAGCGTTGAGATCGGTTCTTTAATGTACGGTAAAACTTCAAAGACAGAGTTCCTTGGCGGGCTAAAGCACCGCCAGGAGACCACTCCGCGCCCGGAGCTTGTGCGTTTGGCTATTCCAAGAAGAACATACACTCAGTCGCACCTTGATTATGTCGTTGAAGTATTTAAAAAGATTTTACGGAATAAAAAACAATATAAAGGATTCAAAATAATTTGGCAACCATCAACTCTTAGGCATTTTACTTGCAAATTAAAACCTCTGTAATCTTGGAGGGATTATACGAACAGACTAGAACTCATTTTATCAAAAACTCTTGAAAAAGAGAAGTAGGGCGGCTTCGCCGCCCCTGCGGTCTGTAAAATCTAAAAATCGCTCGGGCACGGTGG